>Ga0302186_10000509_pt1 | contig 34822 bp, 32 predicted proteins | sample II_Bog_E1_2_FD_198782 | JGI IMG/M metagenome (GOLD analysis project Ga0302186, IMG submission 198782) | Peat permafrost microbial communities from Stordalen Mire near Abisko, Sweden - II_Bog_E1_1 | ecosystem: Environmental > Terrestrial > Soil > Wetlands > Peat | place: Sweden: Abisko... | reverse complement strand
ATATGAAGATATTCGCTGAATAGACACATTTGATTTATTTTGTGCGCTCAGTATAGCATCAGAAATAGTTCTTTGAGTATTATGTTCGAAAGACAAAATCAATATAGTATGTCACTCATTGCTCTATTTTGATATTAGAATGGATGACGAGCAGTCGCCGCGAAGACTCATCAAACGCAAGCCCATAGGGAGTAAACCACTCAATAAATTAAATCATCAACGCAAAAGCACTACTTCTTTCTCCCCCTTTCAGCCAACCTCAAACGAGTAGAGAAAACTCTTAATCGATGTGCGTGATGTGTAAAAGAATATTGGCCTTAAGATAAACGAGCAAAACATTTCCCTGATTGCAAAGAAGCAAGAAATGTCTTTCATTAGTAATAGGCAGGATCATAGTATGGATAGTTTTGATAAGATGATCATGGGAGTAGATGAAGAGCTGGATATTGAAGAGGAAAATACTTCCAATTCTAAGGAGCAGGAACCCAATTATTCTCTTCTTTATCAGGAATTTCAACGTCTGATCAAAAGCGAAAAGTTTTTTAAAAATGATGTCTCGTCCGCTGAAATTGAACAATAGAGCGATAGTATCTTGCAGGAGGAAATATCGCAAGGGGAGGAAGAGAAATCCAAGGAAATTTCATTTGATCTGAATGCTAAAAGTCTCATCCTCCAAAAGCCCCTTAAAGACAAGAATGAAGATGTTAAAGTTATTCGAAAGCATAAGAGTAGCTCGACACAGAACAGCGTCACTGATCCGAATATCAGTTTGAGATTAGCAGGCGCTAGTCTTTCAGAGATTCATTAAGAATAAATACAGCATAATTCGAGCATAAGCAGAATGGATCCTATTTAGGAGGAGTTTATTGATTTTGTGAGCAAGAACAATGAGGCGAGCAAAATTAATATCAGCAAGATTGAAAAGAATAATGAAGGTATTAAGGAGAAGAAAGTTAAGTTTAAAAATGAACTTAACACGAGTCTTAAGGCAGAGGTGGAACAGGATGAAGTCGTTGCCATGCTTGAGAATGAGTTAGGCAGTCGCAGGGACAATCTTATTGGTTAGGAGTCATTACTTGAAGATCAGGCTTCAATTTCCAAAATCAAACATTAAAAGGAGGACTACTAAAAGGAAAACTACAATCAAATTCTTCGTGAACTGGACTAGAATGAGGATAACAAGAAATTGGATAACAGTAATGCAGCACACAATCTGTAACTGATCCTCAACAAGCGGTAAGAGTGGATTAACAGCCGAAAGGATAAATCAGTCAAATGGCGACAGCATGAGCTTCAGCTGCTGGCCAAAATAAAGTAAATAGCATATAATCCTTACATTTAATTTAGTGATGAGGAATAATCACCCTTATAGGACTGAATATACCCTCATTACAAAGAAATGGAGTTAGAATCAACATTCTTGATAGAATTATTCCATTAAATATTTGTAAAATCATAAGCAATTAAAATTATTTAAGACCCAACATCAGTCCATTCATCGATAGCAGACATTCGATAATTTCTAATTATATATACATTATCAAGATCTCTTAGAATTTAGGTTGTTTGAATCAGCTTCTTATTTTTTGTTTAAAATCTATACAATGCTTTATCCTTAGGGTTAAGCATTTTTCACCTACGCTTAAGACACTTCCTTTTCAATATTGGTGATAATCGCGTTTAAATTTGTAGAAGATTATACCTACTATTTTTATCTATTGGGCTATGAAATATGAATTTTTGGGGGAGAATAGTGTTGGTCAATAGCAATTGCTTATTTTTCTTTTACGGATAAACTTTACTATAATTTTACATCATTATCTTTAACTTTAATAAGATGTTCGTGCAGTCCCTAATTCTCTGTAATGAGATTAGCCATTTCACTTTATTTTCGCTTTTTGATTTCTCCACTTTTGGTGGATTTAATTGCACGATACTTCTATTGCAGCATGTTGTTCACTTCCTTATTTTTAAACTGCTGCAGATACAAGTTATATGCTTAACGATATCCGTACACGAGTATAGATGATCCTAGTGACACAGATGAAAATTTAAGTTCAGTATTATTTGCTGGGACAATAAAAGATCTTTTCATCTATTGTTCAACGAGATTTAGATGCAGAGCTGATGCTTCCATCGATTGGCACTTCTCAATCGCAGACTTGAGATCAGTATTATGTTTGAGTATACTGTCTTTTTGCTTCTGATAGGTATAATTTAAAGTAAAGTTGATTACTAAGGCAGCCACCACAACTCCTAAAATAATATACCTTTCCCAATCATACACTGTGGACAGAAAATATCCAAAAGACACGCACAATAGAAAAAGGACAATGTAAGTCTTTTGCACTTTTAATTATAATTCTATCGAGAGGTAGTGTTGTATCTTATAGTGCTTGTACAGATTTCTTTTGTCTATCCAGTAAATTAATATCAAGGTTATCATAAAGAATATTAACAGATATGGCAGCTAGAATACGTAAAATGAGTTGAAAGCCCAAATATTAAATGCCACCATTAGCTTAAATTCAACTGGAAAGGAAGGATGAGTTAACTCCTCGTGCAATCTCTGCTGGCAATAATTATTAGCTAGTGATGCCTGTCCCATCAGCTTCTATTTGCGAGTGTTGAAAAATCGATAGCCAAGGTCTATTACTGCCATTAGTAAGCTCATAATGCAGAACACTAAAACTGTGGAAAAGAATACCCCAAGTTTCGTATTTTTAGATATTGAAGATACAAATTCGTAGAAAACAGCCGGAGTAAGCAGGTAAAAGAAAAAATGAAAAACAACTGTGGTCATCACCATGAAATAGGATTCAGCCAATTTAGAACTGGGCATACGTCTACTCATCAGCTTGCTGATAATTGCTCTGTAAACGTTTGCCAATATTATTATGGCAACCGAAATTAGAATGCCAAGACCAGTACCAAGACCAGGATCTTAAACTTTTTCCTAATCGATTTTGATCATTGGAAAGTAAAAAAGAGCGAAGGAGACTAACATGAAGCCAATTCCTATCGCTGTGGTCTACATTCTAACTTTTTGTTTATGAGTCGACGATTCTCCTATATATTTCCAATATATTTCCTGTGGCTCCGACAGTCTTTCAGAGTAGTAGCCAATAGGATCGCTTTTCATGCCCAGTATTTTACTCATGTAGTGAGCAAATTTACTGAACTCGTTCATTTTCAGGTATAAGTGCACTAATTCCTTGTCCTAGATAGTGTTGAAAACCACCAACACCTTCTTTGTATTTTTGGTAAGATTATCGCTAAGACTCTACAGCCTATCATGCAACTCTGTATACTCCTACTCTTTCTTTCTTAACTAAGCTATGTCCTTCTAATTGCTGTCGAAATTAACCATCTCCTCAAACTTTTTAATCTAAAAATACAAATCAAATAATCTTTTGAACGTGTTGTCGTACTCACAAGTTTTATGAAGATAAAATATCTCACAAACTTACAATTTCGGTAAAACCATTTTCAACTCCTCCTTCAAATCTTACAGCTGATAGTAGGGCGGCACATTCTTTATGAGAAGTGAGAACCTACTGAACAATTTTTAATCCAAACTGATTTTGTCTTTATTAATAAGCTGTAGGAATATTTTTATAAAAATTGTTGCCACCACCAAAATGATATAAGTCGCAACTTGTAGGATTTACAGAACTAGGGCTTCAGTTTAATGATTACTAGATTGTAGATGGTCGAAGAGAATGCGACTATCACAAAATTGGAGTGCTCCAGAATGAGTGCATGCATCGCTAGTACCCACTAAAGTGGGGCACACTTTCTCAAGCACATAAATATTGAATACAACCTTCACCACTGTCAATATCGCGAAGACTATGATAAACAGCAGCAAAAGATAGAAGTATCCAGGCACGCCTCCTCCATAGTTTTTAAAGTCTTTGGTGATGTCCCGAGTTGGCCATTTGCTGTTTTCCAACTTCTCTAAACGCTGACAGCAACGACAGCGATAGCCCTATGGATTATCAATGCCAGGTTTGCAGCAGTTATAGTGCTCTGTTGCTATCGCCATGCTTGGGGGCCATTGAAGAGGGTCGTAATCAAAATTGTCTTCCATATGTTGATGATTATATCACAGATTAGACGTCTATCAATTCTGATGAACAGATATTCTAAACATTCGATATCCAAGATGAGAATAAATTTGGTCTTTGGCCTTCTTAACTATTTTATTTATCTGAGAGGACATGACTGATTTTCTAAATTTTAAGAAAAACATCATTGGGCTCTGTTCATAAAATTTTACATCATAAGGAGCAAATGAGCAAACAATCAAGAATACACTAAGCCAAATCAATCATTTATATTAGCGAGTGGATGTGCTGCTCTCTTCATATTTGAGAAAAGAAGAGAATCCCATGGGCTGGTTAATCACCACTCTGAATCTGGCTGTTACTGGATGATGATCACTGCCTGTGATTGGTAAATCTTGATACTGCAAGCATTCACACTCATGGTAGTGTTCTTTGTTGGCCCAATACAAGATACGATCACACCACGAAGGATTTCTGCTCTTTTCATCAGTATATTATCCTGTAGATTTGTCCAATTTATAGGTGGGCAAAAATTAAATTTAACTCTCTTCATAAGAAGGCAAGGGATTGGGTGCGCTCGGATCTTTCCTCTGTAGGCTTAACTGATCGCCTTCCATTAATCTGTTGATAATCTCTTTTTTTCTTTATGGATCAGCTTTACATTTTTGAATCACCTCCTTAATTTCTTTAAATTCCCCATTGATGCGGAAGTTTAAATCTCCAAAAAAGAATTTGTAATCGCTCTTCTCAATCTCAATTTAATTTTGTACGCCTACTTTGCTTTGCTGGAAGGATTTCTTGTGGATTTGAATGAAGTCATCGACTCTCTCCTTTGATTTAGAGAAACCTGCTGAAAGGTGCGCACATACAAAACAGAATGAAGTTTCGAACAACTTGACTCTAAGCACAACAGCACCCTTATTACCAAACTGCCCACCCATGCCTGTCTTCACTGTATCGCGCTGCACTGACTTAATGGCATGCTTCCAGTTATCGCTGACGAACATTATAATCATTAGTCCCACCATCTCCACCTTTTGCACAAAAATCTTTTTGTCGGGTCTGGCATTGAGCAACTTCTATAGTGTCTTCCCCCATTTGACTGAGATAGAACTCTCTTCTTCGTTGTTAGTTACAACATTATTGGTACTGAGTTAGATCATCTCTTGCACTCCGAACACAACTAAATCTGCCCCATCGCATGCGGCTACCATTTTGTCTAGATTAGTCATCTTGTCAGGATCAGTCGCATTCACGTTCCAGGAAGCAATGCAGATGTGTAACTATGCGCTTTGCTTATTTCTAAGCATTGAATCTCTCCGATAATATTTGTGATAGAGAATGATATCTAGTGATTTTTGTTTGATCTCATCGATAAACTTCTGATTGTAGAGACGTTGTAGGGATATGAAGGAGTCTTCAAGGTCATCCAAAAATTTATTCTTCTTCCCGTTGGTGGCTCGACTGCCAGCATATATCATGCTCTCGAAATCAGCCTTCTCCTACCAAAGGTTGCGAAAATTGAGAAGCAAAGCTGAAAGCATGTTGTCTTCTGCAAACAACAACTCTTTTAAGTTGGCATTAACCATCCGCTCTGATAAGATTTTTTCCTTAAAAAGCTGATCTGCGAGCGTATAGTAAAACAGGACCTGCATGAACTTATTTGTTCGGGAGAGACAGTCCAAACAATTGATTCTAAATACGCCTGTCTGATATTAATGCACCTCTTTGCGAAGAGAATCGTAGCGAAATAAACCAAATTATCTAAGAAATGGCTCTAAAGTGTTGGTCATATTAAATATTTACTGGTATGACCTACTCTTTAATAACTGGTTTATGTCCATGTATATATAGCGAAGAAAATTGTTAAGGGATAAAGAGTTTTCTGCCACCAACTGTTCATATGCCTGCAAAAGTAGATTCTAACTCTATTTCTTTTGCTATAAAAGGTTTACAATCAGAATTAATTCGAATTATTCTCGAATGTTGGAGAGATGCTCCAAAAATGGCAGAGTAGTTAATTCCTTGTTTCTGGTGAGTTTAATTTTGTCAGTTTGCGATTTCTGCTACCAAAAGAGAGGCACACTACCTGAGAGGCTGACAAAACTTGATATTTCATTGCCCAACACTATAATCTGCTACGTTTCTATGAATTGAGAGCACTTGCTATTTTCGTCAATGCCACGATTATAAAAACGAGTGCCGCTGCGATACTTAGATCTGCGAGAAATAAGATAGTAGCCTAGGAGATGATGACCCATAGCTAACTCGAATCCTCCGTAATGTCCTTGAATTATTGGTATAAACCACTATTAGAAGATTGATCCTTTCATCATTGCTCTGATCATATCATAGTTCCAAAAGTATGCGTCTCTTGACTTTCGTTTATCTCCTGTGTACTGTTTCTGACAGGATAGAGTAAGGTCTCTATCAAAGGAAAAGTAGAAGCTGAAGTTGAAGATTTCCTACCTTATCAATTCCTTACTGTTTTCATTGTATTGAAGATTTCACGTTCGCGATTGCTAACTATTTTGTTGTACTCCACAAAGTTTATGGACGCAATTTGATAAACACCAGCGTGATGAGGAGGGAAGGCTGCTTGCAAATAAACGTTCTCCACGTAAAGCAAAAAATTGTATTTTTCGATTTCGACCACCCCCAAAATGAGACTGGCGTATTTGATAGTATATTCTCCCGAGAACGCGTACTGCTTAGCGATATCTACTTGAGGGAGACGTACTCTCGAAACGAATTTAATTATTCTGTTTATTGATGAAAATTTGAGTTTTGAAATTGGCCAGAAGCGGAATGATCTAGGTCAAACAAGATCTACTTGAATATACTGAGAGGAATAAACTATCTTGAAGCGCCTTAGATTCTCTTGATTCTCACTCATGCAGAGATTATATGGAATATTATTTATGTGGCAGATAATTCAAATTATCTATCATTGAACCTTTTTCAAAAAAGTGAGCAAATCTAGCGGTTTCCTCTGTCCATACTAGGAACTAAATGTCTGGAAGTGAAATGACTATCTTACCCTAAGCTTTTTAATATAATAAATAAATTTGGCAATATATGCTATTCTACTATATTATTTAGATGACAAAAGTTTTGTACGAAGATAAACAGATCACCCTCTACCAAGAAATGATAGTGATCAACAAATACTACTTTCCTCTGGCGACATCTAAGACTATTCTAATTGATGAGATTGACAGGCTTACTCTTTAGAATGCGGAAGGAGTATAGCATTATTGGGGATTTTGCATGAAGTATCTTAACAATTGGTTTCCTTTCGATTGTGAGAGGAAGAATAAAAAGAATTTTATATAGTTTAAGCTCAAAAATTAGAGAATTAGGCCTTCAATTACCCCAGACGATCCCGACAAGGTTTTCTGGATTATGTGGCTTAATTATACTCCCGAAGGTAAAAAGTATATGAGCTAGCAAAAACAAAAAGTTGATCAAAATCCAGAAGCAACATCAACAATGCTAAATGTATAAGCTTTGGGTGATTATCCCTAAAAAATATAAAAAATGAACCCTAGCTAAAAATAACTGGAAAAGATCTAACACGAGGGTGTCACCATTGAAAATTTCGAACAACTTGCTTCCTGATAGTTTGGTGTGCTATTTTGTTGAATGTTATCAAAAATAAACATAGTTCTATTTACTGAACTGATTATTGTAATATTAAATAATAGTTTTGAGTTATCCTCCAAATTTAATATGACTCGTTATCGAGGATAGAAAAGTATAAAATGAATAAATTGAGACGCGATGCCTCTTCACTCTTCACCTCCTTAATGTAGGTAATTCTTTTTCCAATAACAGTCGTTTTAGAATTATTTCTCATCATCTACGTTATTTGAAAGGTACAAAAATTATATAATCCCTCGCAACGACAATCGTAATAACTGGTTTACTCTGAAGGCATTTTTATTGGCCAACTTGCGCACTTCACCAACGGGTCGTTCAAAGGATTATTAATTGGGACAATTTCAACATAGAGCAAGCCAGCTTTGAGAAGAATATCCTTAATTTCGCTCTCTTCTTCAGCTATAATGACAGGTCCAACTTGTTACTTCTACATTGCTGATGAACAATCCATCTAATCCTCCTCAAATTCCTTGTCGTGATCTTTGGGAAGAAGATGTACGCTGGAATAAACAGGAAATTATTCTTAGATTGGCTATGAATCGGACTGATACCCTCTCTCGATAAAAGTCTTTTTATTTTCAGATTATATTAACTTTGTCGTTTTTACCTTTTTATTCTGTTTTCTTTATTTCATTCTTTTGAATTATATTATCATACTGCATTATACAATTCATTCTTTAATATAGTCTCTTGAATAGTCATCAGCTTAACTTTTGCATTTACTGCCAAACTAATAATTGCTAACTTTATCAGAGGTATACTATTCGATAAATATTTACATCATCAAATCGAAGCAGAGTGACTTCACTGGAAATCAAAAATATTGCTGAATGGATAGCTGTCCTTCTCGTGGTATAGACTTATTTATCCGATGTCCAAGTGATGTGGCTCTTCTAACATGTTTGCCGTGTTGAAATCAATCTCTTCCTCCTTTTGTTATTCAACAGCATTCGCCCTCGCTGGTGCTTCTGGCTTTGTTTTCGATTTGGATTCAGCCTTATCAACTTTCTCCGCTTTTTGTGAATGACTTTTCTTTCTCTCCTTGATCTCAAGAACAGGGAAAGTAACTGTCTGCTGTTAGATCATTTCATTCATAGTTGCCAATTTTTAAGGGCAAGAAACTCTATTGAGCTCCATATCTTCTGAAATTGGTTCTGTCTATACACAATTGTAGTGATGAGTCCTAAGATTATGAATAATCGTGACAAAATTTAGGTACTTTTTCTCCATTTTCTGGTGGTGGCTTCGGCATTGCTCAGCCTGTCTAGTTCCAATAAACAGCTCCATTGTCTTGAAGATCTTGTCCATGCGGCGCATATGACGATTGACAAAGTGTCGGTAGTGTATTTCTAAAAACCAATGATATTTTTTATTCTAGTCGGTGGACCAATGCCCACGGTTCATGTTTTTGCACTATTAGGAGGCAATGCGACTACGCCGATTGCTTTTGGGAGTTGGGGGTTAAGGGGATTGACTCAAAGGGTGAACCTAATCAGCTTGTTCCGAGCAATAAAAATCTCCCTGCTGCTCTATTTTTGGCGAGTTTCTCTGCGAGTGTGAATCTTGATCGAGGAAAAAATTCTTTTGCTCTTCCTGTTCTTACGAGGAATTGTATTAATGCAAATCTTAGCTTATCATTGCCCACTTGAGAATATTTGATTATAATGTAAGTAAACTCATTTGGATATTGGGTTTAAGAAAAATGCTGCTCTTTGGAAATATGCAACGGAATTTATGAAATTGGGAGCGAAAGATAACCTTGCCTATTGTAAAATTTCATCAGATAATTCGGAGTTGTTGAAAGTTTTAAAACTAGAGAAAGTAGAAGACTATATAATATGCAATGAGTTTGCCACAAATATAATGCCCGCCTTTTTTGAGGGCAAGATCGATGTTATGATGATTTTGATGACCTTTTGCCTTTGTTTCAATCCATTTTAATTAAAACGGAAAATCAGAGGATCTCTACATTTAAAAATAACTCTGTCCGATTTTACCAAAGCTAAAAACATCTAAATTTAGGTCTTGAACATAAAATCCACCTCTAAATTATGTTTAATTGACCAAAGAAAAAAATGATTGGAAAAGGAAATAAATTATTAGATAACGACGCAGATATCACCACGGTGGTAATAGTCAGCCTTATTCGCATTTTAGTGGTTGGCATTCGAATTTATGCTAATTATTTTTATAATAATGTTGAGACTAACTTCGAGATCATTGTTCAAACAGCTACAAAATAGCTGCAGCTATCGCATTCGAGACTGGAAACTGCCTGCTTCTGAAGTAGACAGCGCTGGGCTAATGGGATACTTCGATAGTAGACATGAAACCTACTTAACTTTGTCCCAAAAATTATCAGAAATAACTCCAACCAGCCTCTATAACGGTCTTGACGAGTGGTCAAGAGAATTATTAGTCACGTTATCAGTCGATCTAGGTTGTAACTTTGCGACATCCATTATCATTGCTACTTTTGCAATTAAAACTCTCTTTCTGTAACTCTCATTTCATGCAGTATCCCAACCCTCCAAGCACAGATTCAAGGACTGCGTATGAAATAAATTAGATCATTATCAGATATCTATAAAGATAGAATGAAAACTGCACAGATGACAAATAATAAGATACTCATGGCACAAGCCAGCTATGAATTCAAAACAGGCATGAAAAAGCGGGGAATTAACACTCTAATTCCCATGGTCAACATGCTACAAATCCCTCTTCTTGTTACTTGGTTCTTATCGCTTCGTTATATGAGTAATCTTCCTGAAGTGTATCCTCAACTTCTCAACTAAGGGTTTCTATGGTTTACCGACCTGTCAACCTATGACCCTTATTTTGTTTTGCCCGTTTTGGCTGCTTGCTGCACATCACTTTCTATTGCCCGTTCTCCGAACTTGAGTCGAAATAATATGAGTATGCCATTTTTGGCTCCATATGTTAAATATTTCAAGTATTTTTATTTATATTTAGGTATATTCCATTTCTGTCATTGGCCTTCACTGGATTTTTCCCTTCTTCCATAACTCTGTATTGGTTCTCGCTGTCGGCTTATCAACTCATGGTTACTCAAATGATGTATTCAACATTTATCCAAAAAAAATTCGGTCTCATTGGTGAAGACAGGAAAAAGAAGGTAAAATTTGATGAGGCAATATTTGTTGAAGAAAAGCAAACAAGCTAACAGATTATGAAGGCTGCAAGCAAACCATAACTGATAATCGATTAAATAAAGAAAAAAAACGAAGAAGCCATTAACTTGCAAGTGAGTGAAGTAAAGGTATCGTCCAAACGGACGAGTAAGAAAAAAAGAAGCGATGATGTTGTCTGAATGTTTGCTCATAGTTACCTTCTTTTAAAGTCAGTATTATTTAACAGCATTTATTATTTCATCAAAATAAATAAATAGAATCAGTTAACTGGAAGTCATCGCTTTTTGGGGGGCAATCTTTTATTTTCAGTTCTTTCTGAAGGTAAATTAGTAGGTTAATCCATATCCTGTGATTTTCTTAGGAAACCTTGACTAAAATCTCTGAAGATAGCAGGACTTGAACCAAGAGATTCATTGTTTTCTCTGTTTTCCATCTTATCGTGTGAGTCAAAAGTGCCCTCTTAGTAGTTAAAGAAGTTGTGGCATTCAGTTGTAACTCTAGATATATTTTCGTTGCAGATGTTATTGACCCTGACTTTCAGTTCCTCTAGGTTATGATTGAGTGTCGCTTATGTTTATTCACCCAATCCTTCCAATATCTTTGGAAGATCTGACCCTACGCTGTTCTTCAAATCATCCTCGAAGATTGATCTGTCAAGTTAAATCAGTTTTTGCATTCTCTCAATTTCTTCGACTATGCTATTGGTGAGTATCATAAGTTGATTTTGCAAGTGTTGATTGAGGTTTTACAATTTTTTTATCTTTTCTTTACTGATCATCATGCACTTCTTGTATTTCTTCTCCCTCTCAAACAGATTCTTAATCTGAGACACGAGAAAGGCGTTGTGATCTTTTAGGTTTTAATTCTCACCCATCAGTGATTGCTATAACTCACGATAATAATCATCATTATGATGAGAGATCTCCGAAATAGAAGGGCTTACATCACTTTTTTTCAACTCTTGCTTTTTGAAGGAGAAAGCATGCTTTGAAGGATGACTGGAAGAATTAACTCCGATGCTCTTTTGCGACTTCTTTCCTTGTTATCTTTATGACGAGATTCCTGAATTCTTGCATTCGTTTCCTATCGTAAACTAGGAGAGAATTGATGAGCTGGTATGAATGGCTTCACCGCTTAGACTGTTTCTCATTTTCGAAAATATTATATTTCACAGCAATGTCAGTAAACGGAATTTATCATAAAATTTACCTTAATTTTCGATATCTTCAATTGATGTTCTAATAGTGAAAAATAAGCTACCATTTTGATGGTGAAAGACCTGTTTAAACTCAGAATTTCAACAAATAAAAAACCATACATATTAGCAATCCTTACAAATAATTAATACAATCATATTTTCTTCCTTTTTTTCTAAGGTATAATCATAGGTCTATACGTTTTTTACCATTCTACTTTGAAAAGACTCAATATTTTTTTCAACGTCATAGTTAACATCATGATTCAACTCGTATTTTGGACTATTTTGAAATGTCTTATGCCTCGACATCGAATATTTGTTAATTATTCTTTTAAGTATTGATAGGATGACATGATTTGAATGCCAACAACTTCTCAACAACTATCTTGAGGAATTTAATTATTGATAGAGAGTCTTTAACATCACCAAATTTTTGGCGGCTTGACTAAAAAACATTGCACTTCGATATGAAAATCTATTTTGATGATTCAAACGAATTAGTTTCTCATTTTTCCTAACTGAAGCTCAATCTATAAAAAATAGAAGAAAAATTAAAATAAATCAGCGTAGGCTGGAAAAATAAAAAATAGAGTGATTGATCCTTTTTAATTCTTTCTAAGAGAAATTTGATAATAACGGTAATCATTTGAACTTTATTAATCTTTTATTTTTTCTATTTTTTATTATCACTGTCTATTAAATACCATTAAAAGCAAAGAGTGCCTATCATTCAGGCCTGCTCTTTGATAAAACAATCCGAAACTATCATCTAATAATTCCACTCCCATCTAAAAGTATAATCAAAAATATTAAAAATGACGACCATCGTCCGTCATTTTATTAATTTTAGCATTGGTTTATCGTTGTCATGATTTTGATCTTATAATCGTGCCATTATCAACTAAAAATCAAATTATAGCTTATAAGGAGTAAATAGATTATAAAAGATTTAAGTTTGGAAAAGCTATCATAGAAAGCATAAATTGTTCATTATCCATTCATCTTCTTTATCATTTGAGTATATTTTTACAGATCTTATTACTCCTCGTAGAGAGAAAAAGATCTTTTACGCTTGTTAGCAGTTTACTCTTCCTCTTTATGCACTTCAGGCAGATCAATAAGTTAGGAAAAATTTTCCGCTCCCCCCATAAAGTTTTTACTGTTCTTGCTATATCTATTGATATGGTACATCAGTGAAATGAAAAATGAATCATCCTAATTTGCTCTCATCATTTAGTCTAGTACTTTGCTTGTCCGTTTCTTTTCCTCTTCTTTTAAATGTACAGTACTCACTGACGATTAGTCAGGCTTCCCTTGAGTTTTTTATCTTGTATCTTTCTTAAGGAAATGAAGAATTTCACTGGGAGTGTTAGTTGTGATGGATTAATCGCATAAAGATTGTATTAGTTACTGCTATGCTATAGATGGACTGCTCAGTCCTTTTTTCAGGTTACGCTTTCTCTATTTCTCTATCTTCTGGAGTTTGAGGAAAAACTTTTGAGCATGCGAGCGAACTTGTGATGTTGTACGGGTGTCCACACTCTCCTAAATGAGTTTCCAGTTTTTTCCATGGTTCATAAGAGCTATATTTTTTATGATGTATACCTTTAATGAACCTAGAATGCTCTTCGTTAGTCCATCGCCCTTCATACTGAGCCTCGGAGGCTGATTTTTCCTATGATTCGTGGTCCATAGTACTACGAGAAAATAATTATAATTCATAAATTTTTGACTGAGCTAATAATACCATTTGTAAAAATCATTATATGTGCATATTACCATAAACTAAATTTAATTTTTACTCTTATGACAAATTATCGATTTTAGCTTATAAATAATTATACAGGTAATATGCGATTGTTTATAATTGATTTGGCTGTAAAGATAAACTTAATTTATTTATAAGTAGTTTCCAAGAGCATAAATAGTAGGTAATTAAGCCAACTTAATTTTAAAATATTACTTTACCTTTTGATATAATAAGTATAATATGAGATTAATCACAATAAATAGTAAGGAAACTTATTATCAGGAAAAAAATATTTATTAACTGAAGAACCAGGCTGACCTCAAAACCAAAGAAAATATACATTTTCTAAATCGATCATAGTCAAAAATTAAATTCAATATTATTATACATTGTCCCGTTAACTTTTTACTTCAATTCTAAAATCTTTATTTCCATTTCATCAATAATAAAATGCAATTTAATTAGAACAATATTTCTCTTAGCTCTTATGAAACAATAAATATTTTTGAGGCAAATTTGCATTAAATCAAATGCCTATGATATCTCTTTGCAAGTTAAATTTGGTTAATAAATGCTTTATTTTTGTTTTATAGTTTGAATAAAGATTTTATCTAATTTTTAATCAATAAACCAAATCTTGTAGTCATGACAAACATCAACAAAATAAATGACAAATAAGTTCATAAGTTTACTGAAAATGCTTTGCTGAAGTTTAGACCTGTTTACTATGAGACAACCAAGAAAAAAAGCAATGACGATGAAGGGATGGTATCCAGAGTATCTTCTATCCTTTCCAATTTTTTAACCGGAAAATTCTATGGTCAGCAAAAAACTTCTTTTAGCAGTGCTCAATCCAAAAAAAATAAAATTTCCAGCAAATCCAGTGTGATAGAAAACAGTCCTGACAATAAAAACAGATCGTTTGTGCAACCTCGAGTGGACTATTTCAGTAAGACATAAGGTGACTAAATCGAGCCACATGCATAAAAAAGTAAATTTACGACTCCAAACAGAAATCAATCCCCAAATAAATTGAATAATAATTTGCAGGAAGATGTTAATAGTTTGACAATCCTATAAAAAATAACATCAGATACGTTCTTAATAGGCAATGAAAATCAAATTGATTCCATAACTATTAATGGCATTTATTCAGATGTCATCGATACTGATCTCAACTGGTCTTTGAATGTTCATAAGAAGATACATAAGTTGGCTGTTGACACCAAAAGTAAAGAATCAGTTATTTAGAATCCCTGTTAGCCTTGGAATGTGATGGTGAAATCCTCATTTACAAATATGACTCAAAACAATTAAAAGCTGAACCTGTTTTCATCATTAAAACAAGGCTTTTAGGGAAGCCTATTTTTTTGTTATTTCTAAAGGACAGTCAAATTGGAGTTTTCTATTCGACAAGCGCGACGGTTTACCAGATATAGGAAGGCAATAAAATTCGTCTTATCTTCAATAAAAAATATGGAGCCAAATAGTAATTATAGCTCTTTCAAATTCCAAAGCCATCTGAAGGCACTTTGAACATATTCTTTATGGATTCATCATCAAAGGAAAATTCTTATATTCTTTGGAGGCTCTAATTTTAGCTTAAAAATATTGCTGGCAACAGCGGAGGCTTCAAATCCTTACAAAGGATATATGATCTGCCTAAATAACTGGGAAAGTAATTTACGATAACCAATTTTTCAAAGGATATCTTTATTATAAACTTCAAGTTCTATATGTTTGCTATTAAAGACGGATACATAATAGATTATGCCAATACAAATATTCAATCGGAGGACTCTGTTCTTGTTTATCACGGAGATCACCTATTACATGTGTGCTAAACCAAACTATACATCTATAATTTCAAGATCATTGCCAACACACAACCGAACAGAATTGATATAAAGTCAATAGATTCAATTGAGATTAGTAAAGATTCAAAATATATATTCTTTGATTGTCTGGAAATGCTAAACGGCAACTTTGTTCTATTTTTCCAAATAAGCCCCAAAGTAAATCACAAATTAAAGGGAGAGATTTAGTATATAATTTCAGTTACACAAAAGATAAGTATTCAACAAAAATTAAAAGAGATATTTGCTTTCAAATCACCTGACTAACTCAAGAGAATATCTTAGAACGAGTTTTTTAAGATACAAGAGAAGTGTGATATCGCTTTTAAAATAGGTTTAAGCCGAAGACAAGTTTACCTCTAACTTTGGAACAAATCAAACAAGAGAGATATTCAAGATTACAAATACTTACTCGACACAATGGATTACGATACGATTAAATTAGAAATCGAGAAAAAGCTGAAGAAGCAAGCAATGACATTTAACTAAGTGTATAAGCTTGAACAGAGTTGCTTTGAAATGTTGAAAGCTGATTTATTCAGCCAAACCAACTGTACATCATAAGTTATTAAAAATTATATAATTTCTCATTTTCTGCTCAGAAAAATGGTATTTTTCAGAGAAATTCATCAAAAAATAAAGAGATCATAATCATAGTAAAATAAAGGCTTTTCAGTAGATATTCATACGTATAACCAATATGTTAAATTGTAGCTAAAATCTATCCTTTTAGGCTATGCATTTAAAATTTGTTTTTAAGAAAAGGACTACTCTCACGAATATAGGTTATTTATCCGTTCTTTTAAGTTTTCATTAATGCTGATATATCCCAAAGTATTGGAAGATTTAATCATTCAATGCAAAGATAAACTCATTAACTTGCTAATGATGGTGCCTTAGATACTTCCATACATTCATCAAGAGATTCCTGAAGATACAGAGACCGGATTATTTGAAGGCTTATGGGGATAAATCAATGCATAATAATGGAAATCAAATTTGCATCTCCAATAAATCTGTACAATTTATAACAAGGATTGCGTTGAAGAATTCATAAAAACAGTTTGGTTTAAAAGGAATCAATATACTCTTCATGATTTGGCTCCCTACTCTAAATAAACAATTATTGAAATTCAGCAATTTAACCAGTCAGATGCGATCTTTTACTATTTTATCGAACAAATATTTCGGCACAATAAAAAATAAGAGAGTTTAGTGGAAGTGGTTGATTTTTTAGAGGTCAACTACTCACTTCTCCCCAATCATTTGAGAGGCAAATTATTTTTATACAAAAGACTATACGATTATTTTAAATATTAAAAGTGTACGAACAGTAATTTGTCTTCTTTCAACGCCTTCCTAAAGTTAAAAGACTATGAGTTATTCAAATAATTGTTTAAACACGAAAAGATCAAGAAAGGATGTTTGCTGAAGGATGCCAAAAAGATATACAGTTCCATCTAAAAAGGCAATACTTTGTATAATTAAGCCTTATTCAACTATTTCACTTCGGACATCTCATAAATATCAGACCTGAAATATATTTTGAATCGATTAAACAATTAAAAAAGATAGTTTCATATCGAAAATTAAGGAATTTACGGAGTGTTAATCAAAGCAATGCAAATCAAACTAAAATTAGGGAGTTAAAATGACGTTCCATTCGAGGAGGTTATGATTTATGTCGAAAACATTCCTTTTTCCAAAAACAACCCAATAATATAGGATTTAAATACAATTCAAATCATTGGATAGTTTTCGGACACATTTCAAAAGATGAAACTCAATATGTCATTCTTATAAATTATAGAAAAATGTGAAGATGTTCTTACTGCCATTATCGCCTATGAAATAAAGGACAAGCAAGTGTTACAAATTCAAAACATCTAAGACTTAAAAAATGTGACATATATCATCTTAGCTGAGGTCCAAACCATCAAATAGAAAATATACAAAGACAAGCTGAACAATTTAGCTTACTTTATTTATGTCTCACGGCTAATGTAGGAAAAATAATTAATTCAATCTGCTAAATAAATACTAGAGGACAATTTTCTTTTAGAATATTACTCAGTTGATTAGAAGATTATTGAAAATTTAGTTATCTATATGTATCGATGGAAATTGAGCAAAGAGCCCATTTTTATTAAAAATTAGGATTATCTTTATGAGTTAATCACTCTCCTGCCTGAAGACAATATTTATAAGATGTATTTTTAGGCAGAGATAGAGTTTTCAGTTATGTTGTCAACCCCCGAACATCCCATCTAATTTAAAGGCGTTCAAATTGGTTAAAATTAAAATGAGAGTCACTAAGTATAAAATAATAATATAATAACCATGGATTATATCAGGACCATTGTCAACCGCCTTTCAGCTGACTTTATATCCAACTTAGACATTAACAGAATGTATGAACTGATTAAAACTATGCAAGAGCTCTGCCTGACCGAATAAAATTTTATAACAATAACCAATTTAGTGGACATATATGAAGTTATTATCTTTCGATTAATTAATCTAAATTGTATTAGAGTTGTCGTCCCCAAAATCAGAACATTGATTGAACTTTATGGAGAATAATAAAACTATTCGATTGTATTTTGTTACATAGTGCTCAATATTCTCATGGGAGAATTAACAGAGAATCATAAAAAGAATATGTCTAAAATCGCTTTTCATACCTTTAACTGTCCGCTGCAATTATTGTAAATCATTTAAAAACGCATGAATAGTCAGTTTTCTGATGATGAAGAAGCATTATTTATAGACGAACAGCTTTAAAAGATAAAAATGAACAAATGTTACAGCAAGGATAATTTTTTACTTGACTAAGAGATTACAAACAAGATTAATGAAAAAGAGGATAAGTATTATCTAAAATTCGAGGATTTGATCTTTCAGACTTGGATACACATCAATAATAATCGGGAAGATTTCAGTAAGAATTTCGAATTTACCCTCTTTTATATCTGCTTGCTACAAAATCCTTATGTTCTAGCTAAGTATCTTCATGTTCTTCAGGGAAACATTAACATCAGAATCCTTCGATCTTATCTTAGTTATGTTTTCAGGGAATAGATATTTAATGGGATGAATGTACTTCATTTTTCCAAGAGAATGTTTATGATAGTATTGGAAAGTATTACCAAAAATATGAGTGTTGAATTGGTTATCAGTCAATACAAAGGAGTTGATCTAACCGAAGAATAAATTTATTTGGAGCTACTACCTACAAACATCGAATAAACCAATCCATTTGTTTCTAAACTTGATAAATCCATCAAAGTATTTTCAAACAAAATAGAATTCTTAAAAAATCAAAAACCTGAGTAAATTGATAAAAAAAACAAAAGAATCGATGCACTTCTCAGCAGCGAGGCCAGTATCAATGAGCAATAGAAATTAGGATATTCTTTTAACGATTCTGATGATAACTATGAAGTTGAATAAGAAGATATCAAAAATGATGAAAGAACAGTGGAAAGACTGCATGAAACAACAACACCAAGGGCTTTTGATGCAAACAAAGAAAGAAAAATGCTTATGGAGAGAAAGGATAAAAATTTATACCTTTCGTGTCAAGGGATGTAAGATTTAGAAATGAGGAGAAAGTCTTTACCTCCTGGTCTAAGAAGGACAAATTTATTCATAACTAGTGGATCTGAAATAATTACTAGAAGAAGAAAAAGTTAAACAAATGATGATAATAGCAATGGTGAGCAGAAGAAATTAAAAAGGAACGATAGCACTCCCTTTAATACGCTTGGAGAAACAGAATTAATTTACACTTCAACTAAAGAAGACTATATCACGACCGGTTTACCTCCAATACGACATGAATTACAACTTTAACCCAAATAAGACGTTGTATAAACAGCAAAATCTTTTCATTTCTGCCCTTCCCCTGAAAAAAATGAATAATAAAATGAAAATCCTCCTAAACTTGTAATGATTTCGAAAAATTCGGTAATTAATGTTGGTAAAGGTATTTTAGAGGATTCTGTCAATATTGATGAGATGGAATTCAGAGTCACTGTCAACTTCATAGATGATTAACAATATACTCCGGCATTTGAATTGAGTAAGCAACTCCTCAATGACTATGGAGACAATTAGGCGAATCCAATGTTTAACTTGTCGTTAATTGCTGCCTAAAACTAAAAATAATTTGAATAGTTTGAGTAATATTTAAAAGAACTCATTATAGAGATATATACCAATGATGAAAAGCCTGTATCTTTTCGACTCACACTAATCAAGCAAATAACTTATCAATATTAAAGTATACTTCATGCCTCCAGTTAATTTCTTTAATACTATATTCTCCTGTAAAACTATAATATCAAATATAAATATTCCCTTCCAATCAAAGAAATGTTTCCAATTGAAGCTATCTTTTTGAGTTCCAAAGACCCAAAAAAATTATTTTAGTTCGTTAAGGATTATATTTTAAAGTGTGTTGATTTCGATAACATTCTTATTGTTGCAAAGCTGCTACATTTCGCCTTAAAAAAAAGTGAGATAAAAGATGAGTTTTATTTTTCATACCTTATCATAGCAATTGAGTCATATTGTAACGATAATGAGTCATCTGAAGAAGAAGAGATTTTAAGGCAGAAACAGAGAATTGGCGGAATTATTGATCAGATAATAATGATCAATATCTTCGTTGAAAAAAGCTAACTTTTATTTGTGAACGTCACAAATCAGGCGAGAAAAAAATAAGTCATCAATTTGATTAAAGATTGCCTTTCAAAGAAGAAAAAGGACGATATCTGTAAATAATTTTAGAGGAAAGTGAAATTACTCTGATTATTCATTAGTCCATTTATCTCTTCCTATCTGACAATAATATTACAGTAATAACGGTATGAAAAGTTCTTCTTTCTATTTAATTTGAGATAATCTAAGTCTTCAATGTATTAAATAAATTTGTAATAGAATACATCAATAATAATTAATATTTAATTTCATGCTATCAGAATTCTTTAGATAAATATTCCTTTTTTGATGATTTATTTAAGCCTTATTTTTCTTTTATATAATATTGCACCATTAAGATATATGTAAGAAAAGGTAGAGGCTATTTAGTAACAAACCGGAAAGAAAGAATAAACAATATAGTAATTAGATATAGGCAATAAAGAAAGAGAGAAAGATGACAATTAATAAGAAATTAAAAAGCCTAAGACTTTATCTTAAGGAGAAATGATGGGTCTCTCTAAGCAGCAGCTCAGAAAGCTTTAAAAAAAGCTAATTGCATAAAAGAAAAAATAAGCCAAAGATCAATAAGCTAAAATAGCTGCGCTAAATAAATAATCACAGCTCAAAGAAGATAAAAAAGGAAAGAATCAAAAGCCGTAGCTTGAGATAGATGAAGCAACCAAGCAATAATTTAAAAAACAGAAAATTATCCTGGAAGTTAACAAAAGCTTGCCTTCCGAGGAATAGGATAATATTTTAATTACTTCAGCCCTTCCCTATGTCAATAATGTGCCACATTTGGGAAATATCATAGGTTGTGTGCTATCTGCTGATGTATTTTCTAGATTTAAAAAACTCCAAGGGGCAAATGCACTCTTTATCTGCGGGACTGATGAGTATGGGACATCAACTGAAGTTAAAGCAATGTAGGAAAAGAAAACTCCTCAGCAAATTTGCGATTATTATCACAAAATTCATGCTTAAGTTTACAAATGGTTCGATATTGGATTTGATTATTTCGGGAGAACAAGTACAGAGTGGCACACCAAAATTACTCAATAAATATTCTTAAATATACAAAAAACTGACAGAATCAGAAAGGAAGAAATGACTCAATGTTATTGCTCGAACTGTGATTTATTTTTAGCTGATAAATTTATTTGTGGAATTTGCCCTTTTTGTGGATATGATGATGCTAGAGGAGATCAATGCGATAAATGCCAAAAATTGTTTAATTCTCCAACAGAACTCAAAAATTATATATGTCAAATTTGTAAAAAAGGACCCTAAATTAGAGAAACAACCCATTTTTTTATTGATCTTCCTCAAATTCAGCCTGAGCTTTAAAAGTGGTTTCTTTCTGCCTCAGTAAAAGGAGATTGGTCTTAAAATTCAATTGGAATCACTAAAGCTTGGTTTAAAATTGGTCTTAAGCCAAAATGCATAACTCGTGACTTAAAGTGGGGAGTAACAGTTCCCGTTGAATAGTTTACCAAAAAAGTATTTTATGTTTGGTTTGATGCTCCTATTGGGTATATCTCAATTACTGCTAACTTGCTTCAAGAAGACTACAAGAAATGGTGGTTGAACTCCAACGTAAAGTTATTCCAGTTTATGGGCAAAGATAATGTTCCCTTTCACACAGTTGTGTTTCCTTCAAGTCTCATAGCTTCCAAGCAAGGATGGAATCTCCTTCATCATATATCCACCACATAATATTTAAACTATGAAGGTCGCAAATTTTCTAAAAGCAAGAGTATAGGAGTATTTGGAAATCATACTATTGAATTAGAATAATATATTCCCAGTTAGGTTTGGCGATACTATCTTTTAGTCAACAGACCTGAGAAGACTGACTCTTAATTTTGCTGGAAGGATTTTATTGATAAAAATAACAATTAATTGCTTGCCAATTTGGGAAACCTTGTTCATAGAGTTTTGCAGTTTATTTATAACCACGAAAATAAGAAAATCCCAGCCTTATAGTATGAAAATTGGACTGAGGAAGATGATGAATTTGTTTTTGAGATGGAGGTCAGATATAAAAAATATGTGGAGTTATTAAGCAAAGTCGAGATAAAGGAAGGACTCAAATATTGTATGGAAATATCATCTCAGGGAAACAAGTATCTTCAGGAATCTAAATTTTGGTAGAAAGAGAATAGAGAAAGTGGAAGGTACTCTTTGAATTATTTAGGACTCATGTGGTGTTAAATATTATTGCAAATTTCTTAAGATTCGAGTCATTTATTATAGAACCTTTCATGCCATCCACAAGCGCAAAGATCAATTATTTGCTTGGATTAGAAAAGAGAACTGAGGAAGATGCCATTTTGGGGAAAATTCTAAATGAGGGCGATTTTAAAAGCATTTTCCTAAATTTGACTTTAAAATCTGGCACTATCAGACAACCCATACCGCTTTTCACAACCTACACCTAAGAGCAGGCCAATGCTTGGAGATAAAGATTTAAAGGCACTGCATCTGAATGATATCGATAAATATCAATTCTATTTAACATTATAATTTGCCGTAAAAGTTTATCAATAGATTATTATAATCAACAAAGCATGTCAGCATCTGCGGATAAAGTTCAATTTATTCTCGAGAAGGCGTTAGAAGAATCAATTCCTCTTGTCAAGAGGGGAATATTCAGTCAAGTTGAATTGAAGTAGATTATGCACAATCGTGAAAAATGTGAGAATGCTATGCTGAAAAAGGAATACAAAATGACTGATTATCTTGGAGCCATTGAGTATGAGTATGAGCTGGAGAGGGAAAGGCGATCTAGAATGGATCAATTAGCCAAACTGGAAGATGGGCACATTAATCCTGCTTATAAAAAAGAATCGAGTTCTGATTTCGCAAGTAAATATCTGCTTACATAGTCGTCAAAAGAATCCTGAGGTTGTGGGATAAAACTATGCATAAATATAAATTTAAACTTCATCTTTGGAAACAGTATATTCAATTTTGCACGACTATTAACAGCAAAAAGCATTTCTATAAGGCTTTGACCAATGCCTTGAGATTTCTTCCATTCTAAGTTGATCTTTGGAGAATAGGAATGACCTATGAGCAGGAAGTGGGCCACAATCTTTGGAAAGGCCGTAAAATATTGATAAAAGGACTGAAGATGATTCCATCTGGGTTAAAAAATGTAGAACTTGGTGAAGATATGATCCGATTTTAAGTTCAGTTTTTGAAGACCATTTTGCAAAGGAGATAAATTCTATTAAAAGGAAGCTAAGGAATGAAGTTAATTGGAGAAAACTTATAAATTTAAAATATTTAAGAATAATCAGACAAAGAAGATAAGGCTGCATTTGACAATATCAATCTAAAAGAGTATAATCAAATATTATGGATAATTGTGGAAGAAATAATTTCTAAAAACAAAAACGAGACTATTTAATCTTTGAAATTTACGACTCTTAAAAATAGGTTGCTAAATCTCATCAAAGAGTTAGTGAGCGATTAAAGCAACACTGAAGTTATTGATATTTTAAATAAAGTTAAGCAAAATCTCATGAAAACTTCATTAATCAAAAAATAGTAAGTGGAGGATGTATTAATAGAGGAATAGGAACCTGATGCGCTCAATTTAGAATAATAAAAACATATAAAACTGGAGATGGGTTTTTAAAAGTTAGGTAATGACTGGGAAAGGTTAACACAATGGAAATAGAGAATTTATAACAATGAGACTAATCAAATTAATTGGACACAGGCTGAACAAGGCATCAAGAATTTCTGTTTGAAGCCCCATTTCTTAAGTGAAATTTATTTATTCCTCTTCGATATAAACTCTTCATAAACAATTAGGTACTTATTAAAAAATAAATCATCTACGAAATTGCCTGTTTAAACTTTGAATAGATTAATATCTATCTACCTTTCTCAAGAAAAATAGAGTCTTTCTGAAGATACTATTTCTTCATTAAACCTCTATTTGAGAGGACAGATTGACAGACGAGTTGTAACATCTGATTACAAAGATAATCGTGATTTACTGAAAGCTGTTCTAAAATTTAATGCTTCTGAAAACAGATATGAAAATACGACCAGATTAATGCGATCCTTGAGTATTCTCTATAAAAATGAGCCTTAATTTTTGGAGTTATGCAACAGACTATCAAATATTCAATGATAAGCATAGTATATTATTGATGCATCTCTATTAACAATCATTCTTTAGCAGTTGTAATAGGCCAACAAATATGAATATATTTATTTGTATTGTAGCTTTCCTAAAAATAGAGTGTTTATAAAAATAAATATGTATAATATGACTTCATTCTGCCGTAATTTTTATTGGAGTTTATGTCATCTTCTTTTCCCGTCATTTCATTTTAATAATCAGATTAAAATAAGGGAACAGATAAAAAATATAAAAATCCAGGATGGTGCAAGATTAACTCAAATCAATTAATAATATTAACAAAGCAATTATCACAAGATATTAAACAAGAAAGATATAACAACAATACAAAAGAACTTTAGCATGAAATAATAAATATTTAGAAAGAAAAGAATGCGCATTTCATAGACACTCAACAACCACCAATCAACTGCGATAAACAAAGAAAAAGGAAAAAATTTCTATAAAAATAGGAAATTATAAAAATCCGGGATATTTTTTAAAAATGGTAAGATTCCATGGATCCAAGCGAATTTTCAAATAGTAATTTATCAAAGAAATTTAACGTAAGTCTATCAACTATTATTCGACTCCGGTCGGAGTATCACAAAGATCCGACCTTAATTGCAGTCATATAAAATGTCTAAAAAACATCTGCTTCAGGAAGAAAAAAGGGATCCATGAATGACAGTACCAAAGTAATAAGATGCTTAGTGCACAATGAACTGATGAAGAACAGATTTTTGACTCGTAGATAGTTACAAAGCACAATATAAAACAATAAAGATATACGATAACTGTAAATCAAGATACCTTCTCTCAAGACTATTAGCAAAATTATATAATCCTTGAAGATCTATAGAAAAAGAATAAGACAAATACCAAGAATGACCAATGAGCCTGATTATCTAGAAAAAAGGCTTAATTTTTGTCAAAAATATACAGCAGCAAAAAAACATCACGCTTCTATTATATTCATAGATTTACGGGAGATTTATCTGTTTATGAGACCTACCTATGCTTGGTTATAAAGAGGATCAAATTTGCAGTTATAAATACCGAGTTCAAAATAGCAAAAAGCCGTAATTTTAGTGGGTATCAATCAAAACAGAATAATCCAATGGCAAACTAAAGTAGGTAACTATAATGATGCAGAATATACTCAATCTATTTCAAAAATATTCTAAGGCCTGCTAACACGATCAATAAGTTCAAACAATAGTTCAATACTTTTAGTGATAAATAATAAGCGTCATCAATGTTAATATTAAAAGATATTGAACGATCTGCCAAATAAGCAAAAAATATAACTTCTATGGTTGCCTCCCTGTAATCCACAGCTTAATCCAATTGAAATTTGGTTTCAGTAGCTTCGAGCAAGGGTGAAGCAAAGTCAGTATGAGACAGTATTTGAATTATTGAATTCAGTTAAAAGATAATGCCGAATTCTTCAAGCCTAATCTACTAAAAACTATATATTTGAAATTGAAAAATATATGCAAATGGGCTTAAAAAGAGAAACATTTTGATTTTATTTCTTAAAAGGATGATTTATCATTTTTAACTATAATTATAAGGGTTCATATATTTCAAAATTATTAATATGGTCAAATGCCTGATGTTATCGTGAAGACGCAGCGAGAAAGGATATATTATATTTAACAATAAGCATAATTTATATGTTTAATCATATTATCAGGATATCTATACAAACTCAATTGGGAAATTTATTTGAAATGCATCCTATAAAGACCATAACAAAATAATTTGATGATTAATAATTTCACTATAAGCAGCATCAAAATAACCTGTCAAGTTTAATGAACACAAATGTTATTTTGTATTCTTGTCTAATCCCTTGCAACTAATGTATGTAGCTTAATTCAGTATTTTTTACTTAATCATATAAGTGGATAATGAATACACCTCGTTATTAGCGAGCAGCAAATGAGCTAACGCAATATGAGCAACATTTTTAATACACGGATGATAAAGGACTCAAAACTTTAGGCAATATATTGCAGACTGTTATTTATGCATAAAGGGTTGAAACTGATGATTAAAAAAAAAGGAGATTTTAAGGCTTCAAAGTTAGCTTAGAGTCTAAAATAAAATAGCTCTAAAGAGGTATATTTCTTTAGATTTAGAGACGCTAGCAATTGGTTCAGCAAAAAAATTTATCAATCTCGATACAACAAGTCAGAAACTAAGTTTCAGCTAACAAAATTGTTTTAGCTGGAGTTTTGGCAACAGCTATTTCAGGATTCCTCAACTACTAATTTGGAACAAAAATGCTCTAAAAATAAGAACTTAAATATTAAGGAGTGTTTTGGGTAATCTTAATCGCCCTCAATCTCTTCCTCTTCATAACTGCGGGCTTCATATTCTATTGTCTTAGCAAAAGAGAAGATAATGGACAGAACAGATAATTGTTTGATTAAAGAGAAGAGGAACTGAAGAAGATTGATTCCTGATAATTCAATTATTATTCCATCATTTTATTATACAAATAAACTATTTTGCAATTGCCAATCAGAGTTTTATTGTATAAGCCTCAATTTAACAGAGGGGAGAGCCACATTATTGTTATAAGGACAATTAATTATAATGTCAAATGATTAAAATCTATTTTAATTAAGCAAGGCAATGACTTGAGCTGAGTATTCCTATTTTTATTGAATTGAATCTCTTCCTTTAGCTTGTCAGCCACGTATTGACAGTACTAGTTGTCCATATACTGCTTAACATCTTACCAATTCTAATCTATTTTCTAAACCCATTTCCTATCTTGAATCATCTCCTCAGCCAATAAAGGCACTTTTTATTCATCAACATAATTTTTATCTCCGAAAAATTATCGAAACTACCGTTAAGTGATATACCCCTTCCTATCTTGATCAACTAGGCTGATCATTTCAACTGCGCTATAAACTTGCTCAGCATAACCCTCCTCCTTGAGCAAGCTATACAGTGTTTCCGCGTTGATATAATCCTTGCCTTTAGATATACTTCTAAATGTCTTAGTCAGCTTCTTTACAATTCAATTACCTCATCATAAGTTAACTGATCCTGATTGCTTAAAGATGATTGAGATTAGTTTTGCGTTGCCGATACCTCTTCCTCAGTTACATTGAGAGTTTTCTTAAAGACAAACAGGTTTGAATTTTTATTGGAATCAAGGGACATTCGTTTGTTCTTGAAATTTTTTGACATGTTTAATTGATGATTAATATTTATGTTTGTTTTGCTATTTGTAGTTTGTAGGTTAATAGTTTGCGAGATAATTTAGCATTCATAACTTCTACACAGTTAATTATGGATTTGTAAGAATATGGAACAGTTGATGACTGTGTAATTTTTGATTGTGTTTGAATATAACGAATTATTATTGATGGATTATATCTTCAGGAGCGAACTCTTAAGTTTAGATTAGCAAAAACATGTTGATTATCAGTACTATCGATGGAATTAAAAAAATAAACAGGACAAAGAAAAAAATTAATATCAACGCTTGAGGAAGACATGGTTTCAGATCGAGGAGTAATAAAGAAAAGACAAACAAAAACCAAGAAAGAATGCAATGACTCAATTGGAAAAATAGAGAACCATAAGTAAGCCATAAGAAACGTATATTAAGAATATGCTGTGGAAACAAAATGTCTAGCAAAAAATATAACAAATACGAGTGCAACGGAATAATTAGAATGAACAGAGGGAGTTTTAAAGCATGGAAAAGGAGAATCAGCAGGAAAAAGAATTGTTCAGAGATAAAGAGCATCGAGGACCGATCAAAGCCTGGAAACAGAGGTTTGATAATTACTTGAAAGGTAAAAGTGGAGAGGAGGAGGAACACTCTGAGAGTAAATTATCAATTATTTAGATCAATTTCATCCTGTGATTGACAAAAATAGCAGAAGAATTACGAGCAGAATGGTAGGAAAAGTATAGGATAGACTCATTAGTTACGGAGAAAAACTAAAAGAGAAAAAAATATAGATGGAGGCCAGCTACGAGCAAGAACTTTATCAAAAGAGAAGTATTGCTCCTCAAGGCGAGTCAATAAAAAGTTAGCTATCGGATGTATTCTGGCGTCTCTACAAAGATGGTGAGAAAATGAACAAAAAGCGTAATATGCAAACATCGTCCTTCAGTTTTACTCCATAGATAAATCAGTCTTCAATCCAGATGGTATCAAGGATGAATGAAAAGAGAATTCCACTTTATCAAATTAGAAATATTCAAGACAAGTTGTAAGATAACGAATAAATGAAAAAGAAAGAAGGAAGAAACAACGAAAAGGGTTTTAGTGACTTTATTAAAAGGAATTAAGCTCTTTTATCCAAAATTTAAGGCAATAAAATTAAAAAGATGGAGATGATTAAACAAAAATAGCAGCAGGAAATTAACCAATGTACCTTTGCACCCAATATCAACCCCAAATCTATGAAAATATTCGCTAGCAGGCAGTCTTAATACATCATATAAAAATAGCTGTAAAATGATCAATAATATCAAGCCTCTTCCAATCCAAAATCAGAAATCATTTCAGTTCCAGTTAAAGATAAGAAAATGTATTCGATTCGCTCTGCCATCGGAAGTCTCTAAAGTATGGATAAATAGTCAAGCAGAACGGATGGAATTGAACGACTAAACTCAGTCGGAAACATTAAGCAATAATCTAAATACATATAAATTCACGAAAACGATTCCATATCAAATGAATTCAAATCTAACGAATTTAAACCTATGCAATCTTAATCCTTCGATTACAAAAAATCAATCAGTCGGTCCAAGTAAGTAGATTTCGATTTTTTAGCAACGGACAGAATTCAATAAAATGGTGACATTTACAACATAAACGAGGAGATGGAGGAGGATTCGATAGAGAACGAGAAAGAAACTGAATGGTAAAAGTAGCTGTTCAACATCGAGAAGCAAATATAGGAAATGATGTCCCGAAGTAATGGCTGATTATTTAAATCATATTTTGGAATATGTTATTAAATCCTGACTCATAGAATTAGCTAATGGTATGCCGTCAGTTGTTAGAACAATAGATACATTTATACTTTTAAATTATTTTGGATTAGTTATTTTAGAAATTTTAACATTAACCCATGACTAATCTATGCCCCGAAGCCATTCTTAGCTGCTTTAGAACAATATGCTTTTGCTTTACCAAGAGCTATAAAAATCAAAGTGGAGGACGTCTCTAGTACCTAGAGGAGGAAGAGTTTCAGTTCACGCCTACCTCCAAAGTGCATCACGACATCAAGCATGCCAAGATGTAGGAAAGATAATCGACCAAATCTCATAGCGAACATTAATAAAACCTGTCCTTCAAACTAAACCTGCAGTCACCTGATCATAATCACAATGATGAAAAATCAAATCTTCTGTCAAAATAACCAGAAGTATCCTTTGAAATCAGTAACTTCAACTTCAAGCTGAACTTGGAACCATATGACCAGTACTATCCGCTGCTGGAAAGTAAAACTCAAACTATCCCGAACCTCTTCTCTTCCAGTACTAAAAATATTCTAACACATAACAGTAAATCGTTAGTCCGCATTGAGGAAATCTAAACACTCAACGGATTTAAGATGATCATTTCATATCGTCTGCCATGTTCCTACTCGTTCTTCTCACGCATCAACAAGAATCAATCCATTGTGTCAAATATCAACTCTGTCATTTCTGATACACGTATCATCGAAACCATCCGCCCTAACTTAACTATCAATCACCTCTCATTTAAGAAATTCATGCTGTTGTAACCTCGGTACTTCCATTACCTTAAATATGAGAACAGCAGTGAGAATAATCATTGGGAAATATGCGTTAGTTTGAAAAGTCGACCTGAAAGCGAGCCTATAATGAAAGAGTGCGACTTAACAAGTATAAGCTGCTTTGAATAAAGAAGAGAAGGCCTCATGGTGAACAGCTATTTATAAGTCGATTTGAAGTCAAATTTAAGGGCGAGTAAAGTGGTGCTGCGAGTTTATCAGTAATTGGCTTCCTACCTGGATAATCTTTTCGATTTCGTGAGTCAGAACTATAAAGAAGAAGACATTTGAATGATGTATATCTTATGTAGTAAATTTAATCAAATAATTACTAACATTCAATTATAATATGTTTTTGGACAAGCAGGATAATAAAAAAGAGTTAGAGTTGGCCTATCGCAAGGAGCTCAAGAATGAAATATAAAGTAAGCGTTCGAGAATACTCTCACATCCACTTCAATAGGATAGAACCGAAAAATCTGCTTTTAGTCTCATTAATAACATTGAAAAAGAGCAGCAATAGCGTAGCAAAAAGAAATAAGATTACTATGATCAGTTGCGTATGCAAATTGAGGAGGAAAAACGCTTGAAAAATGAAAAAGAAGCTGGAAAAAGGAAGAATGAAATGGATGAGGAAAATAAACTGAGAATGGAACAACAAAAACTGCAAGCGAGGTACGAAGAGTAAATCAAGAAGGAGAAGAAAAAGAAGGGCAATTCCTATAATTCCAACAATTAATAGCCACCACAGGATTCGCTGAAGGAAGTAGCCAAGCACCATGAGGGGAACAAATTGTCTAGCTCTCAAAATGGTATATAGTACAGTGGTGGCAATGTCTATTCAAGCATTCCAATTGAATCCAACAATAACTTTTAAGAGATTCCTCCTCCTGTAAATCTGTACCCAAACAGAATATAAAATGAAACTTTTAATTATGTCCCGCGCAAAACATATAAGGATAACTATTATCGTTAGTTGCTAAGTCAACGGAAATAACTTGAGTAATAAACAAGTCAGATCGCTGAGCTCAATCGTCTTTTCAATGCAGAAAGATATCGCAAAAGATAGGAAAGTAAAGGACTGGAGGAATTGCGAGCTCTTCAAAAAATGCTTGACGAGAAAAACACTTCTTACTTGTCCCTCAATTTTAGGTAAAATCAGATAACTTCAGTTCCGAGCCCTATCCCAAAAAGATCTAACAGAACATCTAATTTTTCTTTACGCCCAAGCAAGGATACTTGGCGCAAGTTGGACTGACTAATTGTAATTCTTTACAATAGAAAGCGGCATTTTATGTTTAATGATATTCTATTGGGTTTTTCTTCTCAAACAGGCTTTAAATGAATTGAATAAGCTGTAATTGCAATCAGGTAATTTGTACATAAATGATAGGGTTCATTCATCATCATTTTCCTCTTCAATGTTAAGGATGATCTTATTCTCAGCAGGTTTGAGGATGTAGATGCTTTCAATGGCGTTTTGCATTTTTGTTCGACCTGCAAACACGACCAATTGATCGTTTTGAATTACTGTGGAGGCATGATAGTATCGAGGACGTGGCACTTCACCAGTGATCAATGGTTCAAACCTACCTTAGGAATACTTTACCATTAATTTTAAGCTGTGTTGAAGATAAATAAGTCATTAAGATAGACTCCATCATTATTCTGCCCTCCAAATACGATCAAATAGCTATGAAGAACATTCATTGAGTGACCGTGCCGAGGGGTAGGCTTGATACCCTTTGGCGAGAGTTCTGTCCAAGTGAGTTCACTTACTTTGCTGAGATTAATCTTCCAAATATCATTAAGGTTAAGACTATATGGGAGGTTAAATACTTTTCAGCCGTGTTATACGTACCCCCGAAGACATACATGTCAGAGCCAATGAGGTTAGCAGTATGGGCAAACCGGCCGGTGGGTTGTTCGCCTTGCACAGATATTTGGTCAATCCACTTCATGTTTTCGATGTCTAAAACTGAGATGTTATTATAGTAAGCCTCATACTCGAAGTCTGGCGAGCAAAAGTATCCGCCGAAGAAAACCATTAACATCTCATATATGACACATGACTGCTTTTCCTTTTTGTCAGGGTATTGCCCTGAAATATGAGGGACAGCCATCCACTTTTATTAAGAAACGTTGAATGAGTAGTAATCTTCCAAAACTGTTTTGTTGTGACCACCGAAAACGATAATCTTGTTCCCATAAGTCACTAAATTATGAAAAGCACGGCCATTGGGCAGGGCTTCTTCAGTTCTGGCAGAAGTCAATTGAATATTCAGCTTAGTTAACGAATTATAGAACTAACTGCGACAATAGCCTACTTTTTAAGACGTTTACCTACATGAAATGAACTGTACCTACTTCTGACAATCATTACCTCCAAAGATATAGATATAGTCTCCAATACTACACATAGTATGCCCTTCCACTCGCTTATAAGGCAAGTCGAAGGTACGTGTTACTGTCACCCACTCAAACGACTTGCAGCTAAAATCCTTAGTGTTATTGGAGTATTTATAGCTGTGCCACTTATTGGGCGTCTCCATTTTTTCAGTGCTAGCAGTATCATTCTAAGAGTAGGTGATGATGACATTGTTTTGAGTGTTGAATTGGTTCACCGATGTGGGATACTTTTCATCGATGAGGTACTGTTTCTTGAATTTAAATTTGAACTAGTACTCATTATCTGGCTCCACTGGCACAAAAGCAACACTAACTTACACAATGGTTACAACTCGTCGCAGCCTTTAAGATGGTTTTCCATTCTTACCATGGGGATTTCCTTGGCCCAGTTATTCCAGGATCCTACCAGAAGCAGGCCTTCAATCAAAAGGCAGGAACTTATTTTTATTTAACCATCTTTGTTGACTGGAATAAACATTTTTTTGGGATACACCTGAATGATATGCCAGGTACCTACATAACATTAACACTACTGTGATACAGTTGTTGAAATTGCCGTGTCCGTCAGCAACTGTAGGTGACTTCGGATCGCACTTCCACTCATCATCGACAATGTATTTATACTCATAAGTGCCGGTTAATAGGGTGAGGCTGATACGAAAATAGACCTCGCCAGTGTCTTTGACCTATCTGTTGAGATGCTAAAAAATTTGCCATTTCTTCCAACTTCCACTAATGAGAACTTCGTTGGGTATATCTTTTCCCTCAGGTGTCCAGACGAAACAGGTTTCCTCGGTAGCACAGGGTCCGAAGTGGCAATTACCACAGTCCGAGCAAATGCTTGGTGGCATGTCAATCTCCTTGAATTATTATAGATCTAACTAATGGATATAATTATATCAAACCAAGAGCTATCGATAAATTAAAGGGGATAAATGTATCAACAGAATGTTATGAGCTCGTAGACTGTGTCTCCTAAGTGTATGCTTGTGGGTGGTCGCAAACTATTGAATTTTGACGTTTCATCAAGCTCTCGATTGGCATCAGCCAATTGAATGAGCTTTCCAGTGTCAAAATTGTACTACTAATCGTCACCATCCTTTAGCCTTAAATTAGTTCCCAGCTTGTATTAGAATACCTTGCTATCCTCCATATGAATTACTTATTTTTCTTAGATAGGTTTTGTTTCTGGAATGTTGGCCAGATTATTGATGAGGGAAGTCTCGCTTATCGGTTTTTCCAACTCGTTGTAGTTAAAGGAATCCTTTTGATTTAAAACGGGTTTTTCTCTTTGTTTAGGTTGTTCCTTCCTCCGAGGAGTCTCAATTTTGGCCTAGTTGAGAATCTATTCAACTCTGTCTGCTTTACTCATTCCCAAAGGATTTTCTTCTTTTTTGACGTGCGTTAATAAATATTCCTCCTTATCCCAATCTTCAGTCTTTTTTCCGTACATAGACAGGTATTTATTTTTTTACCAAAGAGAAAGCCCATACGATTTTTAATTGGGATAAGCAATTGGTTTGTATCGATAAGGCTTTGCAGAAATAAATGGATTTTACCTAAATCCAATTTTTTCATGATGGCTACTGACCATAGACTGACTCAAATCATAAGAATTGTTCAAATTTTATTCGATATGAATGTACTTTGATGCATGAGAAACAGTGCTTTGACCCATAAGATGATACGGTTTACGAATTTATAATTCGATGAAGGATCGAGAGTGCAATACACTGGAGTACAACTCTGATTCACCTAGTATGGAGCTGACGCGCGAGGTTTTACTGTCAAAGGGATTGCAAAGCATGATAAAGCTATTATAGAAAATATCAAAATATAAACTAAGATTATGAATTTTTACACCAAGTTATTTAAAAATGAAATATGAAATAGTGACAAAAAAGAAAGCAAATTACAAAAACAAATTTTAAATGAATCAATTTTTACCACGAGTAAAATAAAAAACCTGAATTGGGAAGTAAATATTTTGTATTATTGATTCTAATACGCCAAATTGATGTTTACTGAATTTATATTTATCTATCTATCTATAGATTCAAATGTTATATATTCTGATTAGAAACAGA
>Ga0302186_10000507_pt1 | contig 34916 bp, 31 predicted proteins | sample II_Bog_E1_2_FD_198782 | JGI IMG/M metagenome (GOLD analysis project Ga0302186, IMG submission 198782) | Peat permafrost microbial communities from Stordalen Mire near Abisko, Sweden - II_Bog_E1_1 | ecosystem: Environmental > Terrestrial > Soil > Wetlands > Peat | place: Sweden: Abisko... | reverse complement strand
TGTGATGTAAAGGCGGCATGGGAACGGAAACTTCGAGAATGAGATAGAATGTCATTTAATTCATAAATTTCGGTGAAATTCATTGCATTTAAAAAATTATCATACTTTAATTTTTGATTTTTTTTTATTTTTCACTACAAATATTATTAAATTAATTTCATCATTTTTTTCCCATTTGTATTACCATGATAATAATTGTTTTATTGTTTTATTTGCAGAAGAAATAAAAATTTTTTCAGAAAACATTGATTTTCAGGAGAAAAATTAAAAAAATCATAAACTTATTAAATCCAAATCTTATAAAATATGCAAACCTGCGAAATTTGTTATGAAACATCACTAAACTCTAATTTCCAGGAATTAATCTGTCAACACGCTTTTTGTCTAACATGTTTGAGAAACTACCTTGAAATAAAAATCATGACAAAAAACGTCTCCAAAAATGAAATCATTTGTTTAAAATATTCCTGCGGAAAACCAATTAATTTATATATGGTAAAACAAATTCTTCCAGCCGAAGATTATGAAAAGTATGAAATTTTATGGAAAAAAAATCTCAAAGAAGAAATTGAGTCCCCTGAAAAAAAAGCATCAGAAAAAGTAAAGAAAGTGCGGATTTATGAGGATTTGTTTGAACATATTATTTATAAAATGGGTTGGAAAAGGTGTCCGGTTTGTAATGCAGTTATTGAAAAGGTGGGTGGGGCCTGCGATTATGTATATTGTCAATCATCTAGATGTTTGAAAAAAACTTTGATTTGTTATGTTTGCGGTGATAATATAGAAAATTCCCAGAAACATTTCATAAATGGCAAATGTCCTCAGAAAAGAAAAAGACAGCTTGAAGCTAAAAAAATGAAGAAAGAAGATGAAGACTATAAAAAAGAGGACGAAATAACAGGAAAAACTGAAAAAAAGGATGAAAAAACTGAAAATGACGAACACAAAGATGAAAAAGAAATAATTGTAAAAACTGATGAGAGAAAAAAATTAGATGACCCAGACAATTTATATTATATTGAAAAAGAGAAAGATGAAAAACCAGAAGATATAAAAGAAAAGAAAAAAACAGAAGTAGGAAAATTGAATTGCGAAGAAAAGTCTAAAGAATATCAACAAGACAAAACAAAAACAGTAGATGAGAAAAAATCTCTTAAAAATATAGAACATGAAAAAAAAAAAAAAAAAACACTAAAACAAGGCGATGTAACAATAAATCAAGTAAATTCAAAAAAACTAGAAGAAGTCGAGAAGAAAGTTCAAGTGATTGAAGTAGATGATGAAGAAAAAACGGTTGATTATATTCCCCCAAAACAAAACGATAACCTAAAAGAAGAAGTAGAAAATGAGGATGAAGAAGAGACCAAAGATTACCAGTCCAAAGCAACAATTTCTAAAAGCAACAAACGATATGAGAATATCAGAAATCAAGAAAATAAGGATAAACAAAAAAAGGAAAATGATCTGAACTTCCCTACTGTTGATAGAAAACTCGAACAAAAACAAAGTATTTTAAAAATCGATAATCCTACAAGAAAAATTGATCATTATGAAAGGAAAATCATCCGAAAAAAAGTAACAGATAACGATTTGAATGAAAATAAAGATTGCTTTTGCGGAATTCATAACTGCGCCATTTTTTAAGTTTCAAGAAAATAAATTAGCGAAATTAATTAAATATAAACTTAATTAATTATTTAATTTGTTTTAAAAAACACATTTCTATAGAAATTAATTTTCAAAAATATGCAAGCTGTCCTTCCTGAAGTTTGTTATAAAGAGGCTAAATGTGGGAGTTGTCCCTCAAAAAAATCTTACAAACTCGCTCAATACCCTCCTGATTATATTCCCCTTTTCTGTGACCATTGGCTGTGCACCAAATGTTTTACACAATATGTAGAAAAAACCGTGCTCTCTGAAGAATTTAAATCCCCAGATGATCTCAAATGTCCTACATGCCAAAAACACATCAATTATCAATTGATTGTATCAAATTTACAAGAACTCTATCCTCAATATGAAAAGAAGATCTTAAATAACTTTCCTATTTCTCCTTTAGAACAAATTCCGGTGGAAGCAGAATGCGGTAATAATAATGCAAAAATGGATAATTTAAGAAGAGAAGAGGAGAAGGAAAAAAATGAAGAAAATGAGGATCCAAAAAAATTTTTAAAGTATACAAAATGCCCTGTGTGTCAAGCACCTATAGAAAAGGTGGGTGGGTGTAATTTGATGAGATGCGAATCATTTCGATGCCAAAGAAAAACATCATTTTGTTATTTGTGTGGAGATAAGCTGAACTCGGAAACTGAAAAGACTCATTTTTATGGAAACAACCAGTTTACTCAATGCATCAAATCTAAAAACAAATGAATATTTTAGTATAATCCATAAATGAAAAACCATCTGACTTAATTTCAAGAAATAAATTAAGTTTTTTCAAGATTATTTTTAATTCTTTAAATTAATTAATTATCTTTATTTTTTATTTTTCCTGTTGTTTTTCATCTTTTATGACCTTTTTCTCAGCGATTTCAATAGTCACCGGACTATATTCCAAATCCTTTTCTGCTTTCTTTTCACATTTATTATCAACGGAACTTTTGGAGTGTTCTCCAGATTTGTTTTTCAGAGCATCTGTCTCCTCCTCATATTTTTCATAATTTTCACCTGTTATATTGAAACAAACGTAACAAATGCATTCAATATTTTTGCAAAAGTAGTACATAAATATCAGGCAAAACAAGATAAAATACCCTCCCAGCAGTAAAATTATCAAGGTAGATGTGGCATCCCCATTGTTTTCTACTTGCTCTATCGAATCATTGGAAATTGCCCCCGTTGTATTGCCCCCAATTTGCGTTTTTTGTATTTTGACCACTGTTATTAATACAATCAACACCAAAAATTCAGTAATTATATTGATAAGACTGATTTTGTAGTCTTGAAATGGACGCCATTTCACGTAACGAAGAATGGAGAGAATTTGGATAAAAATCAATAAATAAATGAACACCTGATCAGCTTTTTTTTGCACTGTCAAAACCAAAATCACACAAATAAAGAATTTCTTGATTTGAACCATTATGAAATGGTTCCTTTTGACCAATGATAAAACCTCTAAATCATAAAACAAACAGTTATAGCAAGAAATCCGTTCATCATTCTCATAAACTTCTTTATTATTACACACTTTCCAAGAAACGAACATGAAAAAACACACATAATAAATCAAGCTGAGGATCGCTAAACCCAAGCCCGCTTTATTCAAAGAATCATTAGATGAGATATTTGACATTTGAAGAAAGGCTGATATCAAAATTATGTACATCAACACGAAATGGACTCGAATCAACATCGAAAATAAGTGGAAATTGTAAAAATAATTGACAAACCGCCACACACCCTGCGTATCATCGTATTCCAAAAATTTTCTATTCATTATTAAAACTAATTTAAAAAATAAAATTAAAACATAGATCAATGAAATAAACAAAATTGGAGGTCCCCCATTCAAAATGAAGTTTTCAGTCATTAGAAAATTATAGAAATTATCATTTTGATAATTTTGGTAGATTTGATGCCCGAAATATAAAAGTGTTTGCGAATTTTCATCGAATTCTTTACCAACTGAAAACAAGAAATTTCCATAGAAAAAAAGCATCTTCTTGAAACAATCCATTAATCTGAAGCTATAATTCAAATTCAGAAACATCAGAGTTGAAATCATTTGCATAGCATCTGTTAAAAACCAAAACAAGCTCATTCGTTTCGAATTAATTAAATAGGTGACTACACTGAGACTCACAATACTTCCAAGTAAACTTTGATAAGTTGTCGATGTTAATTGTTGTTTAATGGCAAAAGTGGCTTGATCTTCAGATGGTTTGAGTATAGTATTCAGAGTTATGTTCAAGCCAGTCAAATTATTTAATTCAAAAGTGGTATTATATTGTCCATGAATGTAGGTCTGAGAATAATTAGTGAATTCTAATGAAATGGTAGGATCTTGCATACTCACATTAAAGTTCAAACTCACAACCAGTCTATCATTATATCCGTCGACTGTCTCAACATCATAATCGTAGAATGATGGATCTACATTTTCAACTGTTAAATTTAATAAGTTATTGAGGACAACATAGGAAGGGATCTCCAAGTCTTGAGAAAATATCAAATAAAATGAGTTTTTTGCAGTTAAACTTTTTCCTAACGTCACACTGAGTGTCGAATTAATTACAGGACATGGATCTTGAAAATTGCAGGGATCTTTGCATTCAGTGCCTTTGAGATAGAAAGGATTTGAACATGTAAGACAATTGCTTGGTGATGGTCCGAAACATCCAGAACAATTTGAGCTACAGGATAGACAACCGGTGATATTTAGGTCATAATATTCATTAAAAAAGCAGCTATTTACGCATGAAGTATAGTTTAATAAATAGCCTAAGTTGCAGGTTTTACATGTGTATTCATCAGAACAAGTGATACAATTAGGATCGTTGCACAATTGGCATTGAGAATCTGGATTTTGAAAAGTATTTGAAGGGCAAGTATCTAAACAAGAGTTATTTAAAAGAACGAAGGGAGAAATGCATGAAGTGCAATTATTTGGTGATCCGAAACATCCCAAACAACTAGAAATACATAAACTACAATTGGTGTAATTTGAATCAGGATCTTGAAAAGTATTTGAAGGGCATATTGATAAACAAGTATCATTGAAAAGTAGAAAGGGAGTATTGCATGAAGTGCAAGTGTTTTGTGATCCAACACATCGTGAACAATTGCCATTACATAAACTACAATTGGTGTAATTTGAATCAGGATCTTGAAAAGTATTTGAAGGGCAGATTGATAAACAAGTATCATTGAAAAGAAGAAAGGGAGTATTGCATGAAGTGCAAGTGTTTTGTGATCCAACACATCGCGAACAATTGCCATTACATAAACTACAAATCGTGGAATCAGGTTCTTGAAAAGAATTTGAAGGGCAGGTTAATAAACAAGAGCCGTTGAAAATAAGAAAGGGAGTATTGCATGAAGTGCAAGTGTTTTTTGATCCAACACATCGCGAACAATTGCCATTACATAAACTACAAATGGTGGAATCAGGTTCTTGAAAAGTATTTGAAGGGCAACTTGATAAACAAGTGCCATTGAAATTAACAAAATTGGAAATACAAACACTACAGTTTGTATTTGAGGTGCAGAAATTACAGTTTTCGCTGCATTTTTCACATGAAAAATTGTCATTTGAGAAATAACTAACATTGCATACATTAACACAAGAATAAAAATTATTTGTTGAATTATTCAGCAAGGGAATATAAAGATTATTTGGACATTTTCTCAAACATAGACTAACTCCATTTGAAATATTTGAATCAGAGTAATCAAAACAATTATCGAGGCAAGAGTTTGTAGGCTGAAAAAAAAAGTTTTGTGGACAATTAAGTTGGCAAACAGAATTATTTCTAATAGTCCCAACTGGACAATTGGTAACACAAGTGTTTTGCCACGTGAGATCACTAGAACAATAACAGAATCCTGTGAGCAAATTAGCAGTATAATTAATATCTGGAGACATATTTGCAGGACATTCTAAAACGCAAGAATTGTTGGACAAAAACCATCCATTGTTGCAAGAAGTGCAATTATAAGACAAGGAATCACAAGTAAGACAATCGGAATCACAATTTCGAAGACAATATGAGTCAAGATCATTCTGATCACATGTGTTGCTTTTGGAACATGAATACGAAGTTTCATTTGAAAAAAACAAATTTTCATAGGAACAGTTCATGCATTTTGGAAAAGATGCAAAAAGGCTCATTCCAGTCAAATTAAAATCTAAACTGTCTTGTTCAAGATTGTAAAGAAAAAAGTTATCAGAATAATTTAAATAATTTAGAAAACCCATATTTGGTGAGATATTATTGGATAATTTAAAAGTTTTATATGGTTTACTGTCATATGAGAAAACAATTAATGAGAAATTAGGGGTATTGTTAATAGTGCTCTGATAAAGTACCACAAAATATTCATTATTGAAAATCGGGGTGGCATCCAATATTTGAGAATTGGAAAAAGTACTATTAGTGAGAGATGAACTACTGATATTTGAACTAATTTGAGAAAAAGGATGCCAAACATAAAAACTACCCAATTTAAACACAAAGCAGACGACCGTAAATTTTTCAAGACTTGAAAAGTTATCCGACATAATAAATAATTTATCTATATTTGAAGGAATTTCCTCAAATATAAACCAGATAATATTGTCAATGCAATCCATCACATAAACATAATTATTTATCACAATATAAAGGTCCGAATGGATTTCATCGTATTCCAAGCTCTTGATACCAATGCTTTGATTGTTATAATCCTTAATCGTATTCTGAGTACTTAGATTTAAAATAGGAGTTGCAATTGGATTTTCATCTGCCAAATTATAAACATATAGATCTAAGCTGGTATTTGAATAAACATATAGCATATTTTGGGAGAGACTATAATAAAGGGAGGAAGGGTTTGAGAAATTCATTGAATCAAAGCACGAATTCATATCAAGGGTTTCCAAACACACAGTTTTTTGTCCCAGTTCCAATTTAATATAAAAAATGGAATCCTCTTCGGCATAGAAGTCAACTATAGAATTTGAGATCAATAGCAGATTTCCATCAGAAGAACGATAATAGTACAAGCTATTGTTGGTAGTTATCCCCACATAACCAGAGTCGATAGATTGAAGTTTAACAAATGCGATTCCTTCGTTGCTTATGGTGGATTCAGACCGAAAAGTAGTGTTGCAAATTTGACTACAGGCCTGCACAAGGAAATAATTAAAAAATAAAAATAAAACCATTTTTTTTTTTTAGAAAAATTACACAAAAAAGAAAAAAGAAGAGTTATTTATAATTTCAAAACTATTTGACTTTCGAACAAACCTTTTTATTTTTCATAAACAGAAAAACAAATTCATCAACAACTCCTCATTAGTCTAGCCGGTTAGGATATCAGGTTTTCACCCTGGAGACCCGGGTTCGAGTCCCGGATGGGGAACAATTTTTGTTTTTAATAAGTTTTCATTAAAGAATTCAATTCGTATGGGAATTATCAAACTGGAATTCATATAAACAAATGAAATCCTCATTAGTCTAGCCGGTTAGGATATCAGGTTTTCACCCTGGAGACCCGGGTTCGAGTCCCGGATGGGGAACAATTTTTTGTTTTTTTTGTTTTTTGTAAAATTTAAATCCATCAAATATCACCAAAAAAATGAATATTTAGTCATTAAAAAACATTCTAAGGTTTTGTGTTGGGGGAGGTGGTCAGGATAAAATGGAGTAGGGGCAGACAAAGTTTTTATTTTATTAATTTGCATATTTATAATATTTATAAGTTTATTTACGTGAAAAAAACAATGCATCTTATCAAAATTAAAAAAAATAAAAATGGAGAGCTTAGAAATCCAAATAGAGGAAAAACATTTATTAGGTAATCAAACTTTTAGTTCAAATTTAATGTGTTTTAGAGGATCAGCAACCAAAAAGTTACTTAGGATTATTCATTTCCATCAAGGTCATTATCTCCTTATTTTTCGGAATCATCACCTTGATTCTGACAGAAAACCTCTATGAAATTTCGCTTGAAGCCTTCATTTTGTTGATTACATTTTCAATCATAGATTTCGGTATTCTGATTATTTCCTTCATCATCCTTTTTATTTTATGGCTTTGTTTTAAATTTTGCAAACTCACCCATTTTTCTAATAAAATCTTCGGATTTTTGCCCATAATTTATCAGATTCTCGTGAATTTGAGTTATTTGAGCTTATTCCCATTGACAATTTTTCTTTTTATTAATAGTTATGACATTTTGCCTGATTTATTAATTGCGTTTTTGATTTATCAACTGATAATGGGTGTTTTGATATTTTTGTTTGAAATTAGTGATATTGTCAAAATGCAGACCAGAAGCCAATTTTTATTTGACATTCAGACAGAAAACGAAATTTATGAAGTGGATGATAATGAAATCTCGAAATGGAAGACGGAATTCAGAGAAGCTCGATTAAATTTTCGCGGACATCAGGAAACTTAAAGATTTTCTTGTTTTTTATAATTGGATATGTTATTTTCAGTTGTGAATTTGAATTTACGTCCTGTGTTTTTTAAAAGGGCTTGATTTTTAAATTTTATTTCGGAATTTATTTCATTTGTAAAAAAAAACTCGAAAGAAAAATCTCATTATGGCAGAAGCTAAATTAGAATCTCTTGTTTCTAGACTGGAGAAGGTTGTAGCTCATCTCGAAGGAGCCCCTCAATCTTCAGCACAAAAGCCAGCAGCCAGCTCTTTGCCTTCCTTGGCCGATTTCAATGAGCTTTTGAATGAATTCGAACAACAGGGAAACAAATTGGATTTGATTGAATTGCACGAGATGGTAAAAAGTTGAGAAAAACTTAAATTTTTCATCATTTTTATCAAAAAAAGACCCAAATTTGCAGCAATGCTTTCGGAGCTATGAAGAAAGTCATGGAATATTCGACCAATGGTAAAGTGACTCAGGATCAGAAAATTTTGATCCAGAAGACTATCATGAGTCTTTTGGTGAAGTTCCCGAGCTTCGGAGCGAATCCAAAGGTGAATCTGCATTCCAAAGCTGTGGGAGAAGCAATCAACTCAGTTTTCTGGGTCGTCAGTGTAAGAAATTAAAAAATTTGGGTTTGATTAATAAAATTTGATTAAAGGAAACCCCGGAAATGCTCATCAAGGGATGTGTGGAGTCTTCTGAGTTCCATGCCTTGAAATTAAGAAACCTAAAGTACTCGAAAAAAATAAAAATTTCTTTAATTTTTTTTTTTTAGGGTTCAAACACACACTAAATGGTATGATGCTTTGATAATTTCCATCAAGAATTTGTCAAGTTGGGTTTTTGACATAATTTTATTTATTTCTTTTTAATCATCCAGAATATGTGCTTTCCAATTTCCCAACTGGCCTAAACTGGAATGTCAAAGGCACTGCTGATTTCAACGAACTTGTCGAAAATCTCAAAAAAACAGATAAAGCAGCTGAAGTGGAAGAACCCACACCCAACAAAGCAGCCCTTTTTGCTCAAATTAACCAAGGAGGCAGTGTTACATCTAGTAATTTTTTTTTTTTTACATTTTTATCTCTTTTTTTTATTTTTCATATTTTTAATTTTTTTTTTTTTTTGTAGCTCTTAAAAAAGTCACTGATGATATGAAAAACAAGCCTGTGCATGATGTTCCAAAAAGAACCTCGATCTCGAAAGTCGAGGAAAAGAAAGTCGTCGAAGCTCCTGTCAAGCCTCCTCGTAAACACAGAAAGGAAAATTGGTTTGTCGAAAATTTCATCAATGAGAAATTGATTGAGTTCCCTGAATCTGAGTGCGACATGAAGGAAAGCATCTTCATTGACAATTGTAAAAATACTGCCATTATGATTAATGGGAAAGTCAAGTCAGTCTTCCTGTCAAAATGTGTGAAGTTGAATTTGGTGTTCAAATCAGTCTTGTCAACTGTTGAATGTGTCAACAGCAAAAATATTGAAATTGTTTGTCTTGATAAGTAAATTTTTTTTTTATTGATTAAGTTGTTTTTAATTATACAAATTTATGATATTCTTTTTCAAATTTTGTTGCTCGATTTATATAATGTTGATATTTTAATGGATTTGTCAACATTTATATTATATTGATATAAATTTTTTGATTCCAATTTATTTTGTTTATATAATTTTGTCTTCATTTTTGCTAATTTTGCTTAAATATTTTTAGTGCTCCAACTATCAATATTGACAAATGTGAGTCCGTCCATGTTGTGTTGCCACCAAACATGAACAGTGATATCGTTTCAGCCAAAACATCCGCTTTGAATCTGACTTATAAGTTGGCAGATGGTGAATATGAGGTAAATATCCAAATAAAAATTAATCTAAAATTTTGTTGAATTTTTAGAAAGATACTCCCATTCCAGAACAACTTGTCACTAAATGGGATCCAGAAAAGAAGAGATTCGTCTCAAAGCCTTTGGATCTCTTCATTTAAGCGAGAAAAAAATATTATGACAATAAAAAAGAGAAATTAAAAAAAACAAAGAAAAAAAATTAAGCCTATTTCCAAAATTAAAATCCCAAAGTTTTCTACTTTTGAAAATTCAATATAATAAAATTTCCCCACCAATCCTAATTCAAATTCTATATTTCTAATTTAATCAACAAATAAAAAACCCGCAAGTCCTTCAAAAAGCCCAGTTCACCTATTTTTTGCCATGAACGTCCATTTGCCCAATTATGCCATTTCTGATCCCCAAAGGAGTCCCAAAAAAAGTTCTCACAACCGCCAGCTTCGTCAGCACTCACAAAGCCTTTCCACTTATTTGCTCATTGGGGTGACATTATTATTGTCTTTATTAGTGATTCCTGTTGTATGGCACATTTTTACCACAACACATAATGTTTCAAATGAAGAAGAAGCATTGAGATCACCACCTTCATATTATGATGATTCTGATTCCCAAGAATTTAGACTTGATATGAGCAAATTCCAAGATGATGTGAGCTTGAATGAATTTGTGAACAAGGAACTACATCGAATTTTGCCAGGGGTGGAGATGGATGAGAAATTTTCAGTGTTTTTATCTTCAGATATCAGCGAAAAAATGATGAAATTATATCATGATGAAAGCCTCAACATTTTCAAAACCAAGGTCGATGAATATGATATCCATAAGAACATTTTGAAGGAAAAATACAATAAAGGAAAAAGTATTTTATTATTTAAATGAAGATATATTTTTTTTGTCAAATTTCAAATATTTTGTTATATTTAGTTATTGGAGAAGCACTTTTCAAAGAAATAGAGGCTTATGAACAATGTCATCCGGCTTTAGATGAAATTAAAGATAAATTAGTTTATATTGTCAATCAATACAACAATCTTTTCATGTCGAAAACTGATTATGATTCTACTTTTGGCAATTTTTTAGGTAAATTTTGAATTTTATTCCTTTAAAACATCGTAAAATAGTGCAAATTAAAAACAAAGAATTGGAATTAGCAAAAATCAAAAAAGAATATGATGGGGAAAAAGCCATTCTCGAAAAAAACCTTTCCGAAATCAAATTCAGCAATCCAGAAGACAAGTTACGAAGAGAAATGTTGACGATATTATGAATTTTAATAAAATTAAATTTTTTTTTTATCATTTAGAGAAAAATTGAAACATGATATTGTAAATATCAGAAAATTCATCACAGAACACCCTCAAAAAGTCTATGATTGCAATAATAGACTCATTGATCTTAATAATCAATTGGAACGATTTGAAAAGGATTTAGCAGTTTATCTAGCTAAAAAAGAGGAATTGAATGAATTTGCAGAAACTATCGAACAAGACGCCAAAGAACTCAATTCAAAGGAAATTTTGATCATTTTGAAATCGGATTACAATAGCAGAATTCAAAATCTGCAAAAATTGGCTCAAGATATTTTGGAAAGTGCTTTGTTCGAAAAAAACGAGGTTTATTTCCATAAGGTTGCCACTCAAGAAGACAAGGATAGAAGCATTCAAACTTTAGATGGCATAAAAACTAACTACAGATACATCTTGTCATCGATTATCAAGGCACATTTAAAATTATAAAATGGAATGAAGATTTTTTTTAGTTGAGCTACAAAGTTGACCGTAGAAAAAGAGATCAGGACATAAGTGACGAAAAAACCAAAAATTATCAATCAATATACAGTAGAAATTTATTTTTTGTTTAAAAGGGAAATTTTTACAAAAAGGTGACATCAAGGATGTGGAAGCTAAAATTATTTCTTTTGGTCATAAGATCCAAGAACTGAAATCGCAAATTAAAAAACTTCACGTTAGAATTATTATTTTTTTTAAATATTTTCACATTTAATTTTTCATAGGATGAAATCAATTTGTATGGTGATCAAAACAAGGAAAAGAACGACACATTAACAAAATACGAGGATCTATTATTAGAAAAGGAAGAGCTATTAAGAGAAATAACACGAAAAGTCAATATTATTAAGGATCAATTGGTTGATTTGGTTCATCAATTTGAAGTTGACTTTTATTTTAGAAGAAAAAAATGTTTAATAATATGCTATTAGGAAAAAGAAAAAAGTTTTAGAGATGCCATTCAAAAACTCCAAGGAGAAAAAAATGATTATGATAAATCCAAGATCAGCTATTCAGAGAATTTGAATCAAGCCTATAAAGAATTCATCGGTTTATAATTTAATACAAAACTAAAACAGCAGCATTTTAATTGAATTTTGTCATTTTTTTGATAAGAAAGAGCAACTTCACTCAATAAAAGAATCAATGATTGCAAAATCAATGAAAATTTGATGAAAAGAATGATGGAGAATTTTTTGAGTTTTTTCAGCGAATTGGAGAAGTTTGAGAAGAGAAAGGAAAATTTAGAAAATGAAATCAGAAGAATGTATGAAAGCTTAGAAAACCAAGCGAATTTGCCGGATCATTAATCTTGTTTTCCATTAAAAAAAAAAAAATCATTAAACTATTTGGATTTCCAATTTGAAATAATTTTCCTTATAAAATGTAGAATCTCAGATTTTTATTAATGTTTAAATTATAATATATGTTTTTTTGTCGAGATAATTATTTATGACAATGTTTTTTTGAATTTCAAAACAAAATCGGAACATATTTCTTTAATAATTTTAAAATCGCGATATTTTTTTTTTCATTTTAGTTATAATAGATTTAATTTTTAAGCTTGTCAGGATTTCTGAATTAAGAATATTAAATTCAAAAATTTCATAAAAAAGCGTTCAATGCAAGTCGTTGATAAAATAAAATAAAAAGATGATTTTGGAAGCTGGAGTTTCTTATCAAAAAGAACTTTCTGATAAAAAAGAACTCCAAAAAAAATATGCACAATGGCCTGAACTACATAAGGCAATCATGAACCATTTTCTTTCAAACTACATCTACAAAGCCTATGATGAAACTTTTCATTCTGTACTCCTCTATGACAAAAAAAAAGGGAAAAGTATTGAGTACTTAGCTATCAATCCCCCTGAAGACTTGGTTGAAAAAATTTATCTTAATGGTGGAAAATTCCACTCAGTAGTTTCCTTTGGAATAAAAAATGAAATCACTCTTCGTAAATACTTAGCTAAAAAGGCTTCTATTTCCTTTTTTCCAAGAATGTTGGTTAAAATTGGGGAGGAATCTTGGAGCTTTTCTGAAATTGATGGTCTAATGCTCTTCAAAGAAATCTTTGAATGCTATTTCCTAAGAGAAGTTTATCCTAACCGGCTTGATAAAGAAGGGTTAGTGTCTTTCCAGCCTAATGATTTAGTCTTTTTAGAAGTCAAAGGAAGTCTATATTACAATTCATTTGAGTTAGTCAAATTGTCTCAACAACAGGAAGAGGAAGAACTGGTTGATGATGAAGATGAATTATACGTTGATGAGCAAGAAAAAGAGAAAAAATTGGATAAAATAGACAAGGAAAAAATTAAGAAGAATATTGAGAAAGTTCTTTTTTCTTTCCAACAAAAAATCTATTTGAATTTCAAAGCTTACGTAAAACAAAATCCGAAAATAGATCTCAAACAATTTAGATATGTTTTATTAACAAATAATGTCCCACATGAAATCATGATTCTTTACATGAATGTCTTCAAACTGAAGAATTCAAGAATTTAACATGGTTTGTTGATAGATTGACTGTTTATTGGTACAGCAGCAATGGAGTGTCCAATTTGCTGATGAATTTGGTCGATGAAGAAGCAAAGAAAAACGCAGAAGAAGCAAAGAAGAATAAAATCAAAGGTATTAGAGGTATGATCCTGGCGTATATTGAACTCAATAAGTCATTTCCTGAAATTTATCAACTTATAATTGATATTGGATTTGAAATCTCAGAAACAGAAGTGAAGGACATTATGAATGAAGAACTCTCAAGGATTAAACATTAATAAGGAATTTAAATATTATTGAATTAATAACTAATTATAAATTAAGACCCATCCCCGACTTCTAGGTCATAAATCATCAGTCCAGAAAACTTTTGAAAAAGATATTCTCCTCCACTCATAGCTTTATTCAACTTGCCAACACAGTCAAGGCTTTTTATGATGTATTGAATAGAATTGCCTGTATAATTAATGGCAAGGCTAGACTTTTGATTTGGTCTTCCATATGCTTTTCCTGATGAGTGAGTTTTTCTTGAAGCTGACTTATGTCATCTCTTTTCTTTTTCAGTTTTTTTGATAGTTCATCAATCTCACTGTTTATTTTAGAGCATCTCCCTTGTAAATCACCAATTTGTGATTGCAAATCTGAGAGGACTTTTGAGACTCGATCGAGATCACTATTAGTATTACTACTCAAACTTTACATTTCATATTGTACATTGTTTAATCGAGTATATTCAGGGTTAGTTCGATATTCATAGGAATACGTTCTGGAAAAGAAGTAACCCCAACGCCTACTCCAATCACTGGTTGTATGGACATAACAATCTTCTAACTGCTGAGGAGTATATGATTTTCTGCTTATCACTGAAGTTTGTAATATACAAAAAAAAATCCCAAAAAGCTAAGTTTTTAGAAAAAACTTATTTTTAGACGATTTGTTTTTTATTATAAAATTATAATAGATTACCGTTAACCAAAATTTCAGCTTTTTCATAATAATTTAAAAATTAAAAAATTGTATATATTAATAATTTGAGGTAGAAGAGCTTTCCCTATTTTTATTTTTGTTCTCAAATAAATAGACACTCTTTTTTAACTTTGTGCTCTCACTTTTTACAATGCATTCATTCTTTTCTGGCCCCGCCCATTTAAACTCAGAGTTCTCCGTATTCATCAAGACTTTTGCTACCACTGGTTGTGTGTAATGATTATTTATAGCAGCGCTTTTTGCTTCTTCAAAATTCTTATATAATTTCACCTCATCTTTTACATTCTTGAATCCCTGCTTTTTAATATTATTAGCCTCACTTTCCGTAGTTGGATAAAACATCACATAAGTGGAATTTGGAGCAGGGTTTTCTTTTAGTAAAGGTGTCTTTTTTAAGTGTTTTGGCTTTTCATCATAATTTTCTTTATCATATCTTTCCTCATTTAATGGCATTTTCTTAAATGGCATCTTGTCTTCATGCTTATCTTGTTTTTCTTCCTTAGATGGAAACTTTTGATGATTTTTTTCTTCCTCTAAGGGTGAACTAGTTTGGTTTTTATGTTTCACTTTATTATTCTTTTCGAGTTTTTTATCGAATTTTGATAGAATAATTTGACTCCCCTTCCAATTGTTCTTTTCACTTGGGATTTTCTCATCAGTATATTCAATATTCACTTGCGTGTCTTCATTTCTTCCTTGGAAAAATTCATAAATCTTCTTTTCGAATTCTTTTTGTCCAGCGTTTAGCTTGTAGAGTCCATTTACCATTATTAAATCTGTCAAAGGGTTAAACTTATAATCCAAAAGTAGCTTCCATCTATACATGTATTGTCGATCATCCTTGGATCCATGCCAATGATGTCTGATTTCCATATCTACATATCCCAATTTTCTCTTGAATGTCCCATCTATCTTATCTTGCCAAAGCTTCAAACTGTTCTCATAACCTTCAGTCATTGGATAGTTTTTAAGGAACCCTTCTTCGATTCGACCGATGAACGCAGCAGCCATATGTTTATCTCCGTTGCCTAATATACCCATATCATAGAATTCCCCCATTTCCAATATGTTATTTTTGGTTGTTGCCCAGGCGTAGCCTGGATGGCCATATTGACCATAACCAAGGACCAAATTTTGCTCCGCAAAGTAATAACCAAAACTAACAAAGGTTTCAAGCAACTTCTGATCAATGTCAAGAAAATATGCTTGTTTGAACATTTGGACAACAGTATATTTTGAAAGGCTTTCATAAAGTTTTGGAAGGAAAAAAGGATCGCTAAATTCAATATCATCATCAACCCAGGCGACATATTTGCATTGTTGAAGGAAACGATTGTCCTTTTTGAGATATTCCAACGCTATATTCATTAAGCATTCCTTGATCCAAAGACGGGAATCAGAACGGATTTGAATGTGGTAGGGGGTTTTGTTGGGGAAAGTCACTTGAAATGGTTGATTTTCGAAGGCGCATTCCACTGTGATGATCACCACAGAGGTGAAGGATGCAAGACGAGAGCAAAATTCTTGATAAAGTTGAATACGACGGGCATATTTAGCCGGATTGAAATGGGTCGTGATGATGTAGAGGAGATCAGGAAGGGGAGGAGTTATATTGGGCACTAGAAATTGCTCGTGAGAATGATGAACCTCTTTGTGATGTTTTGATTTATGGCATATTCCACCCATGCAAGACCCTTTTAAAAAAATAAGAAGTTATATTTAAGTGGATTTTTTTTATTTTAAATAATTTTTTTCTTTGTTTTAGGTAATAATAAATTTTGAATTAAATTTGCTTTTTTAAATTAATTTTGTCTCAATTTTATTTTTTTAAATCCCTCTTTTATAACAAAAAATATGAAATAATAAATATGCTAATGAGTGAGAAAAAATTACCCAAAAAAATGAAAAAATAATTATATGCTAAATTAAAAAAAATTTTGAACTAAAATAAAAAATTATTGGAATCAACAGTATTTTAAAAAAATATTACATGAGTGATTTCACAGTTGGTCCCTTCTTCGCTACTCTCGGTTTTTACCTTCTTTGGATTCTCATAGTTTTGCTTATCTGGCATTTCCTTTGGGTGCGTCCCTTCCCTATCACTTTACCAAGTCCTAATGTTTCTGATCCTTCTATCAAAATCACAAATGTTTTCCAGGCACTTCATTATATTTTTCAAATCTTTTTCAGGTCATTTTCTCCAGCTTTTTGGTTCAAATATTGTGGGTTTGAAGCCTTAGCATATATTGCTTTCATAAGAAAAATGTTGAAATTAATTGTGGTTTTCTTTTTATTGAGCTTTCTTTTCGGGATCCCATATTCTCTGGGCTATTCAGGGGGGGACATTTTGAACTCTTTCAATTTGGATGATGAGCTTTATAAAATATATTTCCAGATGATTTTTTTGACCCTTTTTTCAGCTCTCTATTTCATTGCATTGTTATCCCTCAAGACGTTCCTCTCGCAAGCTTATCAAGATCACAAATCTGCAAACCCCCAGATTTTCAACCTTCAGGACAAAACCCTTCGTCTTAAAGGAGTATTGAAATCCTATGATGTGGAAATTTTACGCCAAAAATTGCGTGAAATCCTCCCAGAAGATGAAAAAGGGGCGATCGTCCAAATTATTCTGATCCCCAACACTTCCAACCTTTTGGACTTAGAATGCAAAAGGCAAACTTTGCTGTTAAGAAAAACCCATTTGGTTTTAAAAGGGAAAGATCATGAAACTCTTCAAAAAATAGAATATGAGCTTGAAATCATCAAAGAACGTGGGTTTGTCTCCAGTGGCAATGCGATAATTTGTGTGAATTCCCCCCAATCTTTTAAATTCCTATTAGAACGGTTCACTATGTTAAGATTGCCTTTCTGGCGCAATGCCTGTCTCAAAATGAAGATCAAATGTTCTAAATGTTTCGGTGGTTGCGAATGTTGCGATGCAAAAATGGCACATCAGGCCCTTCTGGCCAAAGAAGAACATGAAGGCATGCTAGCTTATAAATTGCCTTGTCCTGAAGATATTTCATGGAAGAACCTAAATAGAGACACCCCCATATCAGGCTTGAAAAGATTAGGTTGGAACCTTCTCGCTGTGTTATTTATGATATTTTTCACAACCCCGGCCTCTTTAATCACTGTATTGGGACTTACGGAATTAATAACTTCCATTGTACATAATGATACGCCGAAACCCGGTGATTTTTCTAATATTCTAGAGAAAAATTTGTCACCATTGTTGATTATTTTAGTGAATCAACTGTTGCTATTTATCATAAATACATTGTCTTTCATGAAACGACATATCAGAATATCTAAGACCCAGATGACTATTTTCAATGCAAGTTTCATCTATTTGCTATTCAACAGTTTTCTAATTCCAGCTTTTAGCATGACGACAGTCGAATCGATATTTTCTTTTTTGAGTGATCAATCTAAACAGGTTGAGGAATTGTTGGAGACCTTTTATCTGAAAAACACAGGCAGTCTCTTTGTGATTCTCTTGATTCAGTCTGGAATTTTCAGTTTCACTCTCTACACCTTACAACTTCCTGATCTTTTTCTAAATTTTTTCAGTAGGAAGATGGTGATGGCTTGGCGTGAAGAAAGAGTAAATCAGGAAATTTGGAGGAAAGATGAGACTGACAATTTCCAATTTGGTTATTTTTACGCGAATATGGTGGTTTTCCTTATTATAGTCCTTGTGTTCAGCACTACAGTGCCTGTAATTAGTGTCTCTGGGTTAATTTTTTTCCTTTGCAGAGGGGTTTGTGATACTTGGACATTGATTTCTTGTCATAGAAAAGAAGTGGAAAGTAATGGAAAATTAGTTGATAAAGTCATTTCCTTTTGTTGTTTCGGAGGCGTAGTCTTTGAAATCTTGATCATTATTTATTATAGTGTGAGCAAGTTGAAGTTCAATGTGATAATCATGGTCTTTGTGCTGATGGGGAGCGTGTTTATGATTTGGAGAATTGAGGGTGTTAAGATCGTGAAGGAGAGAGAAGAGGAAATGAAGGAAGAGGTAGAAGAAATAAAGGAATGGGAAAGAAATTATAGACATCCGTTGGTAGAGGTTCTCAATGAAAAACAGGAAAAGTTATAAGCATTTAATTAATGGGAAAAAAATAATTTTTTTATTGAAAATTACAAATAGAAAAAATAGTTCAAAAAATTGATTTTATAAATTAAAAAAGATTTTCATTTAAAAAAAAAATTGATTTTTCATTTAAAAAAAAATTTGATTTTTCAAACCAAAAATAACTTTTCCAAATAATCAAATTCTTTTTACAAATAAGGAATTTTATAACTTTCTTTCCAATCACTCTCCAGCCCATACCCTTCAAAATCAACTATTTCATCATTAATTTTCATTATATCATTTTTATTGATCTTATATGAGACATAACAGCTGAGAACCATCAGAATAAAAAGTGCCAAAATATTATATCCTAACCCACTTATTGCATAATATCCCATCATAAGCAATTCAAAGAATATCCCAACCCCGCAACAACTTTTAATAACTCTACTAATGATCTTTCCATCACTATCTAATTCTTTTCTATGATTGCTGATCAATTCAAGTCCATCTACACAAACTTTAAGAAAGAAATAGATCATTCCTGATAAACTGATAGCAGGTACAGTTGTACAAAACACCAAAATTATGAGGATGAAAACCACTGAATTGGCGTAGAAATATCCGAATTGAAAGAAAATCTTCTCATTTTTGAAGATCACCTCCCCTTCCTGGTTCGCAACATCTTTGCTTTTTCTCTTTTCTATCACTATCTTACGATTAAAGTATCCTGTGGCCAATTCTCCAATCCTCAATAGATAAAATGTAAACGAGAATACTCCTGCTTCTATCAACAATAAAATGAAAATCGATCCAGTGTCTTGAAGATAGAAGGTCTTAAATAGCTCATCAATTATGGTAAGATCCTCGCTCAAAAGGCTGAAAAGTGATTCGATTGATGTTAGAGATAAGGCAGGGATCAAAAAATTGTTAAAAAATAAATAAGCAAGACATTTTGTATTGATTTCTTGTTGGGTTTTCGAAAGAACTGAGTTTTTTTTCATATAAGCTAAATTATCGATTAACAAGAGCAAAAGATTGCTAACAAGCAGAATGAGCATTGGAGATAAGTTTTTCTGAAGCAAGGAAGTAAAGGATCCTGGTAAAAACTCAGCCGATGAAATGATGATTTCTAATAGACCTTCCAGGTCAACAACTTGCAATAACGAAGCAGGGGTCGTGAAAAATAATATCATTATAATCCCTAGAAAGTTTAACAAAAAAGATTTCACCCAGGACAGCTGAGAGGTCTTATTCAAGTTCACCCATGAAACATCCATAGGATTAGGCATTTGTTTTATTTTGAGTCCCTGTGTGAATTCTAGGTAAAGTTTCTTGGGGTGAAATAAGGAACAATTTACTATTGAGAAATCTGGAAGAATTTGATTATAAAAAGGCTTGGAGTCACAGATGAAAAAAATTGATCCATTAGAATCGAAATCTTGCCTCGTGATTTCAGCAATTTCTTCTTCTAACATTTTCAATTTTTTCATGATGACCTTTTGGTTAAAAAAACATCTTGTCAAACAACCTCCTGGATTCTTTTGTAAGATTGTGAGTTCGATTAGAAGTTGTTTCCTTTTGATTTCCTTTTGGTAGAGAGTGGAGATTTCTGGAATTAAAATGGAAAAAACAATCACTTCTGGGTCCAACTCGAAAACTTCATGAATTTTTTCCTTGATCTCTTCCAGAGTCAAATTCTTATCAAAGCCTCTAATATGCAAAGTTTGTGATTCCACAAATTTTAGTTGTTGTTTTTGGTAATGAAAAAGTGCAAAGGCTTCTGTTATCTCAGTTTTTATCTTTATCAATGTATAATAGAACATAAAAGCGAAAAGGAACAAGAAAAAAATCTGGATGATGACCTTATAAGTTTCATCATTTAAATCAAAGGAGTTCATGATATCATTTCCAGAATATGCTAGAGAATATGGGATTCCAAACCCGAAAGTTATCAGAAAATAAGCAAAAACTAAAAAAAGAATCCTCCTCATAAAATGAATATAACAAAATGCCTCAAATCCACAATGATAGATCCAAAAACTATGGTCATAACGATTAAAAACTATCTGATAAATGTATTTGAGGCCCTCTTTAAGATTTGAGATTTTTGTTTGGAAGTTGGGATTTGAAAGATGGAGGTGTTCTGGGGTGGGCACTATTAAAGGGAAGGGTCGTAACCAAAAGAAATGCCATAAAATCAATACTATAAGAACAAAAACGCTATAAAATGAAAGGACGTAGAGAGCTTGAATTGAATCAAAGGAACTCATTTTAAATTTTTTTTCTGAATTTGAAATAAAAAAAATTAAATTATAAAATGATGGCAAATATTTATTTTGCTGAAATTTTCATTCTTTGTTCTTCTGTGATAAAGTTTTGAATTTTTTTTTTGAAAAGACATAAAAAAAAATCGGAAAAATTAAAAGAAATCCAAAAATTTCAAAATTATTTGGAAAAAAATTGTTATGATAGTTTTTATTAAAACCCGTCAAGATTCCAAATATATTTTCTTTTTTGTCTGCCTATTTTTGTTCCTCTTTTGTGTTATCTCCAAATCTTTGCAATTTCACTTCTTATTTACAGGTTTTTCCTCAGGAGTAATTCAACAGATAAAATATGTGTGATAATTAATCTGGCTAAATATCATTCTTCTTTGGCTTCAAAGATCCATTTCTGGCATTCCTTGTAACGTTCGGCCTCAGTTCCAACAGACAATCTAATTCTTAAAAGGACTTCTATACACGTAATATATTTCAGACATTTCAAGATGAGGCTTAATGATTTTTTGATTTTGGCACATTCCAGCCTCACATTTTTATCAAACTCCAAGACAAAACTTAAAAATGCGGGATAAGCACAGTTTAATTGTTTAAACTTCACAAATCCAATCAAAGTTTTGTCTCGTCTAAGAATTGGAGTTGTTACTTTGTTGTCGATAATGTGAAGAAAAAAAACATTTATGATGAAAATGGAGTTGTTGAAAAATTCACACAATCTGACATTGACATTCTTATACATATCACCTCAATATTAATAAAATCATATTCGATGAATTACCATTACATAAAAAAGCAGGTTCCACTCAAATGATTCAATATAGCTTTTTTGCAGAATTTCCGAATTGCGCTAGATGCCAATAGCAATTCTATTTTTCTCTATTATTTCTGTTTCTTCTAAAAATGTCTAAATAAGAAAAATGATAAACAGTCGGAACTGCCTTCTGCCCTTTTTGGTAATTATAAGCATTATGTTCAAAATTGAAGTATAAAAGAGTCGAGGAATTCTATTAACCAAACTAAAGATGCGAGAAAAAAGAAAAAAAGGAAGGGAGAGCTAATGGAGAGGAAAAATTTTTGTAGTTTAAGATCCCAAAGCAGAGATATCGAAGAAAGAAAAATTTCGAAGCTATAAAAAGGAAAAGCAGGGTAAGAAAGAAGTTTTTATAAGAATAATAAAAAAAAGGTTGAAAATTATGAGGAATATAAAATATTTTGTTATCAAAGAGAAAAAGCCAAATTTTTATATCACCAATACTATCAAATTTTTTTTTTTATTTGTAAAAAAAAATTTGAAAAAATTTTTGAAGAAAATAAATAACAAAGCAAAAATCTAGATAATTAATTTCAAACCCTCATATGACATCAATCCAATTTTGCATTTGGTTTTTCCTATACCTCTTCAAGGGGAAGTCCACGGCCACCTCTGCCACCTCTGATATATGCAACTTCACTTATTTCTTGGAGGGTAACCCACAAGTCTCGACCTGGTTTGTTTATGAGCTTTCTTATGCATCATTGATAAATCAAAACACATATGAAAACTCAAACTCCTCCAAATTGCAGCTCATGGTCTTTATGGCATCGCCACTGGTGGCATCCGAATTGGTGACATCGCCATTGGCAGATGGGAATCCTCATTTAGTTCTTATCGACTTTTACACAAGAAAAGAGTTTGCCACGATAGATTCTTATGATGCTTTTGATATGTTGGTTTTGCCCAATTCCACCATAACTGTCTTGACCAATAATAGTAAAGCATTTTATAATTTAGGAAAAAGCCCTGTGCTTATAGGCTCGACCTTTGCAAACAGTATTCAAAGCTTTGTTTATTCTCAATCTTTGAATCGGTACTACGTGGTTGATAAAGTCACAAGAAATCTTTATGATCTATATGACAACTCGGAAAATTTTAGTCAAATTGAACTTCAGATGTTGAACTCCTATCCAGAAACCTCTTATACCAAAATTGTTTTCGATGACATTCATCAAGATCTTTACCTCGCCCTTGGGAATGATGTTTTAGTGTATGATGCTATAAAAAAACGCTTTTGGTTCAGATTCACAGGCCATACTAATCAAATTTTTGATATAAAAGTGATTTCTAGCAAAATCCCTGATAAATTTTGCATAATATCAATAGCTTATAATGGAACTAACAATGAAACTGATTTAAAGAGATGGCAACCTAATTGGTTTTACAAAAATGGGACTTCAATGTATAATGAAAGTCAAAATTATCTTCAACAATACTTTTTTTATGGAAGCATCAATTCAATTGCAACTGCTTACCGGAAAGAATTCCTGCTATTTTCTTTCACTTATAATCACACCTGTGATATAATTGTAATCCTCTTAACAGATTTCTCTTTTACTCAGTTTTTCTATGTTTCCAACATCACCGGCCATAATATGGTGGCTGGAGATGTGGAAGATACGGATATTTTTTTTGTTTACACCTCAAACAATGCAGCATCATTTGTTCAATATAGTCTGCTTTCTGAATTTCCTAATTGTGCCAAATGCCAATCACAGATCAACTTTTGGTTTTATTCCTATATGCGAGGTTGTTCCAACATTTGTGACAGTTTCAACAGGGAAAACTTCCCATTTTGTGAGCCAACTTGCGATTCCCAGACTTGCTTTGGTTGGTGTGATGGGAATGATCAATGTCAATACTGCGACTCTAACGATTATTCTCCAGTTACTCGATTTTATATTCAAATTGAATGCCAACCAAAATTAAATTGCATCGCTGCCGACAACTACTTGGTCTCATTCGGAAATTGCCAATTATGTGACTCTTCCTGTTTCTCATGTGTGGGAGGGGGGTCTAATCAATGCCTTAGCTGCAACGGTGCCTATTATTATCCAGCTGAAACTAAATGTGAAGCTTGCCCAAGGTCTTTAATATTTAATAATATGTATTGTTTACCGGATTTGTACACATGTCCATATGGACTTTTCACCAATATAAATGAGACGAACACCAGCATGATTTGCAATAGCAATTGTAGTTCTATATGCGAAAGTTGCTATGGAAGTGCTAATAACTGCACTTCCTGTGCATATGAGTTGATTATGTTCAATAATACTTGTGTCAGCCAATGTCCCCAGGGATATTATTATGGATTAAGCAATGCGACATCTGGTGTTTATAAAAAAACATGTCTAAACTGCAATACTGATTGTTCTTCCTGCAATTTGACCTGCCAGCTTTATAATTGCCAATTGCCTAATTGTCAGAATTGTACGATGAGCAATACTTGCCAAACATGCATTGCTGATTACTATTTATATAATGGAAGTTGTATGAGCGATTGTCCTAATGGATATACAATGAATTCAAATACTTCGACATGTGACGAATCTTTATGTTCGCTTAATTGTTTGTCTTGTATCAACAGCACATTTTGCCTTGGATGCAATCGGAGTTTTTTTCTGTCTAATAACGTATGCGTTGCCTGTAATTCATCCTGTGTAGATTGCAATGGTAATGTAAATAATTGCACTTCATGTTCAATTGCTGGTCAAGCACTCTTCTACAATGAAACAACTCATTCTTCTTCTTGTGTGTTTCAATGTCCAATTCAATATTTCAATGAGACCAGAATGATTCCATACAATTGTTCAATATGTCCACAGTTTTGTGACGTTTGTAACAATGCTTCTACATGTATAAAATGTGCCACTGGCTATAACTACAATCTTGGAAGTTGTATTATTGAATGCCCACTAGACTTACTTGCTAATGGGACTACATGTTCAAATTGCACAATGGGATGTCTCGTATGCAATTCAACGAATTGCACATATTGTGCATATCCTTTTTCTCTACAAGAAGGTTTATGTGTTTCAGATTGTGGTGAAAATTATCGAAAGGAGGCTATTCTATTTTATTCTACGTATGCGGGTTTTATTTGTATTATGTGTCCAAATAATTGCGAGAGTTGTGATAATAACAACAATTGTACTATGTGCAGTTCAACGAATGATTTTATCGATGAGTTAGGACATTGCATATCGAGCTGTAATGCGAAAAATTATTTCATAAGCCCAAATTACGCAGGAGAAATTTCAACAGTTAACTATTGCAAAAATTGCAGCTCTTCTTGTTCAAGTTGCAGCCAGAATCTAATGAATTGTACTTCATGTCCGTCAACCCAATATTTGTCCAAAAATACAAATGCTGATTTATCCATTTCCTATTCTTGTGTAAATGAATGTTTTGTTGGTTATTATATCACAAATGGAGCTAATGGGAACTTATGTCTGCAATGTGACCAAAATTGTCTCAATTGTTCCTCAACAGTTTGTAGCACCTGTGCTTCCGGTTATTACTTGGGTCCTGATAACGAATGCGTAAATCAATGCCCATCATATTATCTTCCCAACATTGATAATATTTGTACAAGTTGTAATTCAAATGAACTTATTTACCCATTTTCCAATGGTTCCTTTGCCTGTGTGAACAATTGCACAAGTTCAGGAGTATTTAATTATACTGATCCAAATAATCAAAAGAACTTTTGCCAAAACTGCACATATAATTGTGATCAATGTTTAAATGGAAATGGTTGCATAAATTGTTCTGTTGGATATACAAAAAATGTTTCCACTCAACAATGTGATTATTTTTGTTTTGATGGATATTATTTTAAAGATAACAATTGTTTGCCATGCGAGACTGACATGAATTGTGCAACATGTGTAAACACAGCTGAACAATGCACTTCCTGTTTAGACAACTATTTTTTGAGTTTTTTGAATAGTTCTTCAGTTTGTTTACAATGTGATGCTAATTGTGCAAATTGTGAGTATTCATCAACCAATTGCACGTCATGTCCTTCCGGGAAATTTCTTATCAACAATACATGCAAGGAGAAGATCTGCCCAGTAAATTGTTCGAATTGTAGTATTGCAGACATGACACAGTGCACAGCGTGTATATTCGATTATTCCCTCATTAACAATTCTTGCATCATAAAAATCTGCCCTGCAAATTGTTCAAATTGTTCTGATAGTAACTTCTCAATCTGCACTCTTTGTTTATCAGGCTTCATGCTTTTCAATAACGAATGTTTTGCTCAATGTCCTTCTAACACCTATGAATCTGATGATAATTTGAGTTGCAAAACCTGTTCTAATCCTCAATGTAACATTTGCACTAACAATGACCTTTGCTTACAATGTTCTCAAAATTACGTCCTGAGCTCCAATTTATGTGTTTCATCTTGCGAATCTTACAAATATCTGAACGAAACTAGCAATGAATGTCTGAATTGTAGTGAAGAATGTACAACATGTTTCGGACCTGACCCCAACAACTGCCTGTCATGCACCTCACCATGGACTTTAAAGGGCACGGTTTGCAAGTCTCCATGTGTCTCTGATGTTGAATGCCTCTTACCTCCACCTCAAATTTATAAAGTGAACCTTATAAAATCAACTTACGTTCCTAACCAATTTTATATTGTATTCAATTATGACATAGACATCCCTGATTATGTTAATCTCACTGGACTAGTAAATATCTCCATAGATGGTGTAAATTCATCCTCATATTCGTATACAGTGCAAAAAGTCGATGGCCAACAAAACATGCTTATGGTGAAAATGATCACCATGAGTAGTGTTAAGAACCCTATTGTTCATGTGAATTTCACCGAAGATTCTACAAACTACATTCGGGGAAATTACAACACCACTGTCGTTACTAGCAATAATTCTAGCAATATCACTTTGGATTCAATTTTGGTGTCTAGCGAATCGAAGCAAACGCAAGAAATTAAACAAAATATTACTTATGGAACATTCGTATCGTTTTCTTATATTTTATTGTCTTTCTGTGTGATCACTTATTTGTTTGATACCAAAAGATTGTCTTTTTATTGGAATTTCACTGATTTCATGCAGGTAACAGCTTTGATGATTTTCTTGAAAATGAATTATGATGAAAGATTCATTAACTATCTTGAGTTGCTATTTGTGTATCATGCTGATTTCCTTGCTTTTCTGGGGAAAAATGTGAATGAAACAACTGGAATAGTCAGTTATTTTGGCAATTTGATAACTAATACTATAAGCGATGATGACTTGGGAGCAGTGTTCACGAGATTCCTTGGAACCCAGCTTTTTATTGCTAACGGATTCAATGCAATTTTCATTATTTTCGCCTTGAATCTATTCATTTTATTTATGAAATATTATTTACAATTGCATAAAAAAATGTTTGATTCTCAAGATAATAGTGGATTTCATGGGATTTTGCAATATTTTTATGATTACATCTTGTTTTCAGTTTTGATCCGTGCAGTTCAGTTTTTCTTCTATTTAATAATGACTTCAGTATTAATCCAATTTTATTCCATGGATCTATCAAATGACTACAATAAATACGGGATCATAATCGCAAGTTTAGCTTTGATATATTATTTATGTTTCTTTTCATGGTTATCAACAAAAGTTATAAATCATAAAGATATTTATGAATCAGAGGAAGAAAGATGGAAATATGACTGTGTATTCCATTACATTGAAACTAAGACTTTTTTCCAAAGAAATCATTTCAATTTTGTTCATATAAAAAAATTCCTCATTGTAATAGGGCTAGCCTCTATTTTAGAAGATATGAACCTCTTGTTAGGATATTTATTGTTTATTCAGATCTGTGCTTCGTTGAGATATGTAAAATTGAGACCATTTAAGTCTCTTCGGATTAATCTATTGAACTTTTTAACCGAAATTGCATTTTTAGTGATTATATGCATTTTATTGAAGGTTTCACAAGTCACAAGCGATCAACAAAATGGAGATAACATAATTTCAGATGAATCGATAAATTCTATTATACAAGCAGGAGATGCCATAATTTCGTTTACTTTTATTGTTTTGGTGATCTATTCTATTGTTTCAGGATTGTTGCTATTATATTACATTGTGAAGAACATTGATTGCATTTGTTTCATTTTCTTCCATCAAAAAATACCTGAAGAAGAACAAACAATCATTGAGAGTTTTGAAGAACAAAGAGGTAAAGAAAGTGGAATCATCAAAGATGATAGTAATAAGTTTAAAATCCCGAAAAAAAAGAATTTAAGGGAAATTGCCGAACAGGAAGAACAATGGCAGAAAGATTTGGAGGCTTATAAGAAGGAACATATCGTCAAAGTGGGATGATGGACCAAATTTATAATGATAATAATTTCGACAAATTAAAAAAAAGTTAATTTATTTCATGAAATAATTGAATTAAAGGTTTATTTAACTCGTTAATTTTCTCTTGATGATCTACCTTCGGGAAAATTACTCTAAAACAACTCAAACACATTTTTAAATAAATAAAAAAAATTTATTTTCTTTTAGATTGAAAAAAAACATGAAATTAAAATAAACAATAACAAATTTGAATCGAATTTGAAAAATGTTCGTCTTACAAAGGCATTTTTTCTCCCAAAAGCAATTCCTCACCCGTTCCTTAGCTCTCTCCTTCTCATCAAATTCATCCCCAGTCCCAATCCAGGTTCGTTACACCCTTTCCGGGTACACAAATCTCGTGCTTTCACTGCCTCATCAAACAAATAAAATATTTTATCTAAATGATAAATTCACCTTCAAATCCTTGAAAGAAATGTTTCTTATAGAAAGTCCCCTATCAAAAATTGATATCGTTTACCCCTCTTCTTTGCCTTTGAAAGATGAAAGCAACGTGACAAAATTCTTAAAATGTCAAGATTCAGATGTTGTGCAAATTCTCATTGACGGCCATGATTATACATTGTCGAATGATTCCTCCTTTGAATCTAACCGAATTATGAACAAATTCCTCAAAAAGTCCGAAAACAACAAAAACAGTGTGTTCTATTGGTATCAATTTTGCATTGAGAACAAAATACCAAGAAGCAACATAGGCACCATTTCCTATTTCATGAGGATGTTGAACCATCATCTAGAGAAGCAAGGGTTGGAAAAAAATCTGAGCAACGCTGAAATCGAAACAATTTTCAAAAAGATTTTAACTGAGTTTGTTTGTCCTGTGAATCAGAGAATTGAACTCTTTTTTGAGAAAAATAACGAACTAGAAGCTGAAATTCTCAAATTGGAAAATTTGAAGGAGGATATTGAAAAAACTGCAAAAAGACGGATGTTTCTTTACCAAAAATTGATTTTTTTAATCTCTTTGCTGCAATGTGTCATTTTTTACTACATGATTTTCCATGTGGAGTGGCTGGGTACTTTTTATTAATTCCATAGATTTTAATATAATTCATATAGGATGGGATATTGTGGAGCCGATCACTTATACGATTTCTCAATTGACATTGGTTTTTGGTATCAGATTTTTCTTGAAATATGGAAGAAAAAGAGATTTTGCTATAATGCAAGAAGTCTTTATGAATAAGATTATTAACAAGAACAGAGTTTTGAGAGATAGGTACAAAGATATCAACGAACATCTCTTGGATAAGAGGATTCAGAAAAAAAAAACCGATTGGCAGATAGAACTTTTGAAGAATCACAGAACTTACAACCAGTTTTTGAAACAATAAAGCATTTTTTTATTAATTTCGAAAAAAATTTTATTTAAATTACCTTCCATCTTTTGTTTTTTTTTAAAGTAAATCCCATGATTAATTTTCTTCAGGAGGGGTTTTTAATGAAAATTAAAAACTTCAAAGAGTTACGCAAATTTTGTTTTTTGTCTTGGATTAATTTTTATGATGTTGTGATTAAATTTATTTTGAGTTCGCCCACACTGACCAAAAATTTTTCCCATTTCCTAAAAAAATTTTTTTGGTGCCATTATTGGTAATATTTAAATAAAAAAAGATATCTTATTTTTGAATTCATTTATGGATAATTTTTAAGTAAAAATACCTCCCTCCCTCAAAGAAGAAGAAAAAAATTTATTTGTAAATTTTAATAAAATCACGAAGTGGTCACACTTAATTTAAAAATCAAAATTTAAAAGTTTATTTAGTTTCTTAAAACTAACTTCCAAAAAACAAAAAAATTATGGAGCAAACTAAAAAAAATATCATCCCTTCCGAAAAACCCAAAATTCTCTACACTCTCAATTCGATGAACAAAGATCCTAGTCTCACCATCCTTAACGAGTATCGAGCCCGTGGTTCAGAGAGCTTACGCCCAAATCGCAGAATGACTGAGCCAAAGAAAAAAAATCTTTTTCAAAATGATAATTCAGATAAAAAAAACAAGATGGCTCCAAATTTATCAGACAAAAAAGACAAATTCGAGGTGATTCAAGACAAAAAGCGACTCAAATTCCAAATGCCAGCCAAATCTCTCTCACCTTATAAGCCTTCCCGTCATTTGCCCAAACAATTAGAAAAAATCGAGGAGTCTGCGCATACCAACAATAACATTCATACTCCCAAAAACAACAACATTCCAAAAACAGAGCTTCTTCTCAAAGGCACTAGATCAAAATTCACCAAAGCCAACACATTGGAAACGAAGGTGGCGATCATTGCTAAGGAAAAAACCAAAGAGAATGCTTCAGACACTTATAAGGTTTTTTAAAAAATTTGCGTATCATTCTATTAAATTTTAAGTATTGTGTGGGCAGTGGAAATAATGGCAGACTAGTGAAAAAGATTATGCAACAGAGAGGTGAAGTTTGGGAAGAGGTCCCACTCACATCATTGGTTTTTAATTTCAAATGGCAACAAAACAATAGGGCTTATAATTATGAAAAACTGACTCAAAATAGTGGGGTGAAGCAACTAGTGAACCATTTTGAGTTTCATAAGGAAATTTCCTCGAAGGCTGGCTTAATTAAAAACCTTTCCTATTATTGTGAGCAGAATAAAACAAATTTGTTTGATATCACACCCATAACTTTCATTTTCGATTTAAATAAGGAGGATTGTGATCAAACCATCCAGAATTTTATCAATTTTTATCACAAAAACATGCCAAATGAAATGCAAAAGCCTGAAAACCAAAGAAAAAATATCCTTGATATACCCAAAAGAACCCGTCATTTTTTCAACAATTATGAGAAAAGAACGAACCTCTATGGGGTTTATGGCCGTCCAAAAATGCTGAGGACCTACATCAATGGAAATAACTATTTATGGCTTTTGAAACCCAATTATTTCAATCGGGGAAGAGGTATCCAGATCTTCCAAACCTTGGAAGAATTAGAAAAAATGATCGTGGAGCTTTGTGAAGGTGTTGAGGAGAATGTTTTCTTCCATTTAGAAAAGGAGGAAAAAGAAAAGGAAGTTGAAAAATTAAATAAAAAAAGCACCATAAAATTGAACAATTTCGTCATCCAGAAATATATAGAACGACCTTTGTTGATTGAAGGGAGAAAATTTGATATTAGAGTGTGGGTGCTGATTTCTCAGAATTATGATGTGTACTTTTTCAGGTTTAGTGAATTTGAAATAATTAAAAAAATAATGAAAAAAATTAATTAACTATTTGTTTAAGGGAAGGGTATTTGAGAACTTCATCAGAACCATTTATGTTGGATCATAATTCGATCACCAATCATTATATTCATTTGACAAATAACGCAATCCAGAAAAATGGGAAGAATTATGGGAATTTCGAAGACGGTAATCAATTATCCTTTAAGCATTTTGAAGTGAGATTTTTTACAATTATCAATTATGAACTTAAAATTTTTTAAAAGCAATATCTGAATGACAATAAAATAAATCTTGACGTTAAAAATGTTGTGATTCCCAAAATCAAAGAGGACATTTTTCTTTCATTGAATGCTGTAACTTTTAATAAGAAATTTATTGTTAAATTTGAACATTTTCAAAAGGTTAAAAGAAGGTTTAACCAAGATGATAGAAAATATTGTTTTGAGATTTTTGGGTACGATTTTATCATCGATGAAGATTTCCATGTCTGGTTAATTGAAGTGAACACTAACCCTTGCATTGAAGAGTCCAGCCCACTTCTCCACATGCTGATTCCAAGAATGTTGAGTAATTATTAATAATTTTCCCAGATTTGAAATAATTTAAAAGATGATGCATTCAAATTGACCATTGACACTGCTTTCCCTTTGAACGCAAAAAATAAACCAAGCAAAATTTTTTTTTTTTAAATGAATTAAATTTTAATTTTTTCTAAGGAAATCAAACTATAAATAGCACCAACAATATTAATCTTATGACTCCAATGATAAAAGAAACCCAAGAAAATACAAATAATGCAAATAAAGCCAATGAAAATATTGATAAAAAGGAAGAAACGAAGGAAAATTTACCTTCATTGGTGAATGTTAGTGAAAAAGAAGAAGAAATTGAAACACCAACAAAAGAAGAAGAAGAAAACAAAAATCAAGATTATGCATTTAAAGTTGACGGATACAATGATGATGAGAATTTATGGTTAGTTTTTTTTTTTTAATTTTAAATGTTCTTAAATATTTCTGGCGCAGGGAGCATTTGGGAAACATCAAATTACAAAAGGCAATGAGTCGAGCGAATGAAAAGAAAAGTTAGAAAGTTATATATCAGCTCACATAATAAATGAATAAATTCTTTTCTATAAAAATAACAAAAATAATAAAAAATACTGATCTGAAATCTATGAAACAAATTTAAATTCGATAAATTATGATCATCACTAAAAATAAAAACTAATGTAATAATGGGTGTCTATAAGCTTTTTCCCATTTTTTCACAGCATCTGTGTCAATTCCATTCATCCATCCCAGACTTCTTTCCTCAAACCTCCCCATCTTGCTCATTTTTAACGTGAACAACCCGCTCCCGACAATCAAAGCAGCCATCAGAAACACATTATACTTCAATTTATTCACACTATAATATGCCAAAATCAAAATTTGGAAAAATATCCCTCCAAAACAACAACACATCACAACCTTATGAATCAAAGCTCCCCCGCTATCCATTTCCTTTCGATGAGCTGAAATCAATTCATAACTATCACAAATTAACCTCAGCAAAAAAAACACCGACCCAGAAAGACTAACAGCAGGCACTGTTGTGCTAAAAACCAGAACCACTATCAGGTAAATCACCATATTGGAGTAAAAATATCCAAATTGAAAGTTATCAGTTTCATCACGAAGCCAATTCTTCCATTTCAGTCTCGCCTCCCGCTTTTCGCAAACCACTTTTCGGTCAAAGAAATTCAAAATGAGATCCGAAAGGCGCAGGAGATAAAATGTAAAGCTGAATGTGCCAGCTTGGATCAATAAAATAATAAACAACGAACCTGTATCTTTCAAATAAAATGTTTTGAGCAAGGTTTCAACTTTTTCTATACTATTTGTATGGAAGAAAGAAAAAATTGATTCCACAGTGGTCATGGAAAGAGCAGGTATAATGAAACTGTTGATGAGCATATAAACAAAACACAGATTGAATATGGTCATTTGAGTAGAAGACAGTTTTATTAGACGCTTTCTATAGGCCAGAGTATCAATCACATATAGCAGCAATTGGTTCACTAGAATAATAAGCATTGGCGATAAATTTTTCTCTATAATGTTTGAAAATGAACCAGGTAGGGTTGAAGAAGAAATGACTTTATCTAATATATCTGTGACTCCGAGAACAGTTATTAAGGAGGCTGGAGTAGTGAAGAAGATCATTAATATAACAGCCAAAACATTCAAGGCTAATCGTTTAATCCATGACATTTTGGACTCTCTATTGAGATTTCTCCAGGAAATGTCATCAGATGAAGGTATGCTTGAAGCTAGAATACTAAGGTTTTCATCAGTTGAAAGTAAGGAATCTTCATGAGATAGTCTAGTTGTTTTGTGAGTTTTGCACATGTTTTTCCAAAAACCTAAACGAAAAAGTGAGAAATAATCAATGATTTTTTGGAAAGACGAGGACGAGTCCACACAAATAAAAGCATTGCCACTGAATTGGAAACCTTTTCTCGCCATTTTTTCTATTTCAGTCTCTAGATGACTCAACTTTTCATCGATCTTCTTATAAGGGTCACAACAATTTACTATACAATTGGGTTTTTCTTGTATATTGTCCTTTTTTAAGGATTTTATCATGTTCAACGTCTTTTTCAATGCGTATTTGTCAAGAAGATCAAATGATTCTGGGATCATCACACATTGAATCAATGAATCTGAGCTGCTTTTAGGCAAAATTTCCCGAATTTTTTGTCTTATGTCCAGAACTTCATAGTTCTTGGGCAAATTCTTCAATCTCAAGGTGTTTAGCTGTAAATCATAGAATCCTGGGGCTTGGTTTCTGAAATTTTGATAAGATCTAAACAAAAACTTATTAATTTCATATAATGTCGCATAGAACATCAAACTGAATAATATCAAAAAAAAGATCTGCAGATAAACCTTATAGATATCATCATGTAGATTAAAAGAGTTCCACAGCTCAGATTGAGAATAGGCAATGGCATATGGTATGCCGAAAATAAAACTAATGAGAAAATAAAACATTACCAAAACGAACATTCGACGGATAAAATATATATAAGCCAAAGCATCAAAACCACAATGTTTCAACCAAAAATGAGAGTGGAAATTTCGAAACAAAATATGATATAAATAACTCAAGGCAGTATAGGCATTGGTAATTGGAAGCTCATCTTCTCGGTCAAGATTATAATGAGGAACTGTGGTTGGGTAAGGGGACAACCAAAGGTAATTCCAAATCAAAATCACGAGAAGAATCCACAGAATGTAAAAAAGAAATGTTGTAAAGAATTGAGAAAAGTCAAAATCACTCATTTTGGAATTTGGAATTAAATGTTTATCAAAAATATTTTTTTTTTAGTTTCCAACGAATATAAAAAATAAATATTATCGAGAAAAATTTTATTTTTTTTATAAAAATTTCTTTAAATA
>Ga0302186_10000503_pt1 | contig 34995 bp, 45 predicted proteins | sample II_Bog_E1_2_FD_198782 | JGI IMG/M metagenome (GOLD analysis project Ga0302186, IMG submission 198782) | Peat permafrost microbial communities from Stordalen Mire near Abisko, Sweden - II_Bog_E1_1 | ecosystem: Environmental > Terrestrial > Soil > Wetlands > Peat | place: Sweden: Abisko... | reverse complement strand
CTTAAAACCAATGTTTTATGATTTGCTTCTTGATAAGACTTAAAAAAAGGGAGAAAAGAACTGTCAGGATGCCCTGTGTTTTCCGAGATGCTTTTTTGTCCCTAAGGCTCGCATTCTATCGCTGAGGAAGGGCTTTGCTGAATTACAAAGTTCGGAATTATTTTTAATGTACAAAATTTATTCATTTAGTAATATGAGAATTTTTAAAACAAACCGCCAATGCTTGGACCACCGCTATATCCCTTTTTTATTTCGTTATTCTCTTCTTTTGCCAGATTATTTTCTTTCTTTTCATTTTTTATAAGATCATATCCTTTTGTTTCCTGCTTTATTCCTTCCATTTGTAGAGCATTGCATAAATCTGCAATAGTACTGGAAGCATGTTGGTAAGAGCTTGTGTTATCTTTAAATGTGTAACTATTTTCCAGTTTATTAACGGACACTCTAGCTTCAGGTAAATTTTTATTGTAATACTTTCTACCTTGTTCCAAGTATATAGTAGGATGTGAAATAATTTGTTTTTCAAAAATCAATTCCCTGAACATATTGGATAGATTAGTCATGAACTTGCTACTCCAGTCCATTTTATCGGCTGATTTTATTATTTCTTTTATATCATAGGTGCTGTAATACTTCTTATTAAAAGCCTCTATTTTTTTCTTTATGGCATTTTCCATACGATTCTCATATATTCTTTCGCCCTTTCTGTAATTAAACTTATTTTGAAATAAGCGTTGGATATCCCTTTGAAAACTGGTCAGTTGAAAATTTCTACTGGTTTTGTTTTTAGGTGTGAGCAGTGTAATTGTTTTCTTTTGAGTAGCATCTCTGGCAGATAGTACGATATGTATATGGGTATTATCTCCCTTCTTTACCTGACCCAGTTTTATATCTTCTAATTTTATTTTAGCATTTTCTTCTTTGGCCCTTTTAATATCGGCTTCGGTATATATCCTATTTTGGTGTATGATGGCTGCCCATACAGGTTGATCATTCTCTGTTACGGTTTGGTGTAGCTTATGCAAATTACCCATAGATGCACGGACAAATTCTTTTAATTTTTCTTTATCGTTATCAATAAATCTTAATTCTTCTGCATCCGGATTCATGGTAAAAGAGTAGAATTTATGTTCATCCTTTTCTAATCCCTTAACATTAGTATCAATCATTTTAAAAAATTCTTCGGCAGAGACATTATCTTTTATAGCGGTAAAGAACATATCGGATGTGTCGTATTTGTCTTCGTTCTTTATCAGGTAATTCTTTAACCTGACAACAGAACCTTTGTTGCTATACGAAACCGACATTTCCTTATTCGGTTTACCGGGATTATCTAAGCGGACAACCATTTTTCTCTTTCTGCATAAAAAGGATTTGGAGTATGTTGAATTAACTCGGTAGCCCTAAAACCCACATATGCCTGTTCTTTATTAGTATCTGTAATATATCCTTTGAAGGTAAGAGAATCGCCTGTTCTTATTTTTGAAATAAAAGTCTCTATATTTTCTTCAGTAAGTAAATCCTTTTTATAAGCAGTTATAACTGCTGGCCGTAAATCAATATAGTGCCAAATCACAGATGTTGAATTATCACTTTTTACAGCTAAAGGAAATCTACAGTTTGACACTTTTCTACTTCTATCTTGAAAAGTAACATACCCGATTGCAGGTTCCACTCTTACCGCACCTTGGATGTAGATGTACTCCTTGACTACTTCTTCCTGTTTTTCTTTTTTTAGTTCGATTACTTTTTTTTGTGCTTCTTTCTGTTCCTTTTCAAATTCTTCTACGGCAAGTAAAGTTTCATTTAATAAAATATCAGCATCTTCTTTTTTTATAAGTGACTTGACCAACCCTCTGTTAAGAATAAAATTCTGTTCATCCAATACCGCCTCCTTTTTCTTTACATTTAAAACATTTGTAGCTACTTCCTTTGAAAGATTAAGGTTATTCTCATTATTCTTTTCTACTCTTTTCTGTAAATCAATATAGTTTTTCGTTAATATGGATATAATTTCAAGAAATTTATCTTGAATCATTTTTACTATTTGACTATTATTATACCTGTCATTTAAATTAGCAAATGTCATATCGGGTTTAACCAGTAATTCAATAAGATCGCTAAAGAAATCATCTCTGGATATATGATTATTATCACAAAATTTCTGAATGGTTTCTAAATAATGCCTTTTTAATGAGAGAGATGTATAAGGGTTTTCACTTTCGTTCTTATCTTTTTTTGCTTTCTTACTGCTGTTTCCTTTTTTCATAGTTTAAATAATTTATGGATAGATTTAATTGTTTGTTGCCTACGGCAAATAATTGGGTTTAAAATAAAATTTGCTTTTCGTTACGTTGATATAGTTGCGCACCGGAACGAAAAGCAGGAAGCGGCATTATGAATTTTTATGGAAAAAGAAAGGATTATATATAAGCATGGTGATTAAATTTTTGCCTTAATGATGCTGTAATTAAAGTCAATTTGATAAAATCCATTTTCAATAACACCACCACCGACTAAATAAAATTACTTCTTTTTATTTTTTACAGCTATTTTAAAATCCATTAGTTCGGTAATCGATACCCCCAAGCTTTCTGCCAGTTCAAAAAGATAATATAAAGAAGGGCTTACGTTACCACTTTCTACGCGTTGTAAACTTTGTTGGTCTTTATTCATCCGACTGCTCATTTCTACCTGAGTAAGGTTTTTTTTCAACCTTAACTCTTTAAGGTGGACACCAAAGCTTTTTTGAAGTATGTCTTTTTTAGGAAGCACGTAAACAAAAGTTGCGTTTACAACCCATTTGTTTTAAAACATATTTGTTGTATTATTGAATTTTATTTAAATTTGAATCCAAAACACAGCTTTGGCAACTTTTATTAATTAAAATGGGATTAGAATTCAGCTGCTATTCAGTTATTGAATATGATTTTAGATGTATTAATGCTATATGTAAAGCTGAATTTTCATTATGGCTTAATACAAACCTGTCTTTAACAGAATTATGAACCATCCAAACAATTTGCCCTATATGCAATATACATAGTACACACGAATATTTTTTTAAGCGATAAAAGTTTATAAAAGATAAAAGAAAGTTAAAAATTATGCTACTAAACTCCCAAATAGAAATAGCAATTCAGAGATAAACAACCTAAATAAAGTAATATGCAGAGGCTAAGAAAAATATACGAGGAATACGAAACCGATGAAGAAACCTTAATGCATGAGAAATTTTTAAATGATGCAGAAGAAGATGCTGATACATACTTTAAAACGGAACATAAAGAGTTATATGAAAAAATAGTTGGTTTTAGGAATAAATTAAAAAACATGAAAGAAAATGTTTTTCCAAATATGTTTACTAAAGCTATAAATGCTTTAGGGAGTAATGGTAAAATACTGAGTTCGGGAGAGATTCTAAAACTAAATGATGCTTGCGGTAAAAAATATGATAATTCATGCGAGATATACTTTAAGAAACATGTTTTAATAATTGGCACATATGGGAATTATGACTCTTATAAACTTGAAGTTAGTGTAAACTCAAAGAATATGCCAATGCATGATACTATTAAGGAATATGATATAGATAGTTTTTCAGAAGAAGATTTAGAAGAACAGATTATGGAGGTGTTTGATAACATAACCAGTTACATTTTTTGATTAAACATCTCATGTGTAAGTTTTATACAATTTTGTATCAATATAAACTCCAACATTCGCTGAAATTCTTTTCTGCCATTGGTCTTTGCACTTTCATAAGTGCCGCCAAAAAAACCTACTACATTTCGGTCGGTTCGATCAACGCAATCTTGAAGGGCAATAGTTATCTACTCCGGCAGATAAAGCCAAACAGATTAGGATGTTTAAAACAAATAGTGCATACTCTTATAGCCTAAATTAAAGGGTTTCTAAGAATCGTTTATTGGCGGACATTGCCTGAAACTGGCAGATTTATTACTAATTGAAATTACTCTCATCATCGGAGGCGAAAGGAGATTGATGGTTTATGGGGATTTCCGAAAGGTTAAAAGCCGTTGGCTATTATTAATTTATATCGTTCATTATATTGGAACGTTTAAACTCAATTCATTTCGTTAAACTTTATACACACTCAAATCAAAACGATCAAGATTCATCACCTTGTTCCATGCTTTCACAAAGTCCTTTACAAATTTTTCTTCCCCATCGGCACAGCCATAAACTTCCGCAATAGCTCTAAGTTCTGAGTTAGAACCAAAAATTAAATCAGTACGTGTACCTGTCCATTTAACCGAGCCCGTTTTACGATCACGTCCTTCAAAAACATTTTGTACATTTTCAATTGCTTTCCAAGTAGTGTTTAAATCAAGTAAATTAACAAAGAAATCATTAGTAAGTGCCTCGGCACGTTTGGTAAACACGCCATGTTTAGAACCATCGAAGTTTGTACTTAGCACACGCATGCCACCAATAAGCACTATCATCTCAGGCGCTGTAAGTGTCATTAGTTGTGCCTTATCAATTAACATTTCTTCGGCAGATACCTTGTGATTAGGTTTAAAATAATTTCTAAATCCATCAGCATTTGGTTCAAGAACTGAAAACGATTCAATATCAGTTTGTTCTTGCATAGCATCTGCTCTGCCTGGTGTAAACGGAACTGTTATTGAATGCGCACCGTTCTTGGATGCCTTCTCTATACCCGCACATCCGGCAAGTACGATTAAGTCAGCTAACGAAACATGTTTGCCAACTGCGTTAAACTCTTTTTGTATACCCTCAAGTCTATGTAATACTTTGCTTAATTGAGCAGGGTTGTTAACCTGCCAATCTTTTTGTGGTGCTAAACGAATGCGTGCACCATTGGCTCCACCACGCTTATCAGACCCACGAAAAGTTGATGCCGAAGCCCAGGCGGTCGACACCAATTGCGACACCGTTAAACCCGATGCCAATATTTTTTCTTTTAACGTAACAATGTCTTTATCATAAATGGGTTTATGAGTAATAGCAGGTAAAGGGTCTTGCCAAATTAGTGCTTCTTTAGGTACCTCTTTACCTAAGTAACAGGCAATAGGACCCATATCGCGGTGTGTAAGTTTAAACCACGCACGAGCGAATGCATCGGCAAGGGCTTTGGGGTTTTCATAAAAGTGTCTCGAAATTTTTTCATAGATAGGATCTACTCTCAAGGCAAGGTCGGTAGTAAGCATAGTTGGAGCATGATGTTTTGATGTATCATGTGCATCGGGTACTAAACCCGAACCCGCGCCACCTTTTGGTTTCCATTGATATGCACCCGCTGGACTTTTAGTTAGTTCCCACTCATAACTAAAAAGATTTTCGAAATAGTTATTGCTCCACTTTGTTGGCGTAGTAGTCCAAGCTCCTTCAAGTCCGCTTGAAATAGTGTTAGACCCATTGCCAGTACCAAATGTATTTTTCCAACCAAGACCTTGTTCTTCAATACCGGCAACGGCAGGCACTGCACCCACATATTTGTTTGGGTCGGCAGCACCATGTGTTTTACCGAATGTATGTCCTCCTGCAATTAAAGCAACCGTTTCTTCATCATTCATGGCCATGCGACCAAAGGTTTCTCTAATATCAATAGCTGCTGCAAGTGGATCAGGCCTTCCATTAGGTCCTTCAGGATTTACATAAATAAGTCCCATTTGCACAGCGCCAAGTGGATTTTCCAATTCTCTATTACTTGTATAGCGTTTATCATCTAACCACTTTGTTTCACTACCCCAATACACATCTTGTTCAGGCTCCCAAACATCTTCACGTCCTCCACCAAAACCAAATGTTTTAAGTCCCATCGATTCCAACGCGCAGTTACCAGTAAGTATCATTAAATCAGCCCACGAAATTTTTATACCATATTTTTGTTTTATAGGCCACAGCAATAAGCGAGCTTTATCTAAGTTTACATTATCAGGCCAACTGTTTAATGGTGCAAAACGTTGTGTGCCTGAACCTGCCCCACCACGCCCATCAGATATGCGATATGTACCTGCACTATGCCATGCCATTCTTATAAAGAAGGGCCCATAATGACCATAGTCTGCTGGCCACCAATCTTGAGATGTAGTCATTAGAATACCGATGTCCTTTTTTACTGCATCTAAATCCAAACTCTTAAACTCTTTGGCATAATTAAACTTCTTATCCATTGGATTTGATAATGAAGAGTTTTGGCGGAGGATGTTTAATTTCAGTTGATTTGGCCACCAATCGTGGTTGGTGGTACCACCACCTGCCGTTTGTTTTATATCACCATGATTAAAGGGGCATTTGCCCGATGTACTCGAGTTTATTTTATTATCCATCATTTATGGGTTAATGATTTTTTATAGCTATTTTTTTTAATTATTATTTAACCAACTCACCATGTCATTAAACATGGCATTATTTATTCCATGACCTTCAGTATACTCTTTGTATGACAGATGAATGTTTAAAGATTTAAGATAAACAACACTTTCCCTTGCATATTGGATGCCTATAGTTTGGTCGTTTGTTCCGTGAGAAATGAAGACTTGTAATTGCCCTAATTTCTCTTTTGGAACAATCATCGGTTTCACTTCTTCAATTAATCGCCCACTCATTATAACAATGCCATGAATTATATCAGGTCTTGTTAATCCAACACTGTATGCCATTATTCCTCCTTGACTAAAGCCAGCAAGATAAACCTGCTTTTCATCTAAAGAAAAATCTTTTTTTAACTCCGTAATAAACTTAATAATGATATTCCTGCTTTTTTCCTCCTCCTCAGAATTGAAAACAGGCTTTCCTGTAGAAAAATCGACTTGATACCATGCATAACTGCCCTCACCTAATTTATAGGGTGCTCTTGCAGAAATAACAAGATATTTATCCGGTAATTTATCAGCGAATGAAAATAAATCTTGCTCATTGCTTCCAATTCCATGTAGTAAAATTATTACAGGAGGTTTTGCTGTTTGAATTTTAGGTTGTCTTACAAGGTACTTTAAAACACTTGCATTAGCCATATTTGATTGTGTGTTCATGATAAAGATTATAATTATTAGTAAAACATTTCTCATTCCAGTGCCTAAGCTTTATCAATTTTTATAGATGTCATCGTAAGCGATCCTGCTACTGCTTTATCATTAAAAAGTGTGATTTTTTCTTTCTCATCTTTTAAAGCAAGGCTATAAATCATTGGCAAATAATGCTCGGGGCTTGGAATGGCAAGATCAAAGGCTTTGCCTTGAGATTGAAAATTAATCAATGATTTATGGTCATTTGACAAAATGAATTGTTTCATTTTGGTACTGGCTTCAATCGCCCAATCATAACCAAAATTATCGGTATTTAATTTATCCCATGCAACCACTCCTAAATTGTGAACCATGTTTCCGCTGCCTACAATTAAAATGCCTTTACTTCGCAATGCTGCAAGTTCTTTTGCTAAATCGTAATGGTACTGAGCATTTTGTGTGTAGTCAATGCTCATTTGAATTACTGGAACATCGGCTTGAGGATAAAGATGTTTTACTACTGACCACGCACCATGATCCAATCCCCACTTCTCATTTAAACCTACTGAAGTCTTTTTTATTAGCTCCTTCGTTTCTTTTGCAAGCTCAGGGCTTCCGGGTGCAGGATACTGTACATCAAATAAGGCTTGTGGAAAGCCACCGAAATCATGAATGGTGCGAGGCTTCTCCATAGCCGTTACAAAAGTTCCTCTTGTTTCCCAGTGTGCAGAGATTACAAGTATTGCCTTTGGATTTGGTATATCTTTTCCAATGTTTCTGAATCCTGCTACAAATTCATTTTCTTCAATGGCATTCATTGGGCTACCATGTCCTAAAAATAACACAGGCATTTTTTCTGTGCTAACAAACGATCCCGTTATTTTGTTTAAATCATTGAGTTTCATTGCTGCTCCTGTTAATGGCAAAATTGCTAATGTTTTTATAAATTGTTTTCTGTTCATTTTCTTCTCTCATTACCATCTTCAAATATTCCTATGAAATTCCTTTTCTAATTATACGCTAACTAAGAATTCATTGGAACTTCAATCAAAAGAACTTCTGCATCTTGTGTATTGGCTTGAATCGAAATTTTATCGGTTTCCCAAACACCTAATCCATCTCTCTCATTCAATGCGATTTTGTCGACAGTTACATCTCCTGTCAGAACAAATATATAAACTCCATTTCCTTTTTTCTTTAAGGTATAATCAATGGAAAAACCCTTATCAAACTTTCCTAGATAAAACCATGCGTCCTGATAAATCCAAACGCCTTCATCGTCAGGGTTCGGTGAAACGATCTGTTGTAGCTTGTTATGTCTATCATTTTGGTCAAGCGTGATTTGATCGTAACGAGGTTGCACATTCTTTTTGTTGGGGAAAATCCAAATCTGAAGAAATTTAACTGGTTTATCTTTATACTTGTTGTACTCGCTGTGTGTAACACCGGTTCCTGCACTCATAATCTGAACATCACCTTTTTTTATCACCGTGGTGTTACCCATACTGTCTTTATGCTCAAGATCCCCCTCAAGTGGAATAGAAATAATTTCCATGTTATTGTGAGGATGCGCACCAAACCCCATTCCCCCATCTACTATATCATCATTCAAAACCCGTAATTCTCCAAAATGCATTCGTTCCGGATGGTTATAAAGCGCAAAACTAAAGGTATGTCTACTATGCAGCCAGCCGTGATTTGCATCACCACGACTGTCCGCTTTATGAAGAACTGTTTTTGCCATTTTATTTGCTTTTAATTGTACATTATGTATAAAAACTTGGTGATTCTTTTTTTGGTATTCATGTGTTCTATATAAAGTTTGATTTATTTATTGACTAAAGGTTTTACACGTTTACCAATCAACTCAATAGATTGTAACAGTTTTTCTTGAGGAAGGGCAGCATTATCCATTTGAAAAGTAAACCTTGAGATTCCTCCAAGTGCATGGCTGTGTCTGAGAATTTTCTCTGCAACTTCTTTGGACTACCAACTAATAAAGCCCCGCAATTACCATTTTGTGCATCAAAATGAGCTTTAGTTACAGGTGGCCAACCTCTTTCCTTTCCAATACGGGTAAAGGTTTCTGCATACCCGGGATAAAAATCATTAATGGCTTCTTCTGTTGTATTACCCACATAGCCAAGTGAGTGTAATCCTACTTTCAATTTTTCAGGTAAATGGTCAGCTTTTTTTCCAGCCTCTCTGTATAAATCTACCAGTGGTTTAAAACGATGTGTTTCACCTCCGATAACTGCCACCATAAGAGGAAGCCCTAATGTGCCTGCACGAATAAATGATTCAGGGCTGCCGCCTACACCTAACCAAACGGGTAAAGGATTTTGTAAGGGTCTTGGATAAATAGCCTGATTAGTAAGTGACGCACGAAATTTACCTGACCATGTTACAAATTCATTCTCTCGGATATTTAATAAGAGGTTTAGTTTCTCAGAGAAAAGCTCATCATAATCCTGTAGATTTAATCCGAATAGTGGGAACGATTCTGTAAACGAACCACGTCCGGCTACTATTTCGGCTCTGCCATTTGAAATTAAATCCAAGGTGGCAAAATTTTGAAATACTCTTACAGGATCAGCAGCACTTAAAACTGTAACAGCACTTGTGAGTATAATATTCTTGGTTTTAGCTGCTGCTGCCGCAAGAATAATTGTAGGGGCTGAGTCAAGAAATTCTTTCCGATGATGTTCTCCTATACCAAATACATCAAGACCAACTTTATCAGCATATTCTATTCTTTCAAGTAGATGCGCTATTGATTTGGCATTCTTAGTTGAATCATTACCCGTGGATGTTACCGCAAAACTATCAATTCCAATTTCCATATTTTTTAGTTTTAGGATTCACAACCCTCAAGCTCAAAATTACTACATATAATAGCATTACTGTAGATAGTTTCCAATAGTAAACCCCTTTCCAAAAGAGATATTTCAAAGAATTTGTCAATTTACATCACAGGTTTTACTAAGGTTTTATGTGCAGGATAATCGGTATATCCTTTGGCATCCGCCGAGTAAAACAAATCCATGTGTAAATTTTTAGCTAAAGGCCAATTGTTTTTAAGTCTTGCAACCAAATCAGGGTTATTGATGAACGGACGACCAAATGCAATTAAATCAGCAAGTCCGCTTTCTAAATCTGCTTCTGCTTTAGCCAAATCAAAACCACCACAATGTATTATGGTGTTTTTAAAATTACTACGTATGGCTTTTTTAATTTCTATAGGAACCGCAGAAGCACCCATAGCAGAGTGGTCAAGCAAATGTATATAGGCTATGCCTATTTTATTTAAGTGTTCGGATAAGTATTTATAAGTAGCATCAATCTCCGGATAATGTGGCATATCGCCGTTAACCCCGAATGGTGATAAACGAATTCCGGTTTTATTTTTTCCAATAGCTTCTGCTACTTCCATTGCTATTTCAAGCACAAAACGACAGCGGTTTTCTATACTACCACCATAGGTGTCTTTACGAATATTACTTATAGGTGATAAAAACTGTTCAAGTAAATAACCGTTAGCTCCATGTAATTCAACACCATCAAATCCTGCTTCTATAGCATGGTTAGCAGCCGCAATAAATTCTGTTTTTGTATCAATAATATCTTTTGTGGTCATTTCCTGTGGAACAGGGTAATCCTGCATTCGTTTAGCATCGGTATACATTTGTCCCGCAGGTTTTTTTGCAGATGGAGCAAGAATATGAGAACCTACAGGCATATTAAGTGTGCTACTGATTCTTCCAGTATGCATTAATTGAACTACTATTTTCCCACCTTTTTTGTGAACAGCAGAAGTTATTTTTTTCCAACCTTCTACTTGTTCTTTACTAAAAATTCCAGGTATGCGTGCATAACCCAAGCCATTGGGCGACGGGGAAGTTCCTTCTGTAATGATTAAACCCGCACCGCTACGTTGCTCATAGTATTCTTTCATCAAATCATTAGGTATATTACCTAGGGCGCGGCATCTTGTCATAGGCGCCATAACAATATGATTTTTTAATTCTATTGACCCGACTTTTACAGGTGTAAATAATTTTTGCTCTTTCATTTGTTTTATATTTTTAGTATAATTTTTATATCTTAATTTTTCATTGCAAACTTGAGTAATGAATTTATTCTGGGAACAAAGATGAGCGTATGATCGTTTTTTTTGTTACATAACTTTTTAAAATAGTTACAAAAATCCCATAAGGGCTATTAATATAGAGGTGATGGGTAAAGTTCTAAAGACAATAGCTAGGTAGTGGTTTAATAATAATTAATTAGGAACTACTAAAATTTTGGATAGCTTTGTAATATGCGGATATTTTTAGCCATATTTTGTCTGTATTTTCTTCCTGTGACAGACCCTGAAATAAGCTTGGGACGTATTAGTCAGGTAAAAGATTATACATTAAAGCAGGATTTTTGCCATGATTATGCGATTTTTATAGATATGTCCCTTCCTTCTAATGAGAAGAGATGGTATGTAATTGACCTTGAAACTAAGAAGATAATATACAAAACCTATGTGGCTCATGGAAAAGGCAGCGGAGAAGGGAAACAAGCCACCAGTTTTTCTGACCGACCAGGAAGTTATTGTACGGCTCTGGGAATTTATAAAATTAAAGGAAGTTGTATAGGAGAACATGGACTCAGCTATATACTTGATGGACTAGAAAAGAACAATAAAAATGCATTGAGTCGTGGTATTATAATTCATTCTGCATGGTATGCAGATGATAATTTTATACTGAATTATGGTCGTTGTGGTAGTAGCTGGGGATGCCCAGCTATATCAGCCAATGCTTTGAAAACTTGTAAACCCTATTTAAAGCCAGGTACATTAGTTTGTATTTACAATTAATAAGGGTTACATCTGTTTACTGAGGTGTAACAAATTCTAACTAACAGCCTTAGCTAAAAGAAAGGCTGCTGTCGCAGCAATAATCCCTGTTAAAGCAACCTTTATTGTTCCCATAAAAAGTGGTCTCCCGGTCATTTTACTTTTGAAATATCCGAACACAATCAAAGCCAATATTGTTGCAATGCATGAAATATAAAAACCTGTTTTATTATCCTTAACAATTATATATGGAAATAATGGAATAAAGCCTCCGACTAAATATGAGAGTGCTATAGTACTTGCACTTTTTGCAGCCCTGTTTTTTGCAGGTCTCTCCATTTTCAATTCAAGCTTCATCATAAAGTCTGCCCAAAGATTTTTATCTTTACTAACTTGTAGAGCTACTTGTTTGCTTAAGGATTTTTCCACTCCTAATTCAATAAAAATATCTTCAACCTCTTTTAACTCAGTTAAGGGTACGTGGTCAATTTCATAGTACTCTCTTTTTAGTTCTGAGTCATAATGCTCTACCTCAGTTTGTCCTGCCAAGTAACCACCTAACCCCATCGAAATACATCCTGCAGTTATTTCTGCTAAACCAGATACAATTATTAAGTGGTTTGTATTTAACACACCGCTTAGACCAGCTGTAAGTGCAAATGGAACAGTTAATCCATCTGACATTCCAATAATAATATCCTTTACTAAATCGGTATTAGTATTGTGTTGCTCACTTATTTTCAACTTAACTGGAATGATTATTTTTTAGCAATAACCTTGGTAATTTTATCGGTCTTTCTTGCAATTTGCTTAATGGATTTGTTGATTGCCTTAACAGTCTTATTTTTAAGTTCATCTTTATTATCTTTTAGAACTTTTTTTACCGCTGTAAGAAGTTTACCTCTGAGCACTTTTCTTTCTGCTTTTTTCATTTTATTTGATTTAAGAATTAGGCTACAAATATGCTCATGGTTGTTACAATACTTATTGCACAACTATATAAATAACTTATATCATTCACATACCCAATTTTTCTAAGGTTTATCATTCTTTAATTCTCCAAATATCTCTTTAGATAATTTACTATCTAAATTATATACATCGTTTCGAAAGTTTAATTGCCCCTTATCATCAACCCAGGTTGTAAAATAAGTTATATAAACAGGAATAGTCGGAAGAACAGAGATATCAGTTTTTATATTTGTTTGTAGAACCTTGTTAACTTTCTCAATATTCCACTTAGCATTTTTTCTTAGCAGATAAAGTGCTAATCTTTCAGGTTCCGCAACCCTTATGCATCCATGACTAAAATCTCTTTGTGTTTCTTCAAAAAGGTTTTTAGAAGGGGTATCATGTAAATAAATATCAAAGGTGTTAGGAAACAAGAACAGTATTTTGCCTAATGCATTATTTTTTCCCGGTTTTTGTCTAATTGTAAAGGCTGTTTTATTTTCCGACCAATTTATTTTTGATGGGTCAATTACTTCATTTCCTGACAATATTTCCATATTATAATTTACCAAATAAGAGGGGCTGCGCTTAATTTTGGGTATAATTTCATTTCGAGCAATATTAGCAGGTACTACCCAATATGGGTTAAGTATAATTTGAGATAAATTAGCTTTAAATACTGTGGTTTGTGTTGCAGCTTGCCCAACAACCACTTTAGATGCCCATACCTCCTTCCAGCCTTCAATAACGTGTAACTTAAACTCTGGTATGTTGATTATGAGGTAATCCGCTTCCATTTTTTCAGGCATCCATCGTAAACGTTCCATATTTATCATTATTTGCCTGATACGAAAGCCAATGGGTCTGTTTAATTCAGTTATCATTAAACTGTCTATTTTACCATTTTCAACTAATCCCAATCGTCGTTGAAAATTCTTTACTGCATTCATTAAAGAATCTGTAAATACAATTGTACTATCGTTTCTTTTCAAATCACCTGTCAAATAGAGGTAATGTTTTAATGGCAATAAACAAGAATCACAATCTTTAAAAGGTAACTTATTTTTAAATATTACTACAGGGAATCCTCCCTTTTTTTCTATGTCTCTATACTTTTTTAATTGACCTCTTAAATTGAAATAATAATTATTCAGGGGCATTTGCTCTTTACTTCCTATAGGTAATTCAATCAATGAATCAAGTGCTACTTGATAGTCCTTCTTTTGTCTAGGAATAAACCACTCTAAATCCGCTAAATTTTTGGTTTCTCCACCGTATGCTTTTTTTGCATACATAAAAAAGGTAGATGTAAGCAATAATTCCAATTGCTGTACATTATTTTTATTCGACAGAAATCCTTTTTCATCCTTTTGAGATGCAGAAATAAAACTATCTAACCGTGAATTCCTAAGGCTACTATCCGCAAAATTGTAGATATAATTTTGCAGCTGGTTATAAAATATAGAAATGGCATAAGTCATCCCGTCTTTATTAAACCATGCAAATTGGTAATTGCGTCTTTTGTAAAATTTATTTACTTCCCATCCAATTGAATCAGAAGCATTGTTTAATTTACTAAACGAATTTACAGCAATACTATCGATTAATAAACCTGATAAGTTTTGTGATAATAGGTTTTTCGAGCTTTCTTTCTTTGAGGCCTTCTCATTATTACAACCTGTCGTAATCAAAAGAACAAATAAAAATCCTAAAACTATTTTTGCCATTTTAACGAAACGCTATTTCTGGCATTAAATTAATTTTTGATTTAATGGAATTGGAAATGGCACAGGCTTTTTCACTCATTTGAAATATATGTCTTATCCTTTCCTCATCTCCATGTGCAGGAATTACCAATTTTGGCGTAATTGTAATTTCCGTTACTCCATACTTTCCGTCAATCTTTTCCACTTTCCCGGTTGCATCACTTTGAAAACTAATAAATTCAACCTTTGAGTTATTGGCAATGGCTAAAAAAGTAGCCATTAAACACGCATTAATGGCTGCAACAAATAAATGTTCCGGCGACCAAATACCAGCTATTCCATTTGGAAAGTCTGGAGGGGTTGCCACCTCTATTTTAGTAGGTAAAACAGAGGAGCTTAATGTTCCTTTTGTACCGTAGTTCCATTGAAGATTAACCTCGTAACTATGTGCATCTTTCATATTATTTCTTGTCTTTAAGAGCTTTTAAAAGGAGTTTAGCAACTGCTTCTGATGAGGCAGGATTTTGCCCTGTTATTAATAAACCATCCTGTTTTACATAAGACTCCCAATCTTTACCTTTGCTGTAGTGTCCTCCTAATTTTTTTAGCTCGTCTTCTAATAAGAAGGGAACAATATTCGCCAATTGAACTCCATCCTCTTCTGAATTTGAAAAACCTGTTACCTGTTTTCCCTTCACTAAAGGCTCACCGTTTTCGGCTTTCATATGAATTAGAGAAGCTGGTGCATGGCATACGAATGCTATTGGTTTCTGGTTATTATAAAATTCTTCAATTAAACGAATTGAATTTTTATCAGTTGCCAAGTCCCACAATGGACCGTGCCCACCGGGATAAAAAACTGCATAGTAATCAGCTTGTTTTACATCACTGAGTTTTAATGAGTGAGCTACTTTGTCAATTAATACGTTATCCTTATAAAATCTTTCGGTTGAGAGAGTTTGAGCATCTGCCAACTCGCTTTTTGGGTCAACAGGAGGTTGCCCTCCTTTTGGAGATGCAATGGTTATATCTGCGCCTGCATCTGCTAAAACATAATAGGGTGTGGCAAATTCTTCAACCCAAAACCCGGTCTTTTTACCTGTGTTTCCCAATTCATCATGGGAAGTCAATACAATCAGTATTTTCATAATTTTATTTTTAATTAAATTTTGTGACTAAACCTCCTGATAATTCTCTTTAAGGTCTTTTAACCTGATTACTGATTCTATTTCGGGAAATCCCTTTTTAAAGAAATAAATATCAAACAGCATTTTGTGTTTTGATTTTATCATTGCTTCATCATGGGTTAAATAATCTTTGTAATGTTTAGCTAATATATGACTATCCTTAGGGGCTGCAATAACCTTTGCTATGGTTAGATTTTTACCATTATGTGTAAAAGCTTTTCCTTCATAATGTTTATACTGCTTTAACTCTTCTAATACTTTTGATCTTGTCATGATTTGATTTGTTTAATTGTTATAATTTATTGGATTCTTTTAACTCTTAGGGCTAATTGAGTAGTCCTTTTTCCTTCTCTCAAGGCTTTTATATGTTGTTCTAATAGGATATTACAACAAAATAATTCTATTGTCTTTTTAGTTTGAATGGTATAGTGTTTGGACATAATTGTGTGCTATTATTTAATCTTTTCTATTACAGCAATTAGTATAATAATAAATGTAATATACATTCCTGTATACCATCCTGCTTTAATTGCATTTTGCTTGTATTGTTTCATTCGTATCATAATTTATTCTTTAGTTAAGGTTTAGTTTAATTGAGAAATCTTAACGGGTTAATACAATTAAATAGGTATTCGGTTAAAGTGAAGAAATAATCTTAGCTAACTCTTCTTTTGTTTTTCCAAGTTTATCCTGTACTTTAGTTAACATCTCGTCTTTTCTACCATCTGTATATTTCAAATCTTCCGCTTTTAAAGTCGGAAATTGCGTTTTAAGTTTATATTTCTGAACGTTCCAGCTTGGTTTATCAAGGGTGGTTATTAAATTTTCCATATTACTTCAGTTTGATTTGTAACAGAATTATTACTCTGCAAAATAGCATACTCTTAAGTCCAATAGTATTACATCTCTTTAGTTAATTGTTATATCAATCACACTATTCTAACTATTTATTATTACATGAAATGGCAATTATGTAAATCATTTAAAAAGTTATGTAACACTAATCCATCAGAGGCTCCTCACCTTTATGCCGTTTTGAAAACTTATTCATCACATAAAGCATAATAAAAATGAAAACAAATGAAGAATTACAAAAAGACGTTCAGGATGCTATTAAATGGCAGCCTTTATTGAGCGCAGCAGAAATAGGTGTCACAGTTAAAGATGGAGTTGTTACTTTGCTGGGAAATGTGGATACCTATGCAAAGAAATTAGAAGCTGAAAACGCTGCTAAGAACGTGGCAGGTGTAAGGGCATTAGTGGAAGATATTACCATTAAGTTTGGCACCACTTGGAATAAAAGTGATAGTGACATTGCTACTGATGCATTAAATGTTTTAAAAGGGAATTGGCAGGTTATTAGTGATAGAATAAAAGTAAAAGTTGAAAACGGTTGGATAACCTTAAGCGGTGAGCAAGATTGGAATTACCAAAAGGAAGCGGCTACTAATTTAGTAAGCAATCTTTTTGGTGTAACAGGTATAACCAACAACATTACATTTAAATCTTTATCAAGTAATGATATTGAAAGAAAGGATGTAGAAGCCGCACTTGCCCGTAACTGGTCTTTAAGCAATCAGGAAATTCATGTGGAAGTTTCAAGTCATAGAGTAATACTTACAGGTACTGTTAATTCATTGTATCAAAAAGATGAGGCAGAAAAAATAGCCTTTAATGCATTAGGTGTTTGGGCAGTAACCAATGAATTAGAGATTGATTATAATTACGACTTTAGCTAAACTAACAAGAATACTTTTATGAAAAATAAAGATACCCAAGAAACAACCTGGAAACCTTATAATCCTGCTACACACGGCAGGCTTTCCACAAGTGAGAAGAATGCGCTACCCATTAGTGCCTTTGCGTTTCCACATACACGCAAAGAGCCAATGATAGATGCATCGCATGTGCGCAACGCCATGTCAAGGTTTGATCAGGTAAGGGATGTTACCGATTTAGAACGAGACCTTGCCTTTTCTAATATTCAAAAAGCGGCAAAACATTTTGATATTAATATGAAAGAAACAAACTGGCATCAATTCTGAGCAAAGCACATTTAATATATGGTGTGAATGATGTAACTTATTTACACTCTTTTGTAATACTACTCACAATGAGATGTGAAACTTTGCGGCATCAAAACACATGCGCAAATAGTAAAATCAATTTTAGTAATTAGTACCTTTTTTGTAATGAGTTTTTCTTCCTTAAATGCTCAATGCACTATAAGTTCATCAGGTTGTGGTGGTTATAATGTGCAAATTAGCATGACCCCAACAGCTATATTACCTAGCTCATATAGTTGCCCTTATGGCTATAATTATAACGTGCAATTTATATATTCAATTATTGTATCAGGTATAAATACATGTTATAATGGCAATATTGGTGTTCAGAACATAATAACATGTAATAGCCAAAACAATACCTATAATACTATCCTTATACCTGCGCCAATTGTAGGTAATCCAATAATTACAAGCACCTATACAGGAACTTTAACCACAGGCTCTAATAGTTATAATCCGGCATCGGATTGCAATACGGTTACACCAACTTCTTTAAACTGCAATACGCTACAGGTAACTGTTTATGGCCCCGGTATTCCTACCGCAACCTACCCTTGCACAATTGTTCCTACGCCTATAGAATTATTATCCTTTACCGGGCAATGCAAGGGAAATAATGTGGTTTTAAAATGGAGTACCGCTACTGAAACTAATAATGACTTTTTTACAATTGAGCACAGTATTGATGGTATAAGTTGGATAATCGCAGGTAAAATTAAAGGCGCTGGAAATTCAACTACTATTCTAAATTATGCTTTTACAGATACAACTGCATCCGGCGGTATTTCTTATTATCGCTTGAAGCAAACAGATTATAATGGCAATTACAAATACAATGAAATAATTAATGTAAAGAATTGTAATGAAGATGTAGCGGAAAGCACATTTACTGTATATCCTAACCCCTCAAACGGAATATTTAACCTATTATTTAAGGGAGATGAAGCGCAAGTTGTTTTAATAGAGGTTTATACCCTAATGGGAGAACTGATATTTAGTTACAATGGTTATCAATCAATAATTGATTTATCAGGCAAGTATAGTGGAGTTTGCTTTTTCCGTCTCACACAGAATAATAAAACGGTTACAACAACTAAATTAGTTAGCATGAGTGGATTAGATTAACACTACAAAAGCTGTGAAAAGTGTAAATGTTTAAAGAAATCATGTAATAGAAAAAGGCATTAGGATAGTAATCTTTGCCAATTAAATTTTACTTCATAAAAAACATAATGAACCCAAAATTATTAACTCATAAAGAGAAAGTACAAAACAAGAAAAGAGAACAATTAATTCTGATTGTTTTATTTATGGCAATTGTTGGTTTTTCTTATGCCTTATTTAAAATGTAACACCTTATATGCAAGGTATTAACGAATTATTTATTTTTTAAATAGGCTTTTATGAATGCCAAAAGTGATTTTCTGATAGAGGAGGGAGGTAATTACTTTGCTTTATATTACTCTCTAGGAGTTTTAGAATTTATCTTTCTATTACAAATACTAGGCTTTACTTTACATGCTTCGCTAACTAAGGCAAAAGAATCTCCATTGCAATCCTCAGCGCAATTCCGAGAACAAAATACAATTACTTGTTTGTCAATGTCGCTTAACGTATCTTCTTGCCCAATAGAACTATAAATCTCTAAACTTGTTTTAAAGTTTTTCTTTCTAAATGCTTTTCGGGCTTTGGCAATTGTAGCCTCAATAAACTTTAAAGTACCATCTTCCTTTTTTATTATGTCATGTCCTTCCATAATGTTTCTTTAAAGTTTTTAAAAATTACTTTGCAGCTCATGTAAACTTAGCCTTAATTTCGTTGCAAAGCCAAATTAGTTCTTTCCTTAACAATTATTGGGCTTTTGTATCAAAACCCTTCTTGCGGTAATTTGTAGGAACGCCCGCAATAAAATACGTGAATGATGTAATTTATTTTCAAGTATCTGTAACATAAAAACACCTGTTGCGCCGCACCTTTGTATTGTTGTAAAAATTCTTTTACAATTTAAATAAAACATATCATGGCAAACGTAGAAACACCCATCAAAAAAGAGCAGACAACCATTCCTACTGCAGAAAATAAAAAAGGAATAGAAAACCACAAAAAAATTGCCACTCATTTAACGGCAGCAGCAACTCATCATACAGATGCAGCTAAACATCATGAGGCAGGTAACCACGACAAAGCTTGCGAAAGCACGGTTAAAGCCAACGGACATCAATGTGCAGCAACAGAACTTCAACGCGAAGATGCTAAACATCATGCAATGGTTAGCTAATTAGTGCTAATCTAATTTTAGTACTTAATTCAAAAAAGCACCTTCGTTTTTATAATGAAGGTGTTTTTTTTATTTAGGCCGTTCCGGCGCACTCGTTGTCATTTCGAGCGAAGTCGAGAAAGCTACCATCCTGAACATTGAGCCTGTCGAAATGTAAAGTATGGGCGTTCCGGCGGTTACGCCGGCGGGCTTTGCACTGCAATCTTTTGTTCGTGCCTCACAAAAGGATTTTCGTTGCAATCCCATAACGCAAAACAACGGCTAATGTACAATAACCAACCGATTATTATTGAATAGTTAAAGTAGAGAAACTTTCCTTTCCGCCGTTAGAATAATATAACAGCAATTTGTTTTTATCTATCCATACGTTTTTATCTAATGGATAAAACCCTAAGTCTTTATGAACTTGTACTGTATTACGTTGCATTTTCCCACTCATATCTATACTAATACAGGTTGTATTTACATCTGAATCCCTGGGGTCATCAGCTATTTTTGTTGATTCACTACTTTCAACTTTAGTTAAATCAATGTTTGTTTCATTCTTTTTGTGGTCATTAAAGATATAGTACATTCTGTTATTCAGATAAAAAGAGTTTACGTAAGCCGTCTTTAATCCATTTTTGTTTAAAACAAATTCGGTAACTTCCTTTATCGGCATCATTTTAATCCATTCTATTTTACCATTACTGTTTATTTTAGTTATAACAGCATCATCCAGTTCTCTATCAACATTTTTAGTTGAACAGTTCCATCCCCCTTTTCTATAGGCAGAAATGATATATCCTCCATCATTAACTAATGTAAAGTCAAAATCATAATCGCTACCCCCCCATTCTTCTCCATTACCAGCACGTTTTGCAGGGTCATACTTCACTCTCCACTCTTCCGAAAAATATTGTGTTGTTTCATAATCTGCTTTTCCGCTATTTGCATCAATTTGAGCAATTAAAATACTGGAATTCTTTTTTTGTCCTTTTTGTTTTGTGTAATCTGTAATGATTGCTGAGAACATTAATTTTCCTTTCTTCACAAATGATAGCTTGGAGTTTTGCAGTACATATTTATCTGCACCTTGAAAATTTGGGATATATGTTTTTTCGGTTTTTGTTGCCGGGTCATAAATATTAACTCTTAAAACTGTAGCTGTTGGAGCAAGTTTATCAAATCCACTAAGATAACTGTAAGCTAATTTCCCATCATTATCAATGGCAAAACTATTTAGTAATGAAACTCGTAAACCAGCCATAGTTTTACACGTATCATTAAGTACTTTAGGGATTGCTTTTAGGTTTTTTAAATCTATGGTTGATATTAAATTTGCAGCATAATACTTTAAACAAAAAATAATTTTACTACTGTCTGGAGATAATTGGCAAATAAATTTGCAATTAACATCAACTCTTTTATTAGCAGTAAAATGCTCGTTTAACGAACCTATTTCCTTTGCTTCGCTGATTATCTTTCCATCAGTTCCAATAGTTGTAAGTAACAATACAGCTCTTTTATTATCATTGTCGGCAGCAGGTATATACAAATAGATTTGATTTCCTTTTAAATAACCTAAGGCTTTAGTATCCCATTTTTCTACCTGTAATGATTTTTGTTTTAGGCTTACATTGGTTTCCCACTCTTTGGCAAAAGTTTTTTTATTATACCGTTGCACAAACATATTGCCGCCTTCATCTTTTCTAAAAACATAAAAAGCGTTGTTATCGGCACCTATTACACTTTGCAAATCAAATTTTTCTTTGCACTCAGCTATTGGCCCATCTGTTTTAGTAAATTGTGCTTGGGCATTCAAACAAAATACTAAGGCTAAAAGAGTACATAGTTTTTTAATCATGTTTTTAAATTTTAAAAGTTAAATATAATTGTTTTTTGTCACTTCGAGCGTAGTCGAGAAGTGCTTTTACTTTCTTTATAGTCCTCGACTTCGCTCGGACTGACAAACTACTTAATCACCGCAGTAAATACTACGCTTTGGGCAACTATTTTTTTGGTTTTTTTGCCTACATATACTGCAATGTAGTACACATTGGTGTTTTTGTTTGCTGCCGTAGTTACAATAGGGTTTATATAAACGCCACGCTCTGCCGTGCCAAGCAATTGTCCGCCTGCTGCCTGCAATGCCGCAAGGTTAGCGGGCTGTGTGCCGCCGTATTGTGCATACACATCTACACGCAAAATATCTTTTCCGTGTCCGCGCTTGCCCGTAATGTTGTTGTGTATGTGTGCTATTTGTTCGCCTATCACATCGGTATCAACTTTTACTATTACGGGTGCACTGGTAACAGTTTTTGCCATTTCCATCACACTGGTAGTTTCGCCGGTTCCTCCGCTAATGCCTTTCACACCATAAGCCATAGCTTTTATTTGCGCAACGGTAATACCCGGAAAGTTTTGTATTTGGTTTGCCCACTGGCTGGTAAATATATTTTTTAGGTCGGTATCTGCCTTCTGTATATTTTCGGTATCTTGCTTTGCCAGTGCCAAATGGTTTTCGCGGTCGGTTATTAAAGCTTTACGGGCATTAATTTTGGTTAATACTGCTGCGGGTGTTGGGTTTTGTACCAAGCCGGTGGGTGCGTTTGCCGCTGCGGTTTGCAATTTATCAAAAGCCTTTTCTAATTCAGTTTCGGTTTTACCGTCTAAATTGCTGGTTACGATAATTTTTTTGGTGATTACTTTCTTAGCCATGATGTTTGTTTTTAATTATTAGTTGATTGCCTATATAAATTTGCTGTTTTAAAACCCGAGTTTCCTTTGTTGACGAAGTGATGTCCTGAAACGAAAAAATGATGTCTCGGAATGAAAAAAAGATGTCCCGAAATGAAATCGGGATGTCTCGAATTGAAAAAAAGATGTCTCGGAACGAAAACCGGATGTCCTGAAATGAAATCGGGAAGCCCCGAAACGAAAAAATGATGTCCCGAAATGAAAAAAGGGTGTCTCGGCATCGCGCCGGGATGTCTTTTTTTAGTTCCCGGAAGTCCGGGAATGGATACAGGAGACTCGGGATTGCTTCTTTTTAGCTTAGAAGCTCTGTAATTGCTTGCTTTTTGCTTAAATGCTGAATGCTGAATGCTGAATGCTGAATGCTGAATGCTGAATGTGCCATAATAGACGACTAAATTATAAAATTTTTTTATAAGGAGAAAATATATTTACAGTTAATGTGTTGTTTTGCGTTATGGGATTGCAGTGGAAAGCCTTTTGGGCAGACACCAAAGCTTGCAACGTAAAGCCCGACGGTTGTAATCTGCCGGAACGCCCAAAATAAAATCTGCGAATGATGTAACTTATTAGCAAGCATCTGTAACACAAAAGCACCCCAAGCACCGCACCTTTGCATTGTGAAAATTCTTTCACACTAAAAAATAAAAAAACATGAAAACAAATGAAGTATTGCAAAAAGACGTTCAAGACGCCATTAAATGGGAGCCGTTATTGAATGCAGCCGAAATTGGTGTAACTGCTAAAGACGGTATTGTTACCTTAACAGGAACTGTGGACAGTTATACCAAGAAATTGGAAGCTGAAAATGCTACTAAAAACGTAGCAGGCGTTAAAGCTTTGGTAGAAAAAATTGTCGTTAAAGTTGGTACCTCATGGGAAAAGACTGATAATGAAATTGCTACCGCTGCATTAAATGCGTTGAAAAACAGCTGGGAAAATCCTACCGACAAAATAAAAGTAAAGGTTGAAAATGGCCTTGTTACTTTAACAGGTTCGGTTACTTGGAATTATCAGAAGGTCTCTGCAAACAATTCGGTACAATACCTTAGTGGTGTAAAAAACGTAATTAATAACATTACACTTGAACCATCTACTCAGGATACTATTGAGAAAAAAGCTGTTGAAACAGCTATTGCACGTAACTGGTCTTTAGGCGAACAGGATATTAACGTTAGCGTTTCAGGAACTAAGGTAACTTTAACGGGTACAGTTAATTCATTGTATCAAAGGGAATCAGCTGCAAGTCTTGCCTGGAATACTCCGGGTGTTTCGTCAGTAAATAATGAATTGGTTGTTGAATACGAATATGATTATGCAGATTAATTAAGAATGCGAGGGGAAACACCCCTCGCTTTTTTATTCAAAAAAATAAATTAACAGTTAAAAAATAGAAATTATGTATTACGATGGTTATCATTTATGGGGAATGCATTTGATATGGTGGTTTATTTGGGGCAGTATGCTTTGTTGGGTATTTTTTACACCTTATTACGTACCCTTTCAACAAAAGAAAAGGGGTTCTGCGCTCGATGTTTTGCAAAGGAGATATGCTTCGGGAGAAATTAAGGCTGAAGAATATATTGCGATGAAGAAGACACTTGAGAATGCTTAACATCAATTAGTAATTTAAAATAATAAAGAGGCTTATTTATCTTGCTCATTGCAAACAGTATGAAAATTAATCAGCCTTTAAAGGCGGGGGTTAGTAATTGTATTAGTTGCAATGACAGGATGAATGACTCTAAAATAAATCAATAATTATAGAACGAAAATATGGAATTATTAGAACGATTAAAATGGAGATATGCTACAAAGGCAATGAATGGTAATATAGTACTTCAGGAGAAAGTAGATAGAATTTTAGAAGCTGCCAGACTTGCACCGACATCAAGTGGTCTTCAACCTTTTGAGATTATTGCTATTACCAATAAAAAAATTAAAGAAGAAATTAAACCTATTGCTTGGAATCAATCTGTAATTACAGACTGTTCACATTTATTAGTTTTTGCAGCATGGGATACCTATACGCCAGAACGAATTAATAAAATATTTGACCTTACTAATAGCATTCGTGGCACAAAAAGTGAAGGTTGGGAAGCTTATAGGAAAAATTTATTAGATACCTACCCTAAAAGAGATGCTAAAGAGAACTTTAATCATGCTGCAAGACAAGCCTATATAGCATTTGGATTTGCCATAGTAGCAGCTGCCTGTGAAGAAGTGGACTCAACACCTATGGAGGGATTTGACCCAGTAGCTTTAGATAGTATTTTGGGATTGAACGAAAAAGGACTTAAGAGTTGTGTTTTACTTGCCTTAGGCTACCGTAACGCTGAAAATGATTGGTTAGTAAATTTAGCTAAAGTTAGAAATGAAAAAGCAGATTTTGTAACGGTTATTAGCTAATAGATTTATCCGATGGAAGACCTAAGTAATTTGGAGTTTCTCGCAATCAATTCTAAAGAAATTGTGGAGAAGCAAGTTGATTCCTATAGGCAACAGCACTCTTATGCAGGAACCATAATTGGTGCAACTGCCCTATATATACCGTTTTTTATAAGTAGTTTGGATAGTTCTTTTCAGGTAATTCAATTTATACTAATTATTCCTACAGTACTTTTTATTTCCGCGATTCTTCTGTTACTCAGTATTTTCAGAACAAACCCACTTGATCAGGCTTTTAGTGTTGCTAAGTTTAAAGAGTTAATAACTAAAACATATAAAGAGGTATTACTTTATGAGATAAATGCAAACTCGCATTCCTATACTATCAATAAAATAATAACTGAAAAGGAAAATAAGCGATACGCTTTAGGCGTTAAGCTAATAACCATTGCCCTTGTGTTTTCGATTATTTTAATTTTAGTTAATAAATCTATTATTATAGAGAAGGCTCCTACAAAGGTTCAGGTGATAAACATCAATAAAATACCAGCAGGCAATTTGAAGGAGTAAACTTAATCTATGTTCCTATTAATAGTAACAGGGCATTTTTTTTAAGAAAACAATTATAAACTTAAAATAAAACAAATGAAAAAGAAAGAAGATGCTAAAAAGCAACCTAATCAACAAGGACATAGAAATGATATAAAGGGGTATCCTTTATATCCGGGAAGCGAAGATATTTACAGCAAATCGGCGGAAGAAAAGGATATGGATCCGGAAGATCCTTCAAAAATGAAAGCGCCAAATGAAAACGGTAAAGCGGGAGATCAAAATGAAAAGAATTTTATGGAAGATATGTCCGGTAGTGATTTAGATGTTCCCGGTTCAGAAGCTGATGACAATTATAAAAAAGTAGGTAATGAGGATGAAGAGAATAACTATTACAGCTTAGGAGGAGATGGTCATAATGATTTGGAAGAAGATAACGGATAAAGATTATTTTGAAATTAAATTATTCCTTTCTGTTTACCTAATCATTAAAAATATGTAAATCATGTTGTATAAATAAAAAAATGGTAAACGGCGATATTTGGTTATGGTTTCAAGGTTGGGGTTTATGGGTTCTGTTGGCTATATCACTTGCAGTCTTAGAGTGTTAGGATACAAATAGATAATTGTACAATTGATGAAATAATGAAAAAAACAAAATATGCATGTCTTCTCGCTTTATGGGTACTATTTTCTTGCAATACAAGCAATAAAATTGATGATATTCCAAACACACCCACATCAGGTAAATTAAAAGTGTATTGTGAAAACGGACTGTTTCTGCAAATAAGAAATCAAATTTATACCTTTGAACAAATTTATGTTAACACAAAGGTTGATGTAAATTACGTAAACGAAAAACAAGCCATAGTAGGTTTATACAATGATAGCTGTGAAGTTATTGTAATGTCAAGGGCATTATCAGCTGATGAAATAAAATATTTTAATGCTAAGAATATTAATCCAACACAAATATGTGTTGCCAAAAGTGCACTTGCTTTTGTAGTTGCTAATAATAGCGCAGATACTGTTATATCGATGGATAAAATTAAAAGAATACTTAGTGGAGAAGAAGCATCTTACAACATGGTGTTTGATGACGAAAATTCGAGTACTACACATTTTTTAAAAGATAGTTTGTTGCAGGGTAAAGCATTTGGTAAAAATTGTTTCGCACAAAAAAGTACAGCAGAATTAATTAGTTACATAAGTAAAAACAAAAACACTATTGGCGTGCTTGATTATGCTTGGTTAAGTGATAAAAATGACTCCATAAGCAAAGTCTTTTTACAAAGTGTGAAAATATTGGCAGTAAATAGCAATGTAAATAAAACAGCTTATATTCCTGACCAAAGCAATATTAAAACAGGAGATTACCCGCTTTGCAGGTGGGTATATACCATTCGCCGTTCTACCGGATTTACTTTAGGCACAGGCTTCTCCTTATTTATAGCAGGAAGAAAAGGACAAATTATGTTTATTAAACAGGGGCTTATTCCTTTTATACAACCTGATAGACCCATTGAAGTAATTAAAAAATCATTGTAGTCTTATTGTTCTCATGCTAATAAATCATTCATCCGAATTTTCTACTCCACTACTATTTATTCTACAAAAACGCGTACGCATTATTAAAATTGAAAATGAGAGATAGAAATAAATACGGTATCGGCTTTTGGTCAGGTGCTGGTATTTTCAGTTTTATCAATTTGATGATGAATCTTAATCAAGAAAGCCAACGTAAGATTTTAGTTTACAACTGTATAATGACAGGTGTGGCTGTTTTTGGTTTGATTTTGAACATTTATTTATGGAGAAAAACTAAATAAAACAATAAAATTTAAAATGGAAGAAAAAAAAATATTGTACGACCTGTTTGTTGAGTTGGTAAAGGTGCAGAAAGAGGTTATAGCATCTAACCTTAAACTTTTGGTTATATTGGAAGGAAGAGATGCTGCCGGAAAGGATGGAACTATAAAAGTAATTACGCAATACCTTAGTCCGCGCGAAACAAGGGTAGTTGCATTAGGCAAACCATCCGACAGAGAAGACAGGCAATGGTATTTCCAACGCTATACACAACTATTGCCAGCCGCAGGAGAATTTGGTCTCTTTAACAGAAGTTGGTATAACCGCTTGGGTGTAGAAAAAGTAATGGGCTTTTGTAGTACCAAGGAGTATAACACCTTCTTTAAAGATGTTGAATTATATGAGAAGATGTTAGTTGATTCTAGGGTTACTATTTTAAAATATTACCTCGATATTAGTAAAGAAGAACAGGAAACAAGATTAAAAGACCGATCGAAAGACCCCTTAAAACAATGGAAAATAAGTCCTATTGATAAAGTAGCCACTAAGCATTGGAAAGAGTATTCGGTTGCCAGAAACGAAATGCTTGCGAAAACAAATTTTAATCACTCGCCTTGGTTTGTAGTGGATGCTGAAAATAAAAAAGAGACGCATATAGCGCTCATAAGCCATCTGCTAAGCCGTTTGAAATACCGGAATAAGAATGAAAAAATGCTGGCTCACGATTATAAATTAGTTTATCCCATAACACCGGAAAACATTAAAAAAAGACTTTTTTAGTATAATATAGAGACGTGAGGGAAAAGGTTACTGCCCTATACTTCGATAACCTTAAGTTATCCCTTATTAAGGGCTTTATTCAATAGAATAAGGACTCTATAATATTCAATCACATTTCTTTTATAAACTTCAAACTTAATCTGCTTTCATTATTTATTATTTTGTATTCAATTTACATGGGCATTTTTTCTATTTCAGGGTTTTCTTTTGTATAACTTTCAATGTATGCTTCATTTAGTATCACTTTTTTTTCTAAAATATTTCTTAAAAGGCCATGAATGCTTTAAAGCTTCCATGTTTTCGTTAAAATTATCAGACCCTTTTTTGATATTATCCATACTGGCATTAAGATTATGAACGAATGTGGTGTCGGATATTATTGTACCAATTGCACCATTCCCGTTTTTTAATTTTTCTGAAATATTTTTAAAATTACCCGTAATAATTGCAAAGGAATCTGTAACAGCTTCCATATTTACAATAGTTTGTTTCAGCTTTTGCGAAAACGCAGTATCTGTAAGTAATGCACCTATCGTACCTTTTCCAGATCGAACATCATTAACTATTTTACTCAAATCGCCCGTAATAATTGCTGTACGATCACTAGTGATTTTTATATGAACTAAGGCATTGCGGACATTTTCTGCAACAGCGGTGTCGCTCAATAAATGCCAAAGTGAATTTGTTGAATTAAACTTATCAGAAAGGATTTTCAAGTTTTCACTAATTACATTTAAATTATCGTTTGTTACCAGCAACTTACGTATGGCTTTGTCTATTTGAATTGAATTAACAGTATTCATAATGCTGCCTTCTTGGATTAACGCACCACCTTTCTTATAAGGAGCTATGGTTACCAATTTATTACCCAGCAAGCCATCAGTATTTATACTTGCTATGGCGTTTACTGTAATGAATTTTGTAACGTTTTCATCAATCGTGAACTCTACTTTAATGGCTGTATCGGCAATGGCATAAGCTTTTGAAACTGTTCCAACGTTAATGCCATTGAATTGTACATTATTTCCTGGGATAAGTCCACTGATATTATTGAACACAGCACTCACATGTATTTTTGAGTGAAAGATATTTCGCTTGCTTCCAATAAAATACAACCCAAGTATCAAGCATGTTGTTGCTACTATTACAAAAATTCCTAGCTTTAATCTTTTTGCCGACTGTTCTTCCATATTTCTAATCAAAAAATTGTTTCACTTTTATATCATTTACCATTTTTAATTCCTCAAAAGTTCCACTGGCATAGCATTTGCCATTCATTAATATCACAATTTTGTTAGCTGTAATTTTGGCACAACTCAAATCATGAGAAATAATAATGGATGTTGTTTTATATTTTTTTTGAATCTCAACAATCAAGGTACTGATTTCTTTTCCGGTTACCGGATCTAGTCCACTTGTTGGTTCATCATACAAAATTATTTTTGGTTTAAGAATTAATGTTCGAGCTAGGGCTATACGTTTTCTCATGCCCCCTGAAAGTTCTGATGGCTTCATATTAATAGTATCTGTTAATCCTACATTTGTAAGGGCTTCTATTACTAAGTCTTTCATTTTTTCCTTTGTGTTTTGAATCCAATGTCTTCTTAGTGGAAATTCTAAATTTTCACGAATAGTCATGGAATCATAAAGCGCATTACTTTGAAAGAGAAAACCAACTTTCGCTCTTACCTTATCCAAGGCTTGGCGAGAGAGTTTTGATACATCTTCACCAAACAGCTTTATGGTTCCAGAGTTGGGTGTCATTAAGCCTATAATACATTTTATAAGAACGGATTTGCCAGAACCCGATTTACCAATAACAACAACATTATCACCTTCCTTTACGTTTAGTGTAAAATCATTAAGCACGACATTTGTACCAAATGATTTTTTTAAATCTTTTATTTCTATAATAGCATTCGTATCATATTTTATATCCTTCATCATGTTATATGAAGTATATCTGCAATTTGTGCCGCTAGTAAATCAATTATAAAAACAGCAAATATGGATATAACAACAGCAGAATTCGCAGATTTACCAACTCCCGCAGTACCATCTGTTGTATTCCAACCTTTGTAACAGCCTATAATTCCAATAGCGAACCCAAAAAAGAAACCTTTAATAATAGATGGCAATACATCCCCAAAACTTAGCTTAATAAAAACCTGATTGGCAAAAAGATGAAAACTGATAATTTGATTTATATTCACTCCAATATAAGCCCCATATAAGGAGATTGTATCACTTAAAATAATAAGTAAGGGTAACATTAAAGTCGCAGCTAAAACGCGTGTTACAACTAAGTATTTAAAAGGATTAGTTCCGGACACTTCCATAGAATCTATTTGTTCTGTTACTTTCATTGATCCTAGTTCTGCACCCATACTTGAACCAATTTTTCCGGCACAGGTTAAAGCTGTTATTACAGGAACAATTTCTCGAACTAATGAAACGGATACAACTGAAGGGAGCCAAGATTCAGTCCCAAAAGCCTCCATAGCGGGATGAGATTGAATAGTTATTACTAAACCCATTATTAGGGCGGTGACCGTAACAAGTGGTAACGATGTATTGCCTATATAATAGCATTGTTTTAGTAATTCTGAAATTTCATATCGCGGTCTGAATACTTCCCTAAAGAACCTTATTGCAAATAAGTAAATATCAGCTGCCTCATAAATGAAAGTTTTAAGGGCTACAGGTTTCATACAAGTTATTTATTAGCTAATTCTAATTCGAGGGTTAAGAGTTAGAGAAAGAGGGGTTAAGGATATAATAGGTTGACTTATTGTAAAATTTCGCATGGATAACCGTTTATAGTTAATAGCTCAATTATCTTTTCTGGTTCAATACCATCCCCCTCTACTCTTAATATCTTATCACAATCATCAAGGTCAAAATTTATTTTAAGATTTGGATATTTATTTAAAAGAAGCTTCAAAACCGTATCCGCATCTTTCTTATATGTAACCATTGTTTTAAAAACTTCTACTGCCTGCGTTTCTAGTTCCATATAAAATATTACATCTTAATCTTAATATAAATTGCTTTCAATTACTAATCTCGTTAATTAGAATGGATCACTTAATTCACTTACCCGGATAAGTTTTTTATTTACAAATTCATCTAACCCCAATTCCGCCATCTCTCGTCCATAGCCTGAACTTTTTGTGCCTCCAAAAGGCAAATCTGCTTGTGTCCATGTAGGGTGATTAATGAAAACCATTCCTGTGTCAATTTGATTGGCTATTCGTTTTCCTCTTTCCACATCTTTTGTAAATACTGAACCACCTAAACCAAATGGAGAATCATTAGCCAAAGTAATAGCCTCTTGTTCATTTTTTACTTTAAAGAAAAGAGCAACCGGCCCAAAAAATTCTTCATAGTAAACAGGATTATTTGGCAGCACATCGGTAAGAATTGTAGCCTCCATATAAGCTCCTTCCCCATCAACTCTCTTATCTCCAAGAAGAATTTTTGCACCTCCATCGACTGCCCTTTTAACTTGGCCTGCTATTTTTACTGCTGCTGCTTCTGTGCAAAGTGGGCCTAAGTGAGTAGTTTCCTTCATAGGATCACCCACCACCAATTCAGCTAATTTATTTTTGAATTTCTCTAAAAATACATCTGCAATACTTTCTACTACTATAAAACGTTTCGCCGCCACACAACATTGACCATTGTTATTGATTCTTCCTACAACGGCCCATTCTACTGCTTTATCAATATCTGCATCTTCTAAAACAATAAATGCATCGCTGCCACCTAATTCTAATACCGATCTCTTTATGTGTTTACCTGCCTCTGTAGCAACACTAGCACCTGCGGCTTCGCTTCCTGTAAGTGATACTCCTCTTATTCTTTTATCACCTACCAATTCAGTAGTCCGTTGATTAGATAAGATTAAATTTGTATACAGTCCAAGTGGGGGTCCAGCCTCTGTAAATATTTCTTCAATCGCTATGGCACATTGAGGCACATTAGACGCATGCTTTATCAGTACTGTATTGCCAATCATAATGTTTGGTGCAGCAAAACGGGCTACTTGATAAAATGGAAAATTCCACGGTTGTATTCCAAGCAGCACACCAACTGGACTATACCGTATCAAAGCTTGCCCGTGAATTGGTTTTAGTATTTTATCTGCTAAAAAACCTTCGGCATTTTTCGCATAATAATCAAATATTTCAGCACTTAGTTTGATTTCTCCTTCTGCATGAGATAGGAGTTTGCCCATTTCCAATGTAATTATTTTGGAAAGCTCTTTCTTTTTTTCTCTCAATAACCCAGCTACTTTATATAATAGCTGCGCTCTTAATTTATAATCTGTTTTCATCCAGTCATCAAATGTAGTTGCTGCTTTTGCTACTGCTTTATCAAGTGAAACGTCAGTCATTTCTTCGAAAGACTTTACTACTTTATTGTTTACGGGATTAATTGTTTGGAATTTCATGTTTCTATTTTTGTTTAGTGAGTTTAATTTTTGAAATATCAAATCCTTTTTCTTTTATTTTGGAAATGATTTGTTGATAGATAATATCGTTCATTGTTGGTGTTCTGGAGAGTATCCACAGGTATTTTTTGTTGGGATGACCAACTACTGCATAACTGTAATCATCTGCTAAATCTATAATCCAGTATTTTCCTTTAAATGGCCAGAAGAATTGAACTTTTAGTTTTGCGTTTCCACTATTCTCAACTACAAATGCTTTGCCTTTGATGTAAGATTGCTTTCCATTAATGCTATCCTTATTACATCTGTTTTCAACGGTTACAAAACCTTTATCGGTTAAAGTGTACTCAGCTGTTGTGCAGTTGCAATTTTTTTGAAACATATTAGGTAATGAGGCAATCTCATACCACTTGCCTGCATATTTGTTCAAATCAACATAAGGGACAGTTTGAAGTGTTTGAGATATGGAAGTTGCTGTGGACATGAAGCATATAAGGATTAAAGTGCAAGATGAAATTTTCATAATCAAATAAAAGCGGTGGAGGAATAGTTCCTCCATCGCTTCTGAATTATTAATTAACTAAAAGCATATTCATAGTCAACTGCCAACTCATTTTTAACACTCCAAATACCTGGGGTTTTCCAAGCAATACGTGCGGCTTCATCCTTTTGATACCATGAATCTACTGTTCCAGTAAGTGTTACAGTTGTTCCTGATACGGATACGTTAATATCACTATCATTTACCGACCAACTTCTTGATAGTGCATCTTCTACATCTTTCTTTTCAATAGCGTCATGGGAGTCTGATTTGATATTAATGTTGTTGGTTACACCCTTTACACCAGTTAGATAATTTACTGCACTTTTTGCAGCTTCCTTTTGAAAGTTCCAAGGAAGTTCACCTTCTAATGTAACCCAACCGTCTTCCACTTTTACGGTTACTTTATCTTTAGGAACAGACCAGTTAGATTTTAAAGCAGCTAAGACTTCGTTAGCGATTTCAACATTGGTTTTTGACCATGAACTTGGAAGTTTTACTTCAATTTTCTCAACCAAAGCTTTCACCCCAATGACTTTTTTAGCTGCACATTCTGCTTCCAGTTTTTTAGCATAGCTGTCAACCACACCAGTTAAAGAAACAACACCGTCTTTTGCTGTAACTCCAATTTCTGCTGCATTCAACAACGGTTCCCATTTGATGGCATTTTGAACATCTGTCTGTAATTCCTGATTATTTTTCATTGTAAGATTATTTTACATTGTGAAAGAATTTTCACAACGGCACAAAGGTGCGGTGCTTTAGATGCTTTTATGTTACAGATGCTTGCTAATAAGTTATATTATTCACAGTAATAGTAATAGTTATAATAATATCGGCCCTGTCGATAAGGAAGCTTTGGAAAGGAAAATTCAATAACATGTAATCTAGCTTTAGTCGAATAAAATGAGTACTCTAAGTAACCTTAGTTGCCCACTATTATAACTTAATAAATACCTTTTAATACTTATACTTTTATTGCAAAACATGCTAAATTTTATAGTCAATATCAGAAATAAGTTAATTATATAACTTTCCCATGAAATTATGTAACTGCTATGTTCTTATGGTGAAGTTACTTTGCATAGGGGAAATTCTTTCACAAAACTAAATAACTATAAGATGGAAAATTCAAACAATGCAGGTAAATTAATAGGTGCCTTAATGGTAGGTGCTGCAATAGGTGGTGCTTTAGGGCTTCTTTTTGCTCCGCATAAAGGAAGTGAAACGCGCAGACGAGTAGCTGGGCAAGCAGATGACTTAACGGCTGGGATGAAAGAAAAGTTTGATGACTTTTTGAATGAAGTTAAATTTGAAATGGAAAAAGTTAAAGACATGGTAGATTCTTGCATTAAATCTGGTATTGAAAATGCAGAGAAGTTTAAGGTTAAGTAATTTAATCATTTATTCTAGAAAGATTTCTTTATAAATTTTAATGTCGATAAGCTTTATAAGTAAAAGGAAAATTAATAATGGTGAAAGTGTAAAAGCTTCCGACCTTCGACAAGGCGTATTTGAATTTATAAAGGACACCCATGTCAATTTCAATAAAGATTGTTATATATCTTTAGCCTCAGCGATAGAATGCGAGCCTTAGGGACAAAAAAGCATCTCGGAAAACACAGGGCATCCTGACAGTTCTTTTCTCCCTTTTTTTAAGTCTTATCAAGAAGCAAATCATAAAACATTGGTTTTAAG
>Ga0302186_10000502_pt1 | contig 35078 bp, 33 predicted proteins | sample II_Bog_E1_2_FD_198782 | JGI IMG/M metagenome (GOLD analysis project Ga0302186, IMG submission 198782) | Peat permafrost microbial communities from Stordalen Mire near Abisko, Sweden - II_Bog_E1_1 | ecosystem: Environmental > Terrestrial > Soil > Wetlands > Peat | place: Sweden: Abisko... | reverse complement strand
GAGGAGCTAACTCAAAGTTGAGTTCTTATAATTCAATGATGATATCGCCTTCAGTAAGGTTGTTGATGAAACGGAAGTATGCAGTCGCAAAGGATATTTTAATGATGACTTTAAGAGTTTTAGATGGTGATTGCCATTCGATACGTCCCTTAAATCCTGGTATGTTACGCTTTTCCTCGAATGAGTTCAGGTGCCAAATGACTTCTCCCTCAGAATTGAGGCGCTATAGGACCCTCTCCACTATACTGCGTTCCTATAAGCGTTCTTCTCCTCGTAGAGAATTGAGTTTATCAGCTGAGAAGGAGTTGACTCGTTGTACCTGCGTATTTTCGAGTGGTATGTTGAATGAAGAACTGACATTCTTCTTCTCCTCTCTGCCAAACATCTTATTTAATTATCTTTATTAATTTAAAGTATTAATTAATTCAACTTTTTCACTCATCAATAATGGAACAACTGATAATACTGTTTAAGGATTATCTTAAACACAATTAAAACAATTTAATCGACATTAGGCGATAAGGAATCTGACTTTGTCTGCATAAAAGATACTTATCGATGGATTATTATATATTTGTTAGTATTGGTAGATGTAAATGATGATTATGCGATCACTGTACTCTTGAAGAGGATGCTGCGGGTTGTTAGGGTTCATGTTTTTCGTCGTTGCCTAGACAGTGGTAGAGAACAATAAGGGCAATTATCAGCGTGCCCATTCCTGTGCAGTATAGGTATAATTCGTACTCCATTTGTTATAATTATAACCAAAGCTACTTGATTATGATATAGCCAACAACAATCAAAAATAACCTTCACTTTTAACTTCTTCAAACAACTTGATTTTAAATGACTGTTTGATAAATCAAAATTTCTTGGAGTTAGTCTTATTTTTGATTGAATCTTTTCGTTTCATGTTATAACTGTTAGTTTTAAAATGGGTAACGAAGCGATAATAAATGAAAAGGGCTTGCAGAATGCTGAGAAGGTGGCCACATTAGAGTTAACTCACTTAGGCACTACTACTCTATTGCGATGGGAAGAGAAGCAGTGTCTTCTGAAAATATTTTCCTTCTCAGACAGTTTTCTAATGGAATAGTGCTTGCGAAGACTAAAGACGAGATCATCTAAACTCAGTAATAGTCCTCACGTGCTTGCAGTTTATCAGGTATTTAAACAAGAGAAAAAAGAACTTTGCGCTAATAACTATCAGTTGCATGTTTACCTGGAATACTTTAATTTCACGCTCGCCCAAGTCATATAAAAACATCTTCAGTAAAGGCGCAACTTCACTGAGGAGGAACTCTATTCCTTCCTCGGCAAAGTGGTTGATTCATTGATATATATTCAGGACAACGGACTAAAAAATATCCAACTCGATGTGGAAGCAGTATTATTCAGTGGAGAACAGGTTAAAGTGCTTGATAATAGTGTTGCCTGCTCTAAAACATATTATCGACTCTTAGATTAAAGGGAGAAAGGTATTGAAAACTAGGAACACAGGGTCTACCTTGCTCCATAACTTTTAAAAGACCTAAAGGAGCTCAATTACGATCCATATATTTCTCCAAAAGCAGATATATTTAGTTTAGGAATGCTGCTTTTGGAAATGGTAACACTTGAACCAATGCGAGGTTATTATGATTATCATGAGGCTAATATGGACTATGATAGCTTAATCCACAGACTATCAAGGATCAGTCACTCCTTGCCACTCAAAACTCTGCTTGCTGAGATGCTAGAGTATGACCCAGAAGAAAGGATTGGTCTTGTTTCTTTAAGAGAAAAGCTACAAAAGCTAAAAAGCAGTACAACTCAGAAACAGTCTATGGGGAGGAGCAAATCAACCAAAATGCTAAAAGAAATACTTTCGCATTCAAGACGGAGTGGATCAGCCAGCAAGCAGGGAGAAATTACGTCTCGCAATTAGTCTTACGATGGGAAGAGCTTTGAAATGCGTTGTAGTCGTCGTAAAAGCGACTAGTCGTCGATAAAGTAGCCATAAAAGGACAACTCCAATAAGTAAACCAGCAACAATAACACTTTACAAAAAGATATGAGCAAGAAGGATAGCCATTGCTTGGATCAACATTTATAAAATAATCTTGGGAATGCAGAGTTTAAAAACTTGGTCAAAAACAGATTATTCAAGGAAAAGAATAAGTAAAATCCGAACAAAACTATTCTTGGTAGTGCCAACACTAAACTATCCGGTCATTATAATACAGGAGTGAAGTTATTAAAGGACCCATCTAGGATAGGTATTGCTCTATAAACCAGAACCTTACTGGAACGTAATAGTCGGTTAGAGTCATCTAGAAACAACCATAAATTCGAGTCTAATCGCAGTAAAAAGTTTTAATCAAATAAATATGAATCAAACCACCTTAATCATAATTTTAACTCATCAGCAGGAAGTAATCAGTTGGAGGAATCTATAGATATGAAAAGTAGTCTCTGTAAGTTAGTTAAAGATAGTGGTATGAAAAGTTTGCTTCGGATTTAACAACTCAATACTGATAATTTAAATAAAAGCAAGGAATAGACAGTCAAAAATACCTCCCGCTTCGGTATTCACTAATATGCTAATTACCCAGCTAACATTTCAGCATATGATAGCCATAACATTTCAAGTGAATCTTTAGTTCCCATCCCAAATCCCTCTCATTAAAAATCAGAGATGCCTTCCTAGATTTAAATAAAGTAGTTAAGTCGTAAATAAGTCCAAAATCAATAATAAGCTCTAATAACATCTCGCCAGGAATCGGGAAGAGAGAAAAAACTCAATAAGGTAATGACTTTCAACAATAAGTAGTTCTTCATCAATGCAAAAAGTGTTGAGGAATCTTTATAAATGGAAAAATGTGCTAATCAATAGGAAAAACTTGTGTTCTCTCCCATCCAATCCACCAATAGAGAAAAGCCTAATGCTAGCGTATATACAAAATATGAATCCTGTGAGATTTAAGATAGTCCCCAAACCATCATAATTAAAAACATTCCAATTGTGGTCAGCCAAGAGAAAACCTTCATGGCTAACACTCATAATATCAAGAAGAACTTTGGAAGACTGCAACGACAACTTGATATGCTAGACTGTGTGCAATCCATAGAACAAGATAGTCCATCTAACTACAGTAATATCATAAACACCTCTAATGTTATTGAGACTTTTAAACCCAATGACTCCTATCGGAAAGAGGAGAGAGAGAATGAATAAAATTCTTGTTTTTTAAAAAAGAGGAAGGGAAAAAAGCCAAATCTAAATATAAAAATTCACGATGAAGAAGCCGAGAAGGTAAACTACCGATAGCAAACACAAATAATCCTTAACAATAATCATAACAATGATAATTTACTAACCCAGCCACCAGAGCTAAAATCAAATATAGAAGGACCTTATAAAACTAGATCTGTTGAGGAGCAGTTGTCAAATTTCAACAGTATCTCTACGTTTAAAGATAGCAACTCTAATTTTAATAGCTTAAAAAATCAATAGGACATAGCAAAAACAGAAAAATAGAAACTTAAACACAAGGTAATTTTGCCTAACGGTGACACATACATTGGGCAACTCACCAGTGACAACAAAATCACCGGCAATGGTCATCTCTACTCTCAGGGCAGAGAAAAATACAGCGGTTCTTTCAAAGATGGATAGTTTCATGGTTGCGGTACTCTCTTTAATTTGAATCATCGTGCCCTCCCAGTTGACTATAGGCTATTCGATATGAGTCAACCCTATTGGATTAAATATGAGGGGTAATTCGAGAATGGCTTAAAAAATTAATTTGGCACTTTTTACTTTCCGGATAATGAAAAATTTACAGGTTTTTCAAAGAAGGACGTTATAGATGGTATAGGATGCTTTTATACAAAGAATGGAGAGATTGTGAACGGTAAGTGGACGTAAAATCGTCTCTAAACACTATCGTGGTGATTAACTATTCCTTGTTACTAATTATTCTCTTTATCATTATAAATTATTATGAATATATCGAAAAAGAAGGGTTTCTCTTCTTTGATTGAATTTCGTTGTAATACTACTCTACTTTAAGTGGAAAGTTAAATTTAAATAGAAAACACTTTGTATAAATTAAATTCAATGAAGCAAACAGATAAAATCAAGAAGGAGAAATCACCCGTCACCAAGATACCTCTTTCTGCCACCGTCAAAAAGACGTAGATTAAAAAACCACTTAAAAAGGAAGAGACAAACATTCCCAAAAGTATATCTGCTATCATATAGTTCTCCCCTTAGGCCTCGGGCATACCAAGATGAGCACTGGAATCACAACCGGCACTCAATCTTCCAAACAGCTGAATCCTAGTGCAGTCAGTATCAAAACTTCTCCCAAAGCTAGTCTGGCCGATGTTCGACAAGTCTGTGATCCTAAGCCCAAAAAAATCGAGCTGGCTTAGAAGAATAAATAATAGATTAAAAAGTCATTGGCAAACGTGATAAAAGTCTACTATCCGCAAAAGAAGTCTTGCTTAGATATATCAATGACTGAGCAAACAAAAGACACAACACAGAAGGATGAAAGAATGAGCAGAAATGATTTCCATTTTTTGGAAGCGATTGGAGAAGGAGGGTATGGGAAGGTGTGGAAGGTGGAATTGGCTCGAAACAAAAAGCTGTATGCAATGAAGGAGATGAGCAAGGCTTTGGTTGTTATGAAAAAAAGCGTTGACAATGTCCTTAACGAACGCAAGATTCTCGAAGGTCTAAGGTCGCCCTTTATCGCCAACATGGTCTGCGCCTTCAATGATCGCGATAACCTGTATCTCGTCATGGATTTGCTGTCGGGTGCTGATTTGCGCTATCGTATTGGAGCAATCACAAAGTTCACTGAGGACGAAGCCAAATTTCTTATCGGCTGCATCCTCACTGCGGTTGATTTCATTCATAGGAAGAAAATTTTTCACCGTGACATAAAACCATAAAATTTGGTATTTGATGAACTTGGTTACCTTAGACTCACTGACTTTGGCATTGCACGAGCAGAGAATTCGAAGCAGAGTCTCGATGCCAGCGGAACACCGGGGTACATGGCCCCCGAAGTACTCTGCAAGCAGATGCATTCCTTTGAAGTGGATTTCTACGCGATCGGAATCATTGCGCATGAGCTGGCAATGGGCAAGGTACTTTTAGAACAACTCAGAGACCGTACTCTGGCAGCAACAGAATGGAAATCAGAGATGCTGTCCTATCAAAGCAGCACCAAATTAAAAAGGCAGAAATTCCGCACGGATGGTCAATGGAAGCAGCTGATTTAGTCAATAAACTGATAGTGAGGACACCTGCAACCCGTCTCGGAGGAAAAGGAGGAATTAAGGAGATCAAAGCGCATCCATGGTTTAAGGGGTTCCCATGGGCGGAGCTGGAGTCCAAACAGCTGAAATCTCCCTTCCGTTAAAAATAGCAAAACTTTGAAATTACCGAACGTGAAGATGATTACTCAGAAGCGATGGTACAATTCAAACTGCTACAAAGAGCAGAGAGTAAAGTGGATGCCTTCGCCAAATATTTCTTTCAGATGGTTGAAAAGTGAGCGGTGGCTGGGGTTTTGATAATTCATGCGATAGCGTGAATGCTTGATTTGTACTTAATTTATTAAACTTGGAGTGATGCGAGTTAAACTATTAATCATTAAGTTAGGAATAGCACTCATAATTGAAGCCAACCTTTTAAAATTGTATATATTGGACAAATAATAAATGATGCACACACTCATCTTTTTAGGTAGGGATATATTTTGGTGGGTTTGGTATGTATTGTCTATCGTTTTAATATGGATTCTCGTATTCTTTGGGAGGGATTGACCTTCCGCCACTGCAATTCCGGGTAATAAATAAATGATATCGAAAAATAATTATTCATTATTTGCCTATATTTATATATTGATGACAATAATTCGCAGTCAATTCCATGATCATAATTAAATATATGATTGCCTCCCGAGTCAGTCGACTCTTCAGCCATGTGGGCCTTCACATCCATCATGCTTTTGCTGAACTTTCTAACAAGGAAAGAGCTGAAAAAAGGGATTAAATGAAATTCAGTCGTGAGAGGGCAGTTTGGGCTTGCCAGATTTTCAGTACAATAAAGTATGCTGAGCAAAATAATAAATAAGTCATAGGCAAAGGCTCTCTTCGCGAGTAGATCCTTAACCTCGATATCCCAAACTTTAAGTGCAGTTAAGAAAGCAAGTCTTCTGTCCTGAAGATGTTTAATCAAGGAATTCCATTGAATAAAACGGTTTTTGATCAACTTCGCATCGAACTGGAAAAAGAAGATGTTCCAGTCCCCAAGCCTCAGATTAATCAAGATGGGTAATAATATAAAAATTTGCCAATTCCTTGCCATTTTATGTTCTGCCCAAATAAATTAGTCACTCGGTAAATGTTTCGGTATCTTACGATGCCTCCTAAATGCAATGCAATGATTATAGGAGGTTACGGAATTAGTAAGACCGTCTCCATTGTATTGCTTCATCAACTTTCATTCATAATTAATGAGTATATGTACTCGGCTTTCTCTGACCCAGAAGAGAAATCTCGTCTTAAATAACTCAAAAATAAAGGATATCTGTTCCATGTTCCCAAATTCTTTTATTGGAGTATAACTATTAACTAGAATTTTTAACTTCCCACAGAAAAGGATCTCATAAAAATTTTAATGTAACAGGCAACAGAGCTATCAAAAGATGAAAAGGCACTGCAAAAACTTTAAAAGATTTCATCCCTCTTTTAGTTTGCAAGACAGATGAAATATTTGTATTAAGCAAAGAATATTGAAACAAAGGTGTTAATTGATGATCTTAATATTACTGCTTCTTTCATCAGGAGATGGCGAAAGTTTTATAAATAGTATGAGCCTACGGAGCAACCTTTTCGCGATGCCCTTTCAAAATTATACAAGGCCTATCAGTCAGCACAATCTTAAACATAGCAAAGTGATTGCTTTTAATAAATAAAAGCAAAATATCAATAATTAAATCAATGGAAGGCAGATAATATGTAAACTTAGAGACAATTGCAGTATCTGCCAGCTACAAAGTTAAAGACAATAACGTGCAATTTTTCAGCAGTTGGACGTTATACAATTTTCAATAGTTCCATTAAAATAGAAAAAGATTTGTTGATAGTAAACAAAAGTGGTGATCCAATGAAGATAACACTTGGATTTGATGACCACGACTACCTTATACAGTTGACTATTCCATTTAGTAAATCGTTACGCTAGCCTTGGGGCTAGAACGATTTTAATTAATATTTTTGGTTCTAAGTTTAAAAAAGACTCATAGCAAAAGGATTCACTGAGACAAGACTCAAATAATTATCGAAATTATTCTACAGTGCAGTTATTCAAAGCAAAAAGCCATCTGGATACTATCGCTTTCTGCACATTCGATAATCTTTTGAACAAGCAAAGTCTAATCTTTTCGATTCATAGCCAAATGATTCAAATGAGCAAATGATCTAAAAATTCAAGAAAATAATAAGCAATTTCCATGAATGGTGCCGTTCTTCCTCTATTTAAAAACTTAAGTTATTCATGACAAAAGCAGGCACTGCTAAATAAAAACATAAAAAAATTAAATTTATACTAATTCTGCATTATTTGGCAATCATTTAGTTGAAAAAATAGAATGTTGAGGATAGAAAAATGGTATTTCCTATTAAAGAGCTTGACCGTTATATGAATGCCTTTTAACCAGGATCAACAGATGAATTTGTCAGGTGTCAAGAGCATAATAATGAATTTTTGCCAGTATAGTTTTAGGATAGAGGCTTTGGTGTGAAAATGATGGATTTCCTCTACAGTCCTGAATAATTCTTGTAATTTTCCTATGCCATATTCTTATAAAGGTCATATAAATCAGATAACGTTGCTCATTTTACTGATCAGCAAAAACAATTTTGGATTTGGCATAATATATCTCGAGGGAGTGCTGTCTAAAATGCGTTAATTAAAATTTTGGAAAAGCCAAATTCAAAAGTAACTTTTGTAATAAAATAATTGAAAGCAAATAATGAGTTTAAGACTTTAAACAAGAAGATTTAAATCGCTGGAGTCTCATATTTTTTGCACTGTAATTTAGGCCAAAGTTAAGTTTAAGTCAATCTTAGTAAATTGCTTAAATTATCATAAGCCCAAAGTGATAAATATTTTCTTGGATTACCTGTTCGAGTAATAAATATGATTATTTAGTTAAATGATGAAGCATTTAAAGTAGGAACAAAATCTGTAACATAATTTTCAGAGCATAATCCTCTTATTGATTTTATAATTATCCTATATAATTCAAATAGTCAAACATTTTAGATAAATACATTTGATTCCACGATCGGAAGCGATAAAGGGATTGTTACTAAAATCATCAAAGCTAAGAAATTATTAAACTCCATGAGTAGTAATTAAAAAAAACAAAATCCATTTTCTGCAGCATAAATTAAATAATTTCCTGTCCATTAAGGGGTGAAAAAAAGAAAAACTATATTTTAACCCATACTATTTTATGCAAAGAAGGAATATTTAAATTTTAACTGAAACAAGTGCTAGCTGGAGTATCAGAAGCAGAGGCAAAAGTATCAGAAGTAGAAGTAGAAGTAAAAGATGAAAAAGCAAAGGGAAAAACAAAAGTAAAAGGAAAGACAAATTAATAAAAATTCTAAAACTAATAAAAAAAACAATAAGAAAACAAACCAATGTAGTAGTAACTACAAATCTAATCAACCAAACCCATTCTCAAATTTAACTTTGGTAGTCTCAAAGAAATTAAAATTGATCATTGCCCTGATTAACTTGCTGTGAGTGAATGGATGGCTCACATGGAGTTATAAAAATTGATGATGGAATAATGATTAACTTTTTGTAAAATTAAATTTTAAAATGATTATTTAAATTGTCACTTTACTATTGTTATGATGTCCACAAATGATCAACGCTTCTATTGCCCTGTCCTTGCTTTAAGATCCTCTTCTTACGAATGACTAATTCTCATCTCGTAAATGTTTTTCTCATTTTTACGAATTTCCTCTGGATCGACTTCCTCTTTGGTCAGCTCGTCGCGAGGAGTCGGCTCCACCTCTAAATCCACCGAACTATTGTCTAACGACCCCTTGGGGTTATTTTCGATAGGTACTGCTGCCTCTTATTTTTCAGTCTGCCTCTATTGGACCAGTTCGGAAACGAACTCATAGGTAACGATGATGAAAACTAAGAACAACCCAGTCAATTGAAAGATATTGGTTTCATGGTGAAAGTAAAAGATACTGAGTCCGACTGTGAATATCTTGCGGGTTGTTATAACGAAGGGCGGGAAGTGCTGCTTGAACTGTTTGATCATGCGGTAGACGAACATCTGTCCGAATGTAGATAACAAGCCCATGGCTAGCATATGCACGATGAAGAGATGGTGACCAGCAATGAACTTCAGAATATCCCAGATCTACATCAAAGCGCAAGCGTACGTCAAAGACACAATGGCCACCCACTTGTTTATGATTGTCATCATTTCCATCGGCAGAGGTTTGTAAAAAGTTTTTATTTATGCTTGAAAATCAGGTAGGAAACCATCAGCAAGAAGCGATACGATTAGTAGAATAATTCCTAGCAGTTCTGTCTTTTTTTAATCCTTTTTGGCAGACTCAGGATCAAAGTATTTGAACATGATAATACCAGCTGTGACGAGGACACCCACTACTATCTTTTTGGTTCCAAGCTTTAGTTTTTTATCCTTGACTCGAGAGCAGAGGACACCCACTAAAATAACTGACAGAATGTTGCAGCTTTTGAACATCATAACCACGGGGAAGTTAGTCAGGTAAATTGCATAGGTATATGTCAGCGTGGAGATGGCTACGGTAACTGCGCAGAGAGCGGCCTTCTTTCCAGGTATGACTGTTCGATCTTCTTTCTTGATCTGAAAATGATTAACTATCTCCCCGATGATCCAAGTGATGCCGCAAGGGAAGATAAGGAATCCTGAAGGCCAGGTGAAGTTTTCCTCAGCACCAGTTGCATTGTTGAGATATTTCTCCTTGAGCATGGATTCTTGGATGAGACCTGTAACCAAATAGGTAATGTAGATACCCAGTACTCCTGATACGAGTTGATAACAGCGTGTGGGATCCACTATATCCGACAGCTTCATGTGTTGACGATATGAATTAAATATAACGATAGAAAACGATAACCCTATAAATAGCTTTTAATTGTTACTGAATCAAATCATTAGGGATTATTTAAATTTTATCTATAGAAAATACTAAAATTAGCAAGAGGAATATTGAATATGACTCTAGTATCTATTTCCTGGGAGTCTATGGTGATTATGATGATAATCGATATAATTATGATGAGATTAACGATCGCAGCATCTGGTATAAAATCTTTGCAAATGACGTATATAGGTAATAATGAATAAATAATCATTCATCTTTCTTCTTGAATAATTTGCTTTTCTGGGTCACTTCACTATATAATTATAAGTTAGATAAAAAAGAGGACCTCTTTTTTTAGTTATCTTGCGCCTCTTGTATAGACGATTTGCCAGGTATTTCATAATTAGAAATGAGCTAACTGCCGACACCGGTTTATTTATATTTTCCAGGACCCACAAATGTATTTTGCAAAAAAGGCAGCACACTATCCAACTAATCACCACTTCCTATGCTTGACTGGGGTGAAACTTACCCTATTTGCTAAATAATATAATCTCTATCCCCGCCAATATTTATTTATTTATCTATCTATGCTACATTTTATCTGTTCGGCCTTGATGGTAAGGATTTGCCTATTTATTAGATAATGTAATCTTTAGGTTTATCTTTATCAATATTTATTTAATTCAAAGTAGTTTGATGAGCTAATAGGCTATTAGTTAACTATAACACTGCAATTTTCTAGTTATTTAGAACTACTTCTCTCTTCAAAGTCATCATGGTCTTAAACATATCCGAGCAAACACCCATAAAGTATTTAACATAATTTTATTCACTTAATTGAAGAGCGTAGATCCTTTTGAGTTCAGTTTTCAGTAAGCCTAAGTCTTGATTGTCAAGTCGAAATTTTCCTTGAGATACTTTTTTCAAGCAGAAATGAAATGGATTTATTGTTAATTCCTTATATGAAGAAGGAATTTAGGGTAATTATCTCAAATTCAAATGATTAGGAATCAGGTCAGTTGAGCAAGAAATTTATCTCTTCTTCGGGGGGAAAGGTAAAGAAATTGATTCCAGGTGACGAACAGCTTCTCTATCGATTTTAAAATTTTTCGTCTCCATAATTTTTGATTTCAATTTTTTTTCCCACTCCTAACACAATGTGCTTGTTTTGAAGTTCAAAATCAATTTCTTCTTCTTGATATTGAATGTGAGATGTATTTATCCCTTTTTGCGAATGATATCTTTAATGCAGAGTATATCAACACAATCATCAAGAGAGGATTGAACTGGTACATATTAAATCTAATCCCTCAATTATTCAGCAATATTGAACTTATAGCCGATTTTATACTCCTTGTTGGGGCATTCAATCAAATAAAAAAGTATAGTTTCAACACTGGTAAAGCTTAGGAAGGTTTCTTATTTTTTCATGCAGATAGAGACAGTGGAGTCGTAATAAATTTCGTTAAAAACTCGATGCCTGAGGTTCTTTATAGATATTTAGAGATCCTTATACTGTGGAATATCCTTGATTTTTAATGCATTCATGATCACAAATTAAATAAATAATGTACTTTTTGTGAAGTATTATTCTTTTATATTGAGGAAGCTTGAAGAAAAGATTTCGTCAAATGTAAATTCGAATCAATTAATTCTAAAAATATACTCATCTATCAGATAATACAGGGAATACAACTACTTCTAAGATTGGAAGGAACCCCTCTTCCTTTGGCAAAAACAATTTTGAAAACATGCTTAAAAGAATATCTACTTGAAAGAACTGATGGACAATATAATATGTTAAAAAAATAAACTTTGCCTTCTTCTGTCATAGCCAGATGCTCCCGTCATCGCCAATTAGTAATCATAATTTTAAATTAGTAATCATAATTTTAAAATTATTGAAACCTAATAGAATAGTTGAATGAATTGATATAAGAGGTGTCTAAAAAGGTTCGAGAAAATGTATTAAAAATTGTTGGTTAATATTTTTATAAGTATTATCCATACTATTTGTCTTTTTTTACCAACAATAAAGGCTAAATATATTGATGAAGAAGTAGCACAACACATTTCCAAGCTTTGATCAAATGAATGATCGATTTCGAATGTTTTTACGCTTTAAAATGAGAAGAAATCAACTGAATCCGCCAAGATCAATAATATAGGAAAGTAATGAGGTCAATATTATTGATTCCTTATCTAATTCTTACGTGATTTCCATTTAAAGTTAGACACCCTGCATTGAAATCGGAGATTCAGATACTCTATAAGATGTATCTTAGTTTTAAATTGACACAAACCAATAAAAATAGGGCATATTTCCAATTATGAATGAACCAACAAATATTTAGAAAAGAAAAAAGTCATTAAAGCCGAGAAAGATCAGATCAACTATTACCAAGACGAAGTTGGAATAAATGAATAAACTTTTCGTTTAATACTTCATAGAAAATAGAGATAAGTACGAACAAAAAGTTACCGCGACCCTCAAATAAATTAGTTAGGTACTTAAGCTTGGATGCTCCACAATTCTTCAAAAATACAGATAATTTAGAATTAATAAAAAAGTCAAGGGAGGAACTTTACTATCTTCGAAGCAGGTGAAGAGAAAATATAAAAAATCAGTAATAATCTAGAACTATATCCTGAAAGCATTGAATTCTTGCTCACTTCACAGCGCCAAAGAAGTGTCTCATTACATATTCGAACATTAAAAATAATTGTTTTCCAAGACAAAGATCGCTCGTCATCTCTTTGCAATGGGGTTCTCATTTAACTACTACAAACCAGTTATTCTGGAAAGGAATACACCTGCAATGATAGAAAACAGGCGAATTTACTCTCAAATTATTGATCAAACGGCAAATGACTTGACCCTTTTTGTTCATATTGACTAGCTTGCGCTTTCCAAGAACATCTTTAAAAGAAGAGTGAGTAATACTCGCAATTCTATGTAGGAGATCCTTTTTCAAGACACAGTAGAAGATTATGTTTCAGTACTCGTTGCCGCCAGCAATCAAAGAGTCATCTATTATCAAATAAAAGATGGATTCTTTACTCGATAAAATTTTTGTGATGCTTTGCACTTAATAAATAGGGAGATGAATACAGATCTGTTTGATGTGTATTTGCCTTTTCTAAAGAGACCAATTATACTTACCGATATGAATAAGATTCATTATGACTTGAGTGAGGAACCGACTAAAAAGATTATTGAAGACACATTGCTTGAACTAAAATTCCAGCGATTTTTCTTACCTTCTAATTCACCACAACTCAATCCACTTTAAAGTTTTTTTGATACTTTAGCTGGAAGAATCAGACAATATGAAATTCCAGATCGAAAATCGTTGAGGATAATTTTTGAGAGAGAAATGAGAATTGCAGCGTTAGAATCAACTTGTGCGTACTTTAAGGATATGGATTAATGGATGGATAAGGCAAGGCAATCTGAGCCCTTTTGATTAATATTTTTTAAAAGTTTTATAATATTATAAGATAGTTAAATATCAAAAGGCTCCACAGCCAGTCATCACTTTCTTATTTGCCACAAGCTTATCGATAAGATCGCTGCATTTATGTTGAGATACGAAACAAGGATTTCCAAGAATTGAAAGTACTCGAATAGCTTTCATGCTATGAAGTTGTGAGGGCAGATGATTAAGCTGATTGTTTACTAAATAATAAAATGGTTACTTATTCTTAGTTCTACCAAAGAATAGAGGAATTAAATTTCTTCTGGTATTTCTTGGATATGGTTACTGCCTATATATGACACAAGATACTCAGTGAAAGAACTTGCAGCTTATGCAAGTGGAAGAGGTTTTCTATTCTGGTTAAGAGATTGCTATGCAATATTAGAACGCTAAGATTTATATTTCGCTCAAGATTTTATATTTTTTAGATTTGGTTTTGGCTCAAATCTAGGATGGATAAACTATTAAGATAGAATAAGCCATCAATTTTCTTTATGTTGTTCTAAGATAATCGCATTTATTTAAGGTTCACAAATATTTACATAAATTTCATTGATTTTAACTCACATCCACCTAAATCACAACAAAAGTACTCAAATCAACATCAATCAAAGATTAAACATTCGTGCTAATCAGGCTTGTTATTTTAGGATTGCTCAGCTTTGACAGTTCATAAGTATGCACAACCAACCTCCGCCGCTATCTGTCTTATTTTTAAGCTTTCAAAGTTTGTCTCAACTCTCGATTATTGTTCTTAAGACTATTAGTAATTCCGTCCTCATGCATGATAATCAATTTTCCAATTTTAATTAATTCAGATTCCATTTCCTAAAGTTCCAAAGTCAATCTCCTGTGCTGCTGGCAGTTTGATTTATAATTAGACCAGTATTTTTCTTATTATTGTAAAGTTTAATTATAGATTACCTCTAAATTTCGTTTTTATGAATCATTTTGTATGTGAAGCATAGCATTTTCTTAAGTTATTTAAAGGAAACGTTGTGATAAGGCCTCGGATCTGTTTTATTCAATGATTGGAAGATAGATGTACTTAAATTATCCTAAAATATCCACTTTTATTCGCAACTCTAAGAAGATATCGTCAAAATTAAGCATTGTAGGCGTAAGGCATAGATAATTATAAAGAATGGTTATGCTTGGAAATAATTGCTTTGTGGAATCATCCATTTACACTTATGAAAGTTGGCTTTTATATACTTTCAAAGCACTTTTTAATGCTGCGCAAGTCACAGTGAAAATCATGCTTTCATTGCCAACAAGTTCGAATATTATATCGTATTTCATCAATATCTATAAATCTGCTTCAGTAAGATAGATTTATTTTAATATGAATTGTGAATTCATCAATTTCACAAGCATTATGCCGATAAAAACAATATTTTGTCAAAAAAATCATGATAATGGTTCATCAATAATAGCTCAGATCAATTGCAAATCCGCAAAGGACGGAATCTCCTGCGTACTGCTTCAAAGTAGGAGTAGTCCACCCTCCAAATTTGCTGGTTTACCAGTCATCAAAATTTTATTTTCCATCATAGTGAGCGTACCAAAGAGGATAGGTGCTGAAGATAGAACAACTTTATCTATTTCCTACAATCTGATTCCACATATATGCACTCGCATAAAAACCAACAGCTCTTCCTCTCGCTTCAACTGCAGTCACAAGTTCCTTCATAAATTGACAGTTAGATTATGGAGTTCCTTGATTCCATGTGCACCCTGAACTCGGGTTAGTTTCAATATCGAGCCAAATGGTTCCTGTTTGGTAGTCGTAGATTGATGCAGTATCCTTAGCCATCATTTAGTTGAGATAATTGATCAGTTAGTTGACTTGAGTTGTTGCATTTTTGCCCCTGCAAGGAAACATGTACACATCGGTTGAAAGACCTGCCTTGTTGGATTGAAGAATGTTATCTGGTGCATCTAAATCGATTGCTCCATAACTGTGATATGCTCTGATGATGACGTGTTCGTAGCCTAGATTTTTCATGCAGCTAAAATTTTTGAATACTCCTGCCATATCAAATACTTTGGCCGATTAAATGGTGATGAGGAGAAAGGCAAGGACAACAAGAAAATGTTATGATCGCATTTATTAATAGATATTTAATGACGATAATAATAAACATATAAATATCTTTGAAAATTTAAACTAGTGTACATATCCTGAGATTTATGCAAGCTTGTCGGAGACAAAATTATTATTTAATTTCATATGATTTTATGACTGTTATCTTGACAATTCTGAAAACTGTATTAGCAAATCCTTATATGAATTATCTCCAAATTTGTTCATGCGAGGATTCCAAATTAAATCCTAAACCACATAGAAACTGAATTTGATTACAAAAGGGTTAGCCATGATGATCTAAGTATCCTGGTATATAATAGTATATAAAGCGTCGGACCTAGGTGATTGTATATTCTACCAGTTACTTGCCTTCTTATTTTTTAAGGACTGGGCATATTATCATTAAATTGCAGGCGAAGTTCAGAGCATTTTTTAAAGAAGTGTTATGAATTATAGAAAGGTTATTTCCTTTGCTTCTCTTTCTTTTTTAGAATGGTAAAAGTAATCTTTGTCTGATATGTGGATGACCCTAAGCGCCAGTCATATTTTACCGATATTGAGTTTGGCCAAGATAATATTGGTATTAGCAATTATTTATTTATAATTTATGCATTGTTTGACATATCATATCTGCTATTTGAGCTTTTTCTTGGCTTAATAGCACCCTTTAGCCTTGGCTATGATCTAGTTTGCATTTTTGCCGGTGTTATGCACCATCTCTGCAAAGAGACCATTGCGCTAGATCAACTTATAAGGTGAGCCTGATTCCACGATTTTGCCTTTGCTCATAACGATTATTTGATCGTAGTCAGCCACAGTATTCAGACGATGTGCAATTGTGATCACTGTGGTGTCAGTAAACCGTTCCTTCAGCACTTTTTGGATAAAGGCGTCAGTGGTCATGTCGACATTGGAAGTCGCCTCATCCAACACTAAAATCTTATTATGTCTCAGTAATGCTCTTGAGAGACAAAGCAACTGCTTTTGACCAACGGAAAAAGACTCGGAAGTGTTCGATATGTCGGTTTCAAGTTGTTTTGGTAGCTAAATTAAGGAAAAGATACTGATTAGATATACTCCTTCAACCCTGACTCCTAAAGCACTCTCCAAAGGTCTTACTCCTTTGAAGTACTAAAAGGATCAACATTTTGTTTGATAGTGCCTTTGAAAAGGAAGGGCGTTTGAGGAATCACAGAAATATGTTGTCTGAGAGAGTGAAGGCCCATCTCTAGAGCATTGTTACCGCCAATGGTGTAAATAGAGGCTAGTTATGGTTCAATGATCCTAAAGATTGCCTGGATAATAGAGGATTTGCCAGCTCCCGTTCGACCGACAATTCCTATTTTTTACCCAGGATTCGCTTTAAAACTAATACTATTTATCACTAAAGGAAGATCCTCCTTGTATTTTGCTGAAAGATTTGCAAATTAAATGGAAGGATTTTAAGGCCATAGCTTATGCACGTCCTCATCTGTGTTTGCAGCTTCTACCTCTTCCCTCAGTCCAATTTAATTATCGTAATCAGTTCTTAGTGCTTTTTCTGGTGGTAAGTTAATGATTTAAAATGCTCTTTCACTGCTAAGCATTAGACTCTCAACTGTGATGGCTTGTCTCAAATACCATTGAAGAAGCTCGCTAAACTGTATTAAAAATATAACCGTAACTCCGTAGAGTCCACTGTTGATCGGAGAAGACTGTTATATACCAACTTCCATATCTATGGACATGAGTATAATTCCACCCAAGAAAGAAACGTAAAGAGCAAATCCACGTGACACGATATCGAATGCAATTGAAGCTGTGGTTGAGTTGTTAATCAATTTAGTAAATTTGTTGATCAGATCCTTCCTGTGGCTGTAGGTTCTAATCTGTACCAATCCATTGAGGGTCTCACTGTAAAAGTTAAAAATTGGACTTTTATTTTTTAGGTCTCTCTGCTTGCATTGAATAATTGCTGGCCGAGCATAGGCAAAAAACAAGAAGACACAAATGACGATTACAATAGTTGGAGGAATGATAAACACGTCAAGTATGCAAATGTTGACTAAGGCAACGAGGGACGAGGCTGGTCCTTCAAACATCTCGGACATAGAGGATGAAAGAGAGTTATCCAAGATGCCGAGGTCATTGGAGAATTTGTTGATGATCATTCCCGAAGGCGTAGTGTCGAAAAACGAGGCAGGGCTGCGGACAATACCATTGATCATTTGTTCGTGAATCTCTTGGTTTGCCATCAGGATTGCAATATTGAGGCAGTAGTACTTGATCACCAATATTAGGAAGTAAAGACCCATCAGCAACCCTAGAATACCCCAGTACAATGGAAAATTTTGGTTGAAGGGATTGGGCAATCCCGTTTATACTGAAAGATACATTGCTAGAAAACGGAAGTAAACAGCTGTGATTCCTTCGCTTGCTAAAAATAAAAAAATGATTATGGGGACAAGCACGTAGTTGGCTTTGCTGGAGAAGAAGAACGCTGTATAGGTACCAAAGGTCACTGTCGCGTTCTTTTCCATGAAATGAGATGCAAACTTTTAAGGCTTTTACTGACATATACTTGCTGATCTTACGCTTTTTATATACTCAACCACAACTAATCGCTGCTCCTAGAGGAGCTATTCGGCTATCTTCTGTTCGGCTTCGGTCATCTCCTCTTTCTTTAGAATGCTACTCATTTATTAAAGCTATTTTCGCAGCGAATGAGGAGTGCCTTTGACTTTGACTGCCCCGTCTTACAAGATGATGACTTCATCGCAGTCATAGAGGAAACTGATTTGATGAGTGACTAGAATCACTGTCTTGGTCTTACTCAATACTTAAAAGCATCTTTCTTTAATCTTTCTCCCTACTTTGGCATCAACTGCAGAAATAGGATCATCAAGGATATAGATATCTGATTATGCGTACAATGCTCTTGCCAAAGCCAATCGAGCCTTCTGTCCTCCTGACAAAGTGATTCCCTTCTCTCCGACTAATGTTTAATCTCCGTATTCTAAAATCTAAAAGTCAGATTCGAGACAAGACACGTGAACCACGTGGTTATAGAGCACTTCTTCGTACTATTTGCCAAACAAAATGTTCTCCCGAATGGTCATTGAGAATATGATAGGTTCCTGCTACACATATGAGATTGAGCCTTCCACCGATAGAGTTCCTGAGTAATAGGGAATTTCCTTTAATATGGCACCCAATAAGCCACTCTTTCCGGAGCCAACCTTGCCCGTGATGCCGTAATAGGTTGAGTTTTTGAAGTATAGATTGATGTTCTTTAATGATGGTGTGGTCAAATCTTTCTTCCAATACCCGTTAAAGTTTTCAAAGATGATTTCTCCACTTTTAGCTTTTATAATTTATCTTTAATTTTATCCAATATCTTTCCCCATGTCCTAACCACATTAAAGGGGAAATCCATTTTCGAATCTATTATTGGTTTCCATCAAATTTTACCGGGTTAGTAACTTTACTTCTTTCATATTTATTATTCTTTACTCACCTCCCCTGTCATCGAGCTTGTTGATAGGTTACAACGTGGTGGGGTCGACTTAAATCATAGATATGTTCTCTATGTTGAAAATACTGGCAAACCGTTCAAATACTACTTTGACCTCATAGTAAAAGCCAAGACCAAAAGCAAATATGAAGATAGAGATCTTAAAGCTAATAATTATATCCAATGTAGAAAATATCTTAGAAAGCGTCAAATCAGTTTAGGCATAGTGGGCAGCCACAAACATCACCAAAGTGGCCCAAAAACCAATAGAGTTGCCAATGGCTCGCTATAGACTACGGCCAATACTCAACCTTTTATAATTCATAATTTATTTTTCCCTTAAAGTTTGAATGATTCTGCGAAAGGCGATTTCCCAGCCGTAGAGTTTGATGTATTTGATTCCCTCAATAACCTAGGTGATCATTTGTACTCTCTTATCTTTGTATACGTTGATCTATTGTATAATCGATCCATTGTTCTTCGATATGGCATTCGAGATAGGAATTACGAGAGCTACCATCACGATGCCGAGTACTCCCGGCCATCCCAATCGAATAATCAAAAGAATGGTGCTTCCAATCATCATAATTGGAAAATTGAAGGAATTCAAGAACAATGCCATTCTCTGTTCGATAACTCCAAGATCACTGGCTAGTAGATTAGTGATCTTTCCCAACTCCGAATTTTTTATGACATAATTAGTCATTTTTGATATCTTCGCATACAATAGCATTGCGAGAGCAGCTTTGATCCTTGAGGCCAATATGGAGGATTCTGTCAGTCCAGTTTGTTTGAAAAGCTGATTAAAATAAGAAAGAATCATTTCAATTGCACAGTAGACATAGGCAATAGTATAATTTCCATCAGCAACTGCGTTGAACAGATAGAGAATGATAACCGAAAAGCCCAAACGAGCTATTGCATCAAGAAAGTAGAAACAAATTGATATTAAAAACTCTGTTTGGAAAGTCCTTATCAATAGTTTGAAGATATCATCTGTATCGAGAGGTTCATTGTTTTTTTTCTCTTCTTTTATTTTCAAAAGGTTTTATGCTATTAATTTGCCCAAATAAATCGAACTATCAATTTCTCTGATGGGTTTCAACTGTTAGTCTCGGATTCCCTGCTACCCAGCTTCTTCATTGATTTTGAGTTTGCTCTTGATAAATAACAGATAGCTCAATGCATGAGAAAGCGCAAGTCTTCTGGAAAGTACATTGAAATCCGATTCGTAGTTGTCGGCGTACTCAGACGAATTCTGCTGCAAAGACTTGAAGTCATGGTCAATGAAACTCATCAAAATCAAAGCTACTTATGGATTATAGCAGTATATTAAGTTTAAATAATAATTTCGATCAAGATCACATCCTCGACATCAATTATATTCCGCTTGCTAAAATGAGGATAGTTTCATCAAGATCATGTGTACTCTATCAATTATATCAAGTCATTAATCAGTTACATTACTATTAAGATAATTTTCAAATTTAGTCACAAATCTGCTTTAAATCAAATTAATCAATGATAATGGGGATGGAGAACTTCCTTTGTATAGTTGTAGACATCAGATATTCAAATTAATAATCGTCCGGAAAAATCATAAATACTATGAAGCATTGGGCTTTGTCTATCAATTATATCTAACTACACAATGACAAGTTGTTTAGGGCTCATCCACCAATTACTCACTGCCTCATGCTACGGATTCTTCGTGATCGTCAATAAAGATTTATAGATACTATTCTATTTACTCAAAACAAATTTATTTGTCATACACAGTCGTTGACTAGACATTTAATGCCGTAGTGATTGGGTTTGAAGCGGATTTGGACGCTGCCTTTGGACTTACTGAGCAATGTTTTAAAACTTCCTGCATCTCTTATGGTAGGGAAAGTGTTTCCCTACCAGTCGATGAATCTATTTCTTACCCTGCCGTTAGAAGAGATGGTATGCCTATAATGCAGTAAAAGGTAATGATTTGTTAGTCCACCTCGATGCCATTCATTAAACGTTAAGACAAGCCTGAGTTCATCCATGAGCTCGAATCTTATGGTTTACTCCTCTACAGAATTTATGTAAGAATCAAAAAGGAAAAAATCTATAAAAATGATCCCTTGAATGTCCTGTTCGTTGAAGATAAAAAAACGAATGGCATATAAGAAACTCCTAATGAATACTTGGCAATTCATGGCAATTTTCAATAAATATCTGAATATTATTATTGTTATTTAAGATTTTCAAGATGAACTCCTATTTTTACCAGTTTCATAGTCCAAATAGTCTCAATTATTATAACAATCAAGACTAAGCATAAACATTCTCGAATTCAAATTAGAAATTGTATAATTATAATTTATAATTTATAATCATTCACTCATCAAACCTGTTATCTGAGTTTGCTTTGAGCCTCATGGCACATTTTAGCCTTGGCTTTGATCTAACTCGCATTTCTACCCGTGTGCTGTACCATCTCCGCAAAAATACCATTGTCTTGGATCAACTTATAAGGTGAGCCTGATTCCACGATTTTGCCTTTGTCCATGACGATTATTTGATCGTAGTCAGCCACAGTATTCAGACGATGAGCAATTGTGATCACTGTGGTGTCAGTAAACCGCTCCTTTAGCACTTTTTGGATAAAAGCATCAGTCGTCATGTCTACATTGGAAGTCGCCTCATCGAGCACTAAAATTTTATTATGTCTCAGCAATGCCCTTGCGAGACATAGTAACTGCTTTTGACCGACGGAAAAAGACTCAGAAGTATTCGATATGTCGGTTTCAAGTTGCTTTGGTAACTAAATTAATAAAAAGATACTGATTAGACATACTCCTTCAACCCTGACTCCTAAAGCACTCTCCAAAGGTCTTACTCCTTTGAAGTACTAAAAGGATCAACATTTTGTTTGATAGTGCCTTTGAAGAGGAAGGGCGTTTGAGGAATCACCGAAATGTGTTGTCTGAGAGAGTGAAGACCCATCTCCAGAGCATTGTTGCCGCCAATGGTGTAGGACGAACCTAATTATGGCTCAATGATCCGAAAGATTGTCTGGATTATAGAGGATTTCCCTGCTCCCGTTCTGCCCACAATTCCTATCTTTTGTCCAGAATTCACTTTAAAGCTAATGTTATTTATTACCAATGGAAGATCTTCTTTGTACTTTGCGGATAAATTTTTAAACTAAATGGAAGGATTTGAGGGCCATAACTTGTGCAAATCCTCATTTTTGCTTGCAGCTTCCACCTATTCTCTCAGTCCAATTTTGTTGTCATAGTCAGTTCTTAGCGGCTTTTATGATGGTAAGTTAATGATTTAAAATGCCCTTTAACTGCTCAGCATTAGACTCTCAACTGTGATGCTTTGTCTCAAAAACCATTGAAGGAGATCGCTAAACTGTATCAAAAATATAACTGTCACTCCATAGAGTCCGCTGTTGATCAGTGAAGACTGTTATATGCCAACCTCCATGCCAACGGCCATGAGTACAATTCCACCCATTACAAAAACGTAAAGGGCAAATCCACGGGACAATATGTCAAAGGCTATGGCAGCTTTGGTTGAGTTGTTAATCAATTTAGTAAATTTGTTGATCAGATCCTTCCTGCGGCCATATGTCTTAATCTGTACCAATCCATTGAGGGTCTCACTATAAAAATTAAAAATTGGACTTTTATTTTTCAAGTCTCTCTGCTTACATTGGATAATTGCAGGCCGTGCATAGACGAAAAACAAGAAGACGCAAATGACGATTACAATTGCTGGAGGAATGAAAAATACGTCAAGTATGCAAATGTTAATTAAAGCAACGAGGGACAAGGCTGGTCCTTCAAACATATCAACCATAGAGGATGAAAGAGAGTTATCTAAGATGCCGAGGTCATTGGAGAATTTGTTGATGATCATTCCAGAAGGTGTAGTGTCGAAAAACGAGGCAGGGCTGCGGACAATTCCATTAATCATTTGTTCATGAATCTATTGGTTTGCCATAAGGATTGCAATATTGAGGCAGTAGTACTTGATCACCAATATTAGGAAGTAAAGGCCCATCAGCAACCCTAGAATACCCCAGTACAATGGAAAATCTTGGTTGAAAGGATTGGGTGATCCAGTTTATACTGAAAGATACATCGCCAGAAAGCGGAAGTAAGTGGCTGTAATCCCTTCGCTTGCTAAAAACAAAAAAATGATTATGGGGACAAGCACGTAGTTGGCTTTGCTGGCGAAGAAGAACGCTGTATACGTACTAAATGTCACTGTTGCGTTCTTTTCCACTAAAGGCGACACACATTTTTGTGGCTTTTTCTAGCGAATGCTCGCTTACTTGACACTTTCTACTTCATCTACCACTAGTACTCGCTGCTCCTAGAGAAGCTATTCTGCTATCTTTTGCTCAGCTTCATTCAACTCCTCTTTCTTTAGGATACTACTCATTTATTCAAGCTATTTTTGCAGCGAATGAGGAGTGCCTTTGACTTTGACTGCCCCGTCTTACAAGATGATTACTTCATCGCAATCATAGAGGAAACTGATTTGATGAGTGACTAGAATCACTGTCTTGGCCTTGCTCAAAACTTGAAGGCATCTTTCATGGATTTTCTTGGCAACCTTAGAATCAACAGCAGAAATAGGATCGTCAAAGATGTAGATGTCTGATTAGGCATACAATGCTCTTGCCAAAGCCAATCGAGCCTTCTGTCCTCCAGATAAAGTGATTCCCTTCTCTCCGACCATTGTTTAATCTCCATACTCCAAAATTTAAAAATCAGACTCGAGGCAAGACATATGGACCACGTGGTTATAGAGCACTTCTTCGTACTATTTACCAAACAGAATGTTTTCACGGATGGTCATTGAGAATATGATAGGTTCCTGCTACACATATGAGATTGAGCCTCCTACAGATAGAGTTCCTGAGTAATAGGGTATTTCCTTTAATATGGCACCCAATAAGCCACTCTTTCCGGAGCCAACCTTGCCCGTGATGCCGTAATAGGTAGAGTTCTTGAAGTGTAGATTGATGTTCTTTAAGGATGGTGTGGTCAAATCTTTTTTCCAATACCCGTTAAAGTTTTCAAAGATAATTTACCCGTTTTTAACTTCTTTTTTTTCTTCACTTTATAGAGTATCTTACCGTATTTATTGACAAGTTTAAAGAGGATTTTCCCTTTATAGGCTCTTATTGTCTCTCACCAAATGCTATTAGGAGGCTTGAATTTTTACCTATGGTATCTTGATGATTATTTATTCACCTCTTTTATCATCAAGCTTATTGATGGGTTGTAAAGTGATGGGGTCAATTTAGATCATAGATATGTTCTCTATGTTAAAAATACTGGCAAACCTCTAGAATACTACTTTGACCTCATAGTAAAAGCCAAGACCTGTCGCAAGGATGAAGATAGCGAGCTTAAAATTGATAATTATATCCAAAGTAGAAAATATCTTAGAAAGCGTCAAATCAGTTTGAGCATAATGAGCAACCACAAACATCACCAAAGCAGCACAAAAGCCAATAGAGTTGCCAATGGCTCGCTATAGACTGCGACCAATGCTTAACTTTTTATAATTTATAATTTATTTTTCCCTTAATCTTTGAATGATTCTGCGAAAGGCGATTTCCCATCCATAAAGCTTGATGTATTTGATTCCTTAGATAACTTATGTGGTCATTTGCACTCTCTTATCTTTGTAAACGTTGATCTATTGTATAATTGATCCATTGTTCTTCGATATGGCATTCGAAATAGGAATTACGAAAGCCACCATCACGATGCCGAGTATTCCCGGCCATCCCAATCGAATAATCAAAAGAATGGTACATCCGATCATAGTGATTGGAAAAGTCAATGCACTAATGAATAATCCCAGTCTCTGCTCAATAACTCCAAAGTCGCTGGCTAGTAAATTAGTAATCTTGCCCAACTCCGAAGTTTTTATGACATAGTTAGTCATCTTTGATATCTTTGCATACAAGAGCATTGCGAGAGCAGCTTTTATCCTTGAGGCCAGCATAGAACCTTCTATAAAGGCCATATGTATAAAAAGATTCCTAAAATACCAAAGAACTATTTCAATTGCGCAATAGATATAGGCAATGGTATAATTTCCTTCAGCAACTGCATCAAAGAGATAGAGAATGAGGACTGAAAAGCCTAAGCGAACGAATGGTTCAAGACAGGCAAAAATAATTGAAATTAAAAGATCAGCTTTGAAAGTCATTATCAACAGCCGAAAGATGTCAGCTGAATCTAGTGGTTCGTTGTTGGTTTTTTTTTCTTTGATTTGCTAAAAGTTTTATGCTATTAATTGTCCCAAATAAATTGAAGTATCAGTTTATTTGATATTTTTCAATTGTTAATCCTGTATTCCATGTTGCCCGATTTTTTCATTGTTTTTAATCTTATCTTTAATAAATAAGAGATAGCTTAGGGCGTGTGAAAGCGCCAGCCTTCGAGAGGCTATATTAAAATCCGACTAGTAGTTGTCTGTGTATTCAGAAGACTCTTGTTGCAAAGAGGTGAAGTCATCGTCAATAAAACTCATTGGAAAATTTTTATAGAATATTCTATACCAACAATAATAAATAGGGATGAGCAAGGTCAATTCAAAATATCTTGGTCAAATAAATATAGCCAAGGATGTCTCCACAATATTTCCATTTAGCAGACATCAATGCCCATTTTCCAGCAAAATAATAGAAGAAATGCCGGTGACTCTTCCCCAACGACTGATCTTGATAATAAATGCATATAATAAGCCAATGATTATGATTCCAATGATTCGATTACGATATTTTTTCATCATGATAATAACGTATAAAAGTTTCTACGACATGCAGACAACTGCATCGTGATCTTTTATCCTAATCCACCTTATTATAATTTAGAAAATTAAAAATAATCTAAAACCATATTTTTTTTTTGATTCATCCTAAAGTCAATCGGAAGAGGGTAAAGAAAGTCCAGTACCAAAACTTATTCCTTTAAATTGCGAGATTATAGTTTTAATTTCTTGAGCAGGAGGAATATGGTAATATATATTGTATATTTTCAAAAATTTCAAAGTCAAGAAGGAAGTGAACTATATTGAAAATAGATATGGAAAATCTCAATCAATACAATCTTGCAGGATCCGGTTAAAGACACAATTTTTTGCAAGAAGGCAAATACAAATATAAAATTTAATTTATTTAAGTCATCGCTCAACCTAATACTTGTGACATCGTTTAACATAGCTGCGCTGATAGGACTTACTCTTCATCACCATATTATCGATTTTTAAGTTGATCACCATCTATATGACATTAATAATGCACATATTTTGCAATTAGATCTACCTTTTGTGAGACCCTTCCGAGTAAATTTGCGCTTTTTGCCTAACAAAGGGTTTCTTGACAGACTTGCGATTGTCTACAGTTATTTATATACCTTGATTCTTTGTCTGTACTTGAAATCGCTTTTATTTGTATATCTCACAATTTCTCTTAATATATCCGGCCTATGGATATTGCAATATTAGATAAGTATTTTTTTTTACGGTTTAAAGACTTTTTTCGAATCAATATTTTAAAATTGAAGTGAAGAAAAATTTCGTCATCGATTTATTGTTTATTTGATATAAAAAGATGAATGAAACTTTAAACTTTAAGCAACTGATATTTTGACAATAATGATCTTAATAGTATTGCCTCTTAATTTATCTGCTATAAAAATTGTTTAAGACTCCATTCATTTAGAAGATATTCATTAATTCAAAAAATTGACTATACCCCCAAATCAGTTAAACTGTGTAAATTCAAGGTTTGTAGACTATGAATACAAAAAATCCATATGTTTAGAAGAATCTTTGAAAAGATCAACATTTAAGGCTTATTTAGATTATAAGCTTTTTCTAAGATATTTTAATAATAAATCAAAATTTCATCATTTAATACGTTTTTTTATGATGTTACAATTCACATAACCTTAGACTTGTTCTCAATCTTGTTTTATTTGTAAAAGAGCTTATAATACATATTAAAGTGATTTTAAGTCAGTTGTAATTAATTAATAGCTTTCATGTTTAAAATTGGAGGAGAAGATGCCAAATCTAAGGCTAGAAACATCAAATTGCGCAAAATCAAAAACATACTGACTAATACCATTAAGGAAATCAATTTCTGCACTATTTTACATGAGAATTATCTAGATTCTCCCTTAAAAAGAATTAGTGAATAAAGCTCAGAAGATAACTCCTAAGCAGAAGTTCTTTAGAATCTAAAGAAGGGATACCTTATGGCTAAACATTCCCCCAATACAGACTCGGCTCACCCCAAATTTGTTTATCTTTCCCAGAGTTTTAAATAACTGTGTTGGAAATCTCCAGACCAAGATAAGGAAAAAAAAATTAAAATGTCAACTATTTCCACAATTGTGAAAGAAGGCAGTGAGGATTTTCTATAAAAATGTCCAACAGTCAAAAATATCAAATGCTGTTTTGTAATCATTTCAACAACTCGAAATTTATGGCTCGAAGCCCCAAGTGAAATCTAAGCTGAAGTGTTTGTTTATGAGTTAAAGCGTGCCCTTTGCTATGCCAGAAGGATGAGCTAAAACTATAAATATTCATAAAACTGATAATGATTCATTTTGTTTACATTTACCTCCCTATTAACCAATTCAATCAACACTATCATCAATAATTTATGAACAAAGTCTTTCACTCTAGATAAAGAATTATGCTAAAACAGTCAGCACTCTACCATTTGCAGGGATAAGGTACGAAAGCCAAATTACTTTTAACGCACAGCATATATTTTGTATAATATTAATAGCTTTAAATTGAATGTTTATATTCTACCAAAACCATTAGAATAATAATAGATTCATAATAAATGGCACAAAATGGAAATTTTGAAAATCCTATCGATTTAAACGATGATGAGTCATAATAGAAAAAAACAATTATTGATAAACTTGAAGAAGTTCGCAATCGCGCCATCCTCGACGAAGCTAAAATCTCCGGGTCCAAGACAGAGATTTGTTTGGCTGTAGTTAAGACCATGATACCAGGATCATCATTAACAAAATAAAGAATAGTTAGAAAAGAAATCATAAACTATTTTTATAAAACTATAAATATCAAAATTCATTCCGAACATTTCAATAGCCGACGAGAACCAGATTACTCTGATTCATAGACATAGACTAACCCTTGTGAACTGATTCTTTATGGGGTTGATTTCCTAACAACTCTCATGATCTTAAATCGTTTTAAGATAGCCGATGCCGCGCTTAAGCAAATAAAGTGGATAGACGATTCAAGTTGCAAATTGATATATGGGTGTGAATAAGAGACTGAAAAAGCAATAAAAAGTCAGCTAATAGATGCTGATTCATGGAAGACAAAGTAAGAAGAGGATAATAATTCTAAACCAAGAGGTAATTCGAGGACTATTTAGGATGGTTTTCCCTAAGACCGTATTGGATACATTCCTTTGAGAGAGTATTATATGTAAGATATGCGACAAATCAAGAGAAAGATCTATAAAGACACATCTTGGGCAAATATGAGCAATACTAGAAAGCTGAAGAAGAATTATACTTAAATTTATTAGTGACTTTTCATGCCGTATAGAAATATATAAGGATAATGGAGTAAATTTAAATGTAAAATAAAAGAATAAGGCGTAATCACCGATAATCTGGATGTAGAATTAAAAGAAAAAATAATCAACTTGAGCATTAAGGTATTGAAGCAGGTTCGGTTAAAAATTATAAATCTAAAATAATCAGAAAACATCAGCATCAGGCCAATGGCTTAAATCATATCCACCTTAAATAAATCACTACAATTAGATACGAGCATCTTCCAATTTATATGTTATCATCTGATTAATTGCTAAGAGAAAAGCTCACTTAAAATTTCGATGATCCCTAATACGATAGTTAAGAGTTAAATTTCCAAAGAAAACCTGAAGACTTTAAAGATACTCATGGAATAGAGCATAATTTATCGTTTGAACTTAAAAAAACAAATAATGTATCTAATTAAGAAGATAACGAAGATATCAATTGCAATTTGTCTTCTAATTCAATTTTATGGTCGCCTCATCATCATGAAAAAGTAGATTTAAGTTGTGACTTATCATTCGTCAGCAAGCTTCAACTGAACACAAATTAAGATAATAAAGAAAATGATGAATTAAGCTTGAATTTTAAATAACTACGATAAAAAGATACCAAAGCAATAAACGTCCAATAATAAGATGAGTTCTGCTTCCCCTATAAAAAAAGCCATAAACAATAGCAAATTCATGAAGATTACTCCTTTCATAGGACAGCATCTAGCCAGCCACAAATAAAATAAAAAAGACAAGTCAATATATTTGATTCTTACAAAAAGAAAGAAATGAGCAAGTATTCGATTCCTCTCGATATTAGCAGCGATGAAAGTGACGGATATTGATTTCATGCAATTATTTAGCCAAAACCTCTAATTTTATCTAGCCAATAAGTTTGTATTGCCATCTATTTTTTTCAATGTTTCCGCATTTTTGTAATAAAATTTAATTCTAATTTTCTGATATGATTTTGATTCATAATATTATTTATAACTGCATTGACATGTCCTAAGAAGCTCATACAAATTAGAAAATTCAGGAGATTTGTGAACCTCAAAGAAAGGAGGACGCCTTTATGAAGCAGATGAAAAGGCATTAATCCTCAAAGATAACTGAGTTTTTGAATATTTTCTATTCTTTCATTGCGGGACTACTTTGTGCAGTCGCCACTCGAAAATATGTGGTGTGGGGTAAAACATTGGGCACATTGATTGGAATAGTGTCATATTTATATAATCGGAATGCTTCTCAACTTTCATGATCTTGGTCAATTTCAATTAAATTATTTTAGATATTCAAATCATTTTAACTACAGACATTTTATTTCCACTTCATGTTCAAATAATGCAACATCTTCCAAACCTTTAAGGAAAGACATCCATTTTATTGATTTTGTTAATTTGGGTAATAAATTTGAAGCTAAAAATAAAGGACTCGGCAGAATGTGGAAATCAACCTTTAATTCCAAAATTGAAGCAATCTTAGTTGAAATTTAAGTATATATAAGTCTTGATCATATATTTCCAATTTATGAGTTTTATGATGCAATCTATATTTAGTTTAGAAGCATGATTTTTTGCTGCTGCGTTAAGGAAGATAATATTGAAGATTATCATATTGCTCCGGGATCAAAGAATTAGAGGTGCCAAATAAATCGGCCCTGTTCTGATATGAAAGTTTGTTAGGAGGAATTCAACAAGCCAACGACAATGAATTGTCCGCTTCTAACATAGTAATCCAACACAACCAACGAAAAAGACAATAAAAAAGATTCACAGAATACTACTTGCAGTAAATAAAAACCTATATTACCATAACTGCCAAAATGTCTAAAGAAAAGTCGAAAGAATAGTATAGATTAATCCTAAAACACTAATCAAAAAAGTTAACTGTGGTAAATGTAGTTTGGGTCGACGATATTCTTCTCTAGTCACAAGGTTGATGAATAGATGATGTTTGCTTATGAAATAAAGAGATTTACTCCACATTAAAAAAGTCTCGTAAACTATGCTTTAAATGCCAACAATAACAATTGTAAAACTTCATCTGATTCACAATAAATATTTTTGTGTTTGGTCCTTACATCGAGAGGAGTCTCATAACTTTAGACTATTATCAAAAACATTGAATTGCGGTCATAGATTCGACCTGTTTTTGGCATTTATAGATAATAGGAAGATTACAAGATAATAAAATATGTTAATTATGATAATGGTAAATTTGATGTTGCATTAATTAAGAAAAACAGCTTTAGAGTTGAATGCTTTGACAGAATCATCATATCAGCCATAACTGAGTCAAATTTTGAGATGATTCTCAAATATTTTTAAAATGTAACTCAAGTATACAGCTTTGATGATGTTATTAAAATAGAGTTGATGGTGCCCAATTGGGTTAGTCTCCAATAGATAAGTCTTATTCTTTCAAGACTATATAGGAAATTTGCAATTGGATCAGAATTGCAGTCAATTATTAAGTATTTACACTTTAACATTGAACTTATTGACAGCAGTTATTTTTAGCCTGCCATATCAATCAAAAATAGTTGGCATATTGCTGGACTAAAATAGAATTTGAGGAATATTTTCGAGATGAAACTTCTTTGTGCAGTAAATCTAGTGCCCATAACTATAGAATACAATAACTTCAAAATTCTTAAAAAGATAATAAATAATTTGTAAAATAATTTCACCGTAATAAAATATTTAAAGTTAGTATAAATTCTGCGCCAAAGCTAAAGACACTTTATAAGCAACCTATAAGAATTAAAGCTTTTTGAGAAAAGCTAACTATTAGAGATTCAAAGTAGTACTAAAGTTAATCGGAAGTCAATCAGCAACGAGGAAAGTTATCTCATAATCACCAATAAGAATAATTCAAAGATAGAAGATATGTTCAAGGAATGTTTGCAAACTAAGAGAGAGAATAAATCATCTTTTAGAAGGATGAAAGAATGGGATGATGATTTAAAAGCAAAAGATATTCAAATCACAGTAGCTAACCATGAAAAAGTAATGAGAACTGAGCCTTGCAACCTTTTACTTGGTGTCCAAGAATCTTATAATGACTCACCAGATTTGAGTTTTTGTTTACAAATGGAAATCCTTTAGGTACAATAGGGTAACTGATTTTTGTAATAATAATTGGTAAATATAGATCATAATGAGAGAGAAGACATCAGTGCTCAATATTTAGAATTTTTTTAACTTTTGCGATTGTTGCGATATATATTCTTTTGAAGCACTGGATTTTAATTATTGCTGTTGAGAGGTTGTCTATTCTTTTAGAAAGATTGCCGAATGTTTATCTCTTTTTTAGAGCAAGAGAAAGAACGAATATCATTTTATCGTTGTGAATGCTTTAGCTGATTGGAACTTCCTTCTGTATGGATAACATCTAATGGATCATCTACTTGAATAATTTTGGGAAATTTCAAAGTTTATCGTAGTATGCGAGCGGCAGTCTAACTTCCATCTGGGTGAGCATTGATAAGAAGGTTTAAATATTTTTTATTGGCTTAATTTAAATCTTGAGCAGTTTTTGAAGTACTCAGTGAATTAATCTATGGGGTCGCTAATAACTCCTTTTTATTACGAGTTTATAAAAACTTAATCTTTTAGATGAATGATTTATGAGAAACTTGTGATGGTCTCTTTTACTTTTTTTATTTTTCAGATGGTTTATTTGGAGATTACTTTTCATTATTCATCTCAGTGACCCTTTATGCTTGAACAATTTTAGGTGCTGACCCTTCTTTACTCTTGCCTTTTGCACTCACCTTAAATTAAAGCGAATGCAAAGCGAATTAATTTTTATTACTTCTGCGAGATGTAATGTGATAATCAATTATGCTGGCTTGATTGATGTGCAACAGTTACATTCTTTGAGCGTATTTTGATGTCCCCTTTTAGTATAATTTGACAGCCATGCTGTTAGGATTAATGACTTCATCAATGATTGTGACTCTAAGATTTTGTCTTTTTTGCATCATAATTGATGGATCAGTTTTTAAATGAATGGTGCCTATCAAGCTTTTCTCTATGTCGTTCAGGCGATCACAATGAGGTTTGTGTAATTTATGGGGAATGTTTTTTAGAAATTATTCTGAAGCTTTAAAACGGTCGTGATTGGACGAAAATTTTCTTGAAGATTATGTCTCTTCCGTAATGAGAGAGCTTGCTATTCTTGTTTTTTATTTGATGCCTTCTTGAAGAGTTCTTTTAAGTTTAAAAACTTTGCTTTTATTATCTTTAAATTGCTAACTGCCTTCCTCCTTCTCCTGTAATTTGTAGAAGGTGAAGAGTCCAATCTCTTGTTTAAACTCCTCATCCGCCATGCTTGAATTTATTAAGTAAGGTTATATTTATATTTATTAATGAATGTTGCTAATTTACATAACTAAAATATTATCAAGAGATATCATAAAGTAATAAGAATTAAATAATTATACAATTGGAGATCAGTCTATTAATTATTGTTAAATTTTCATGTCTTCTTCAGATTAAGATTCATCCTCTTTCTCAGCTCTTTTTTTACGATATCTCCTCGATTTTCTCAATTTCTTTGTCTTTTTCAGTTTTTTGGATCGATTGGGCTTTCTTCCTCTCCCTCTTCTCCTCATTCTAGTTTTCTTCTTTTTCTATTTCTCCTCAATCTTAATATTCGTATCACTTTTATCTTCATTTTTAACCCCCTTCTCTTCCTTAATTTTACTCTTTTCTCTCTTGCTCTTTTTAGCCACAATTTATTTTTAACCTTCCCGCTTAGTTTTCTTAACAGCCATCTGCTTTTTAAATTTGTCCTCGTACTCTTCCTGAAATTCTTACATCTTATTAAAATAAAAATTATTCTCATCCTTGGCCATCCGTTTCTCTATCTCTCCCTTCAGAACGAGAAAACATTTTTAATATTTTTATGGTAGCTCGCTGTATGTTGTCTGTTTTCGGAAAAGTTAAAGTAAGTGCGTGGTGCCCTGCTCGAATAGATAGTAATAAAACTTTATTCCTTATTTTTTTTGGTCTTTAGGTTTGGACTCTCCAGTTTCTTACTCTTAGACCACTATCCCATTGGCTTAATTGCTGATCATCTATAACTTGACTCCTATCTTTAAGTCTTTTGGTATTTGTCGATCCACTCTACCCCTTCCAAGTCTCAAAAGTTTATTTATTAAAAATAACAGCTTATCCTTTTCTCCTTGCTTTACAAGTAACCGGAACAAATGCTAAATAAACTTCATTTTGATAATTTGAGTGACTATACTCCTATGATAGAAATCCGTAATTGGCTCTACTCTATACTATTCTTGCTCTCTCCTCTCGTAGTTGATGGTGACAAGATCATCACTATTGAGATCATAGTACTACTTTATCATATCATTAGCTTTCTGCCAATTGTTACCATACCTAAGCACTAGTTGAGAGATAGTCAACTGGGTCAGTATCAGAATACGTCTATTTGTTGTTTTTATGTTCTTAGCTTTTGTTAAATTTATCAGTATTCGATATAACTACTGCATTATTTTGGTCAGCTGCAAAAGTAACAGACGGAAGGAGTAAGAACCTACCACTGAGTGGATGCTGTTAAATCGAGAAGCCGCTGATTCATTTTACAGCATGTACTGCTTCAAGCGTTGATAGAAGTATTTGCCGACTTCAATGTGTACATCAGGATTAAAGTTAGCAGTTATGCGTTCACGTAAAGAAGAACGACGTGATCTGCGGTCGAATTCAAAGTCCATTGGTTATTACTCAAACTTGCGTGAACGATTGGATACTACAGATGCAGTTTCTGAAAAGTTACTAATTTTGACTGACATTTTACTTGTGTTGTCATTCTCTAATTAAATAGGGCGATCTCTCTCATTATATTTTTCAGCTGCCTTCCCATTCGTTTTTCTTCCTTTGGGATGTTTCCTGTTGGCTAAAAATTATTCTAAACTTTCGGTGGTTTTGGGTTTTTCCTGTTCTTTTTCTGGGGCAAATATATTTTAAAACATCACAGTATAGACCTCAAGATCAGTTTTGTTCACCACCATTTTCTAGCTGTTGACCTTATACATTGAACGACTGGAGATAAATTCACCATTTTCAAAGAGATGAGAAATTGCCTCGAGTTCATTGAAAGTATGCTGCATCTACTTCAATTTGCGGCACTGGTCTGTTTTGGAACTCACTCTGATCACCTCGCAAAGTCTGTTGATTATCTTTTAGAATTTATATTACATGTTTCGATACAAAAAGATGT
>Ga0302186_10000500_pt1 | contig 35157 bp, 38 predicted proteins | sample II_Bog_E1_2_FD_198782 | JGI IMG/M metagenome (GOLD analysis project Ga0302186, IMG submission 198782) | Peat permafrost microbial communities from Stordalen Mire near Abisko, Sweden - II_Bog_E1_1 | ecosystem: Environmental > Terrestrial > Soil > Wetlands > Peat | place: Sweden: Abisko... | reverse complement strand
TTCTGTTTTACTCTTATATTTTCTCTGTCTAAATCATTTATCTATGTCTATCTTCTTTCTAGAAGCTGGGTCGTATCTGCTAGCTTTTGTTCAGCAGTTTTCAATTGCGTCACTTTTTCTCGAATAAGAATATTTAACTATTATTTTTATCTCTAGCTCCTTTAAAGTGACTGCTTCAAGTAGGTGATGGTCTTTTACAACGACAGCTTCATCTCTTGCAAATTATTAATCTTATCCTATGAGTTGGACAGTCGTTCGGTTAATTTGCTTACCTTTTACTCGTATGATCTTTTTAGTCCTTCTCCATATTCGATATGCAATCTCTTTGAGTGTTATTAGTGCTGTCTCTTTTAGCTCAGCAGCGACTATATTCTTTTACTCATCGTTTCAAGATTGCTTTTTAAGGCGTTGTTTTATTGGGTGATGCTTTCTTGGAGTTATCGATTTTTGTATTGGATGTTGCCAATTTATTCCTGGAAATGCTGCTTTTCTGCTTCTGTTTACTTTAGTTTGGCGGTAATGCTCATCTACCTTTGTCGATAGCTTTCGTCTCTATTGGCTGCCTCCAGGCTTTTCCTCTCTATTTCTTGTACGAGATTATTGTTAGCATATTTCAATCTTTCAATCTCTTTATTAAAGGCCAGCTCTGACTTGCTCAATACTCCGCTGTAGTTTTCCATTTCTTGGTGGAGTTTACTTTCCTTAATTCTGATCTCCACATTTTTCTCTTCTATCAGGATGCCCATCTCATTTACCTTTGTTGCTAAATTTGATGCGTAAGTCGAAAGCTTACTGATTTCATCGTTTTGCTTTGTGATCTATTGCTCATAAAGTTGACTCTTCTGTTTTACTCTTATATTTTCTCTGTCTAAATCATTTATCTATGTCTATCTTCTTTCTAGAAGCTGGGTCGTATCTGCTAGCTTTTGTTCAGCAGTTTTCAATTGCGTCACTTTTTCTCGAATAACAATATTTAGCCTTTATATTTCTGCTTGTATCATGGTCATTGTTTCTTATTTTTATTCTTATGATTTTCTCGCATTCTGTGAAATTGATTCAATAACCCCCTGAGATTCCAATACTTCCTTTGACAATTGTTAAACTAATGGGTTCAGCTTCACATTTTTATTTTGCTATCTTTTTAACGCTTCTTATAGTCTTTGTTTTTATTCGCTGAATTTTTTCTGTTCCTTACTCCAAATTTAATCCCAATTCTTCTTTTATTCAACGTGCTTATTGGTTGATCGAAGGAGTTACTCATTTTTTTTCCTCTCAAGCTCTTTTCTCAAAATTTGATATTAGCGGATACTTTCACTTTTGAAAGCTTCGAAAGTTTGTTCAATCTTGCGAATTTGGTCTTTCAGTTATTGATTTACCGACTCAAGTTGATGATTGACGAGATGAGCCTCTTCTATAAATTTAAGTGCCCTTTTATACTTACCTTCTAAACTTTTTGAATATTGACTATGGTCGCTAATTTCTTCCTAAATAATCATTCTTGTACCTCTTGAGATTTGACATACGAATTCATTTTTCTAGATTTTAGTTCAAGTTCATCTTTTAAGTGGAGTAACTCATTTGCTTGATTTTGAAATGATAGAAAATCTTTTTCGTTTTTAGATAAGCGCTTAAATCTTTCTTATGATTGATATACTTTGTACGATATTCTTGAAGGTTAATGGTTAATCTTTCTATTTCTGCTGCCTGTAAAATAAGAACAATTTCAAGATGTTGGCCCATCGCAAATTTTTTACCTGGAAAATTACGGATCATTGAATCTTTGGAGAGATCGTATTGAGAGTTGGTATTTGCTTCTATTTAATGAAAAGTGAGGTCTTTATGGCTCGGATAATTATAGGAATCGAAGGAAGGGAAGCTAAATGATTGTCCTTCATTCATTTTAAATAGTTAGTATTATTTATTTTAATTTATTATGAAACAGGAATATCTTCAAAATATTCATCACTGAGAATAAATTTTATTTGATATTTATTGATGATAAGTAAAATATCAATGATAACTTTAGTTGAGGCTTTCAGGTTTTTAAGGACGATTTCATGCATTAAATTAGAATATAACAAGCATTTTATTGATTAATAAAGTATATGATTACCATAACGTCTCACAATCAATTGCTTCCTCCGTTATTTTGTCAAATACAACGTTATCATTTATGTCTCTTAGTTTAAAAAACATCATTCAATCATCTTTATACAAATTGGAAGAATCATATTAGCTTCACTTGAATTTTCCATTCTTACCTAAAGCTAATTTTTTGATTAATTTAATTTATAATAATAATGATCGCTATAAATAAGTTGGGCTTTACCAACAAACTCATCGCACTAATAAACGCTCAATTTTGTCTTTATAAATATCCTTACAACATCAATAAAGAAGAACATGCAGGCTATCTCAAAAAAGTTTAAAAGGCTTAAAAAGATATTGAAGCCTCAAAACAGATCAATTTAATACCACGCCGAAAAAGAAGAGTGTATGATCGACCAAAGCACGATCTTGATATCACCAACTATGTGGCATGGAGGATATATGATCCTGAAGAGATGCTTTTTAAGTTTTGGGCACATGGCGCCCCCATCGCCGCTAAACTGCAACTTCAACCCAAGTGGGTAATCCACACATTCGGACAGGGTTTACTTCCCATGAACCATTCAAAATCAGCCAGTCTCTAATTTTCATTTTAGGACTGTAATTTTTCTAAATTTTTGCTCTACTAATACAGAAACACAACACTATTTCAACAAAACGAACCAAATTATAACTATAAGGATCAATCTTTAGTACCCGAGAAGCATAGGAAAATGTTTAGACTATCGTAAGAATAATTTTGGAAAAGCTAGGATTATTTTTAGTTTAGATTAAACTGCAGTGCGTATGCTGAGAGGCTTAAATTTAAAAAATGGGTCATTGAAACTGTTGAGGCCAGCAAAACCAAGGAGAGTTATGATGAGTTTATTAACAAAAAATATGGAACCCTCATAAATTTTAATAAAAAAGAAGATGCAAAGTCTTTTGAACCCTTCAAGCCTGCCATCTTAACTGTGAGTCCAAATCATTTCAATTTACCAAAAAAAGGGGAAAAATTAAAAGAACCGAAGGTCGAACTGCCAAAAAAACTAGGCGAGTAGTACCGTATCTATGGTTAAAAAAGATAGCAATAATCTGGACAGTAGAAAAAAGAAGAAACTAGCAAAAGTAGTTGATGTATATGCTATTAAGAGCCTATATCACTATATATTATTATAGATATATTTTTAGCAATGAACGAGTCAATTTATACAGGATTGTACACTCCCTAGCTGAGTCGGATTTAAGAGGAGATATAGAACTCAAGAAAAACTCTTAAATAGTAACTATACGCAGTAAAACCAAAACCTGCAACGTTATCAAAAACAGAGGAGGAAGGATAGTTGGACTTGATTGAGGGCGAAATTAAAAAAACTGGAAAATAACTGGAGAAACTATACTACGAAATGTTGTCTATTCCAGATAAATATTCTGAAGAATATCTGTAAAAATAAAACGAGCGGAATAATTTAAGAAAGAATATCATCGATCTTGACTACAGGCATAAATCTGTTTATGCCAAAAAGGCTCGAAAAAACGAGTTTAAATAACAAAGTTAGTTGAGCAGGGCGACAAAATATTCTCGTAAATAAACTGGTGAATCACAAGTTAGGAAAGATAAAATGGTTGAATCTAAATATTAAAGGAGAAATAATGCTCAAAAATAAGAGGAGATCAGTTCACCAAATATCAAAAGTGATAAGAATGCAGAAGAGAAAGTAAAGAGCTAAAATTAAAAATTGGAGAATTCTCGAAGGAAGTTGAGAATTGCTGAAATTGAGGCTGAACTTGCCGAAGAAGATCTGATCAGATCCCGAGCTTAGTTACTAGCAAGTGAATTGGCTTATATTGAAGAAAGTTACTATTATCCCTCACTTTTGAATTCCTATATTCCAACTTACTATCGTCCCCTTGACTCTCTTTGGGGGCTTTACTGATGGATCCATTTATTCTGATTTAAATAATAATAATAAGAAGGATATGGAAGAGAATTATTGCCATCATTAATACGAATCAATTGCAGTACATATTTTTCAATTGTTTTGCTGACTTTTTAAAAATCATTTCGTCTAATTAATTCCAGCAATATTTCAAGGAATTCAATCGAAAATTATAATAATCCAAGTTATTTAACTCTGTGTGATCTATCTTTTCAAAGAGAACACCCATAAAATGAAGTTATTAAAGGGCCAGTTTTTAATAGCAAACATATTGGGAGTTGAGTAATTTGAGTTAGGATGGATTATTTTTGGTTAATCTTTTAAATAAAGTTTATAGCATGGCTTCACAGTCTTTAGAAATGCATTTTTCATTTAAAAAAGGTTATTGAAGTATATTTTTGGTACTTTTGCAACTCACTTACTTAAAATTACTCTTATGCGGGCTTGCCCTACATTATACATTTTCAACATTCGTGAGTGCCAAATTTTACGATGTTGATTCAGTTATAGTTATCTTCTTTGCAGTTATTATTGCCTGCTTTCTTTAACGGGTGGATATAATCTTTTTCTTTTTTTGTGAAAATTATTTATTTTCAATCTCTTATTAGTTTGCTAAGCCATAAGTGCAGCTATTTTTCTTTGGCGTATAATCTTTGTAATTTTACTAATTGATGTTCTGTTTTTTAAAATTAGGAGACAGATCTTGACAATGATGGTTTAATTTCTTTAATTTTATTGATGGTTTCTTTATATTTCTATTTAATATTTTGTCTTTTGAACTTTTAATTCCACCGCAATTGGGATTTATTTCACTCTGTTTATCATATTTTTTTATTGTAAAGGCATTCTATTCTAATTAATCACTAAAAAACATTTCATCTTTTTCGCAAATCGAAGAAGGTACGGTAAAAGAGTTATCAAACATAAATTATTATAATTACGAACCTCTTTTGACTTTGACTATTGGAAATTACGAAATTTTAGTATCCAAACAAATTTATAAATGTTTTGGAGTACATCTTTTCTCTGGTGTCTTACTTAGCGTTTTATTATTCAAAGAATTCTTTCTAGAAATGACAGTGGAAGTATGCTTGTATTTTTAATTAAAATTTAATTTTTTAGGGTAGCATTTACCATTTTTAGCGGACGCGCTATGACTGCTTTTTTATTTCGACTTATCCTGGTTTTTATTTTTAATCTCGTCAATAATGATAGCGTAAAGTTCATCGAAAGTGTTGTCTTTTAAATTGTTATGAAAAATAAACTATCGAATCTATTGACTTATTTTAGCCATGTTGTGAGGATCTTCAATACGAATTTACTTAATTTAATTCTTAACACCCACCCCGATGCTAACAATCAATGGCTCATGATTCTTTTTGAACTATCCTAAGCGATGATAAATGCTGTTAAATGATTTTCCTGTGGAAGACATATTTTTTAAAGTAATTTTAGTATTATAATAATTGTGAAATCGGTATTTTCATGATTTATCTGAAATTATCCACAATGAATATCCTCCTATTATGTACATCGCAATTAAAACCAAAATCGTAAATAAAAGGTCTTATTTTTATTAAAAAGAATAAAAGTTAGGAAAGCATAAATTAAAAAAAATCATGAAGTTTCTTTCATGGCTATCGGTATCTGTCACATAAACAAGCGTTTGGACATGAAACTTGATACTTTAATTGCTTTGTAAGAGTCGCCCAAGTAGTTTATGTTTTTCTTTCCTGGTGAGTAATTCTGAGCTTGGGTCTTTTTGTCTGGAGTATGGTAAACTTCTCTGGCTCTTGTCTATGGAACTGGCATGTGGTTAAGGGGAAGGGCAGGATGTGAAGGATAAACCTGAATTGATTGCATTTTCTATTTGACGAATTTTTTATTATAGAGTAGTATTCAGAGAAGGGAATATTTATATTAGACTGTTAACTTTAGTTTCAAATTCTGTAAATTTTTAAATTCAAAATATTTTACAATTTTAGCCTCGCCGCGTTCGAATAAAAGTTAGTTTTTACAAATGGCGGCTGTTTAATGTCAAATTAATTTTTGTAGTGTTCTTTTTTTCTTGGCGGAGATATTGAAATACAGGAATTTCAGATTTTTTTGCTGAAGATATGCTTTTAATTAATGTTCATGATCATTGTTTGCTTTTTGATGGCTATCCGAGGTGATTTTAGAGGAATGGAAGAAGAGATACATATGGTGACAATGAATAAATTAAGAAAAAAGCAGTAAATCAAACTCAAGTAGAATAATTTTGAACATTTCATCTTCTTCAGCTAATGATAGAGATTTAAAGTGAAGTTTCATTTAAATTCTATACTTTTTTGAAAAGAAGAAAAAAGAACTTTATGAAGAACACCTTTAATTCGATAAAGATAATTTAAAGATAGGGAAGAGATATTATGCATGTTTTATTAAATCAAATTCATGTCTTGCATTTATAGACGAGGAAAGTGCATAATTTTGAAAATTTACAATTTACAAACTTAAGCTACTTGTGAAATATCATGGAGTCAATTTTGATATTTTTAATGGTGTCCTTCAAATTAATTGATAGAAAAGAGTTCTTCAAATTAATGATTAGAGTGATTATGATATAATTTTAAAGCATTTGATATTATCCATCACCATGCTCAAAAGAAAAAATGCCTATTCATGCATTTTTTTCATACAACGATATAGAATGATCATTTGCGTGTGTTGATATCAATTAGAAGATGAGATCCTATTATCTGTTCCTTGATGATGTATTTCATGAATCAACATGATGATGGCCATTATCAAAAGCTCTATGGAAGAACTAGTTTTATATTGATAGTTTATACGATTTGACTACAACACAATTGAAGCAAATGCCTGAAACAAATCAAAAAACTTTGCTAAGCAGCGCTCATATCAAGTTTTAATTAATAGCCGAATGACAATGTTTAAAATAGCAATTCTTAATCCCAATTTTGATTCGATTACTCGATTCAAAGAAATGATATTGATTATGCTTTGGGCTGCGACAATATATTATTTAAACAGATAATAGTAATGCCAGAATTCATCAATATCCATATTCAAAAATTTATTTCTACTGGAGAGGTAATAAAATCATTTTAATTTGACAATCAATGGCAAAATTCTTCGTTACAGTTTCGAACAACTCAAAAAAATACAAACTTAGCCAGGAGGATATACAAAAGGTGTACTCCTTTAAACCAAGAAGATTTCCCCGTCTGCCAGCTTTCAACAACACTGAAAAGAAGCGCTAATAAGATTCGTTAACAAACTATGAAGAATCAGAGGCATAATTCGAGCCAATTCAATTTTTCTCAACCAGCCAACCCATGTACGAGTGAGAAATATGAAAAGGCGATTGTTATATAAATAACAACGCCTAAGCTACTGTCAACTGGTAACGTTTCACCAGATTGATTGTTATTTTTTTCTATTTAATTCAATCATATCTTTCAATAATACACATTTTCAATATTCAATTAAAACTGTTAAAATCAAAGAGGTTTTCCTCTCACAATTAGGAGATTTGTCCTGTTTCTAAAAAAAGAAAATTGATAAAACCCTTTAATGACTTGTTTTTTTCATGGTATCTCTTTTTAATGGAGCTCATCAATGCACTCACCTTATTAGAACTGATTTAGCCAAATAACTTCAACTTCAGTTCCTTATTTTTCATTATTTCTGAAATATATTTCCTGATTTATATTTAAACTCTATCCTTCTCCATATTTTATTCGCTCTACATAGGTTTATCAACAAGTTATGGGTGCAGTATAATAACTTGTTTTACCTGCGCTGATATTTCCATCCATAAATTTGATTTTATATATGGTTGCTAAATCGCTATTGAATAGGGGTTTTCATCAATCTATAACTTCTAATAGCACTATTTCACAATTGAATCGTTGGAGCATTTATTCTAAGTCAGTTATTATCTTTTTTTCCAGTTGTGCAAGCACTGCTCCAAAGATGATGAAATTAATATCTCAATGTATTGAACTTTTAATGCTTCAGCTATTTGTCTCATTTGCTTTCTCTGAGATTTCAAAAGCAGATCATCTTACAAAATAACAACTTTCCATTTGGCTAATATTGCTTTGAGATTATTTTTAATAAACATACGGCTTTATTTCCAGTTGTTCTAGATGAAGTTAGATCGATCCAATTTATATTGATTTAGTTGTTTAAATTATTTTGGTGCATCAATAAGAGCATTTAGACTTTTTAATGAGTGATTTCTCAGATACTCTTAAAGACAATCTGCTGATAAAATTAAACAGGATTCTTCATTGCCATGATGATGTTACTTGTATGAAGATTGCAATGCTTCAGCAAAAGTAGTCTTTCCTGAAGCTGGAGGTCCAAACGCGACAATTAAGGTATGATGGTGAACATCTGTATTGTGATTATCGATTTACATATAGCAACAATTAATAATATTTGAGATAATGAGGCTACGTCAACTTTGGCAAAGAAAGCTGGTCTCCAGCCAAAAATTTTATGATTTAGTTCAGGCGAATAAGAAGAGTATTCTCCCCAAAAGTGCATAATAGATGATCATTTCTAAATATCTGAAGGATTAACTTCCTCCTTCTCCAAAAATCAACAAATACGTGGATAATTCAGCAAAATAGTAATCGAATCACAAGCAAAAAATGATTAGTTATCATTAGTTCATGAGAGTAAATCCCTATGGGTCGATAATCGAAAAAGACTATAAAGGGGTAAATTTCAATTGCATGTCACTCAGCTATCAAAAGATCGACTTGAAAGAAATTTATCATGTATGCGAAAAGTATAACCCCGATCTAGTGTTTATTCAGGCTCGCCCTTAAAACTACAACTCTGACTTCGAGTTGATTAAAAAAAATTATTAAGGGATTTTTTCAGACAAAATGTATTTAACACAGTTGATTATGAGCCCAAGGATGATTAGAGGCAATGTCGTCTCATAAAAGATAGCTAATAAGCTTGATTCTATCATTTTGCCTGGAGAAAAACCTGTAAAAGGAAAGATTTATATTAATAATAACAAAGATATCGTTGAAGATTAGGTGGTGTTGATGGCCGCCCACTACGCAAAGATAAATATTAAATAAATATTGTTCGGAGAACTTCCTGAACAACCTTGGAGAGAATGGCTATGTAATTCACATACTTTAATGGAATTACAGTAACTGTTCAAAAATATTTGTAAAAATATTCCTTTTTATTAGTCTTTAAATCTGACACCTTACAGAATAGGCACATTTTTGCAGCCACAGATATTTCTTAGCATGCGAGATAAGTATATGGCTACCCTTATAGAAATGATTGTTGCTACAAAAAAGTATAAAAAGGTATTAATGATTATGGGTTTGACAGAAAATCATGCAGTAGAGCAAATTTTGGAAAATGGGATACTTCTTAAAGAATAAAAAAATTAGCAAAAAAGTTTTGTGCCTATTTTATAATATTTGATTGGTCCTGAGATAAAACCATCAATTCTAAGAGATATCGAAGCTTGGTAAATAATATAAAAGCATATTATACTTGATGTTCTTCATTATGGCCCTGATGTCATGAAACAAGATCTATAAGTCTTCAAAACAACAAATAAAATAATCGAGCACTATGGCAAAAGATTAAATGATTATTCGTAAGAAATGATAATGAGGTTCAGATATGACAAAGCTAAGGAATACCTGAAATTATTGAAGACTCAAATTAAGGAGGGAACAAAATTGAAGCAAAAGATTATGCTCCGGGAGGCCATGCGGTCAAGCGAGCAGAATTAATGATAGATAGTTATTAGTTATGGTTTATAACTTATCATAATATTTATGTGCACGCGAGGAGTTTTTCAACTGAGAAAGTTGTCCATTTACTTTTGTGATTTTGGAGGAAGCTCGGCTGGAGTCAGGAAAGTCCTCATGTCTTCTTAACTCAAGGAGTTTATGGCAGCAAACTAGCATATAGAGTTTAATTTTATCGTCAAGCGTAATCATCATCCTTTTGTTACGGGTGCATATATCAACGGATATCTAAAAGATATGCCACTCCGCAGTCTCGAACCTTAAGAAATAATAACATCAGTGAATAAACTTCGTAATCAATTCGGGAGAAAGTCGATGGCTGCTAGTGGAACCAGAATATATCATCCCATTCACTCTGTTCAAGGTAAGTGGATGCCTAATATGTTCAATACCTATCCGCGTGCTGAGCTCGAGACAGTCCATCACATTCCTAGACCTGTTATGGAATTAGTTGAAAAGAAAATTATCGACCGTCGTTTCCTGAAGCAAAAAGATTAGTCCAATGTGCTGTTAGACTTCGACAGTGTAAATGCCAAAGATGAATTATGATCAATTGTAGTTAATTTCTGCCATCAGAAAGGCCTAATATCAAATATCCATCTATTGATAACATTATTTCTAGTCATTAATCTTCAAACATATTTTTAAAAGAATATAATAACTAATTTGGAATTATAAAAATGAATTCTTTGCCACAATTTTAATATTGATGAACAAATGTTTCAATATTAAGCTCATTTATGTCAGTTCAATGATTTGAGTTATTTCCTACTCAAAGAAATATTTAGTAAAAAGGACGCCGGTGGGACTTGAACCCACAATCCTGACGGGAATCATTTGAATTGTTAATGAAATGATACGCCTTAACCATTCGGCCACAGCGTCTGAACTGTTCATTCTCCTCTGTAATAAGGGTTACTCACGGAAATGAATTAAGAATATAATTCTCTTATAATAAAAATTGTTGACCTTATAAATTCAATTGATTTCAAACATGCAATAAACAGAGATTTTCGTATTTCCATTATATGTTGCAATTCATTTGATGAATGAACATTGCTATTAAGTGGAACGATTACTTTTGATAATTTGAGTTAAAAAACGATGCCGGTGGGATTTGAACCCACACTCCTGATTAGGGAAATCATTGACATAATTTTCTTTATGAAATGATACGCCTTAACCGTTCGGCCACAGCTTCTTAACTATTTATTTCTGTCTAAAATAAGGATTATCCAATAACATGCATTAAGAATATAATTCTCTTATAATATTCACTACAATTTCAAAGAGTGTAATCAATAAATATTATATCATTTTCATTATATTTGCCGTTATATGGGTGGTGGGCTTGCTATTAATTGGAAAAATATTTTTTAATAATTAAATTAAAAAAAGACGCTGGTGGGATTTGAACCCACACTCCTGATTGGAAATCATTTTGTTTTTTATTCAATTTAATATTGAGGAAATGATACGCCTTAACCGTTCGGCCACAGCGTCTTGTCTGTTCATATCTATCTGTAATTTAGAGTATTCAGGGAAATGTGAAAAAATATAATTCTCTTCTAATAAAAAAGTACTGGAATTATTAATCTGATCGACAACAGGTCATTTTAAAATTGGAAAAATTATTTTAATATCTGTTGGCATCAAAATGAAGACGAAATCTGTTGGTCAATTTAAAATTGTTCAGATCAAATGCGGAACATAATCATTGGATAAAGAAGATAAATTATTTATAATTTAAATGACAGGATCATTTCTTCTCCTCGTTTTTATTGACGACCTTGCCGGCAGCATCTCTTTGCACACGCTGGGGAGGCTGTCTGTTCTTTCTATCCTCGTTGGACCTAACCTTGACAATTCTCGAATGGATACCACAGCCAATGCAGTACTGCATTTTGATGTATAGCTTAGGAATTATGTAAGTTTCGAAAGCTCTGTTTTCCTCAAGATCCTTTTTAGAGGAAGCATCGACGATATCTCTGATGGTAAAACGTTTGACAGCTTTGTCTTTAGGACAGAGTCTTCCGCAGTTGACGCAGACGATGGTCTTAACGAAGCCTCTGTTGTTTTTGTTTCTGCCGTGATTTCTACGTTTGACGACCATGTGGTAAATAATATCTTATTTATTTATTAAATTAATATTTAATCTGCAAGCAACAATAGAAAAGGATTACCACTATCCCCTAAATTCATCAAAATCAAATTACAAGTAATTCGATCAGTCAAAATGTTCAAAATGTATCATCTATAAGATTTATAGGAGGAGCTTTCGGCTGCCAGTCTGCTTCTTCTCTCTTGAATTTCATATCGAGTCCTCTCTAACTCTTTCTAATATTCTTGAGAGCGGTTGTTTCTTACATTTAACAACTCATCTCTGGCCCTTATCTTTTATAATTACAGTTATCTATAGAGTCTCTACCGACCATTTAACGATTATTCGTAAATCCTTTAGCGATTACGTGAATCATCGATTCTACGACTTTCCTCCTTCTGTCTGCGGCTGATTTCGAGTTGCTTTAAGTATCGCTCGTCATCTTCCCTTTTTTTAATCCTTTCTTCGTCAATCTTTCGGATATTTTCGTCTTCAAATCGTCTTCGACTTTACTCTTCGATTCTCATTCGACTGAGCTCAATCTCCTTCGCAACGGCCGTACTTCTGAGCAATTTCTTCTGTTTTTATATTTCTTATCTATAGAGAAACTCCCTTTCTTATTCAAGAGCCATTCTCTATCTCTCCAGTTCTCTTTATCTTTTGAGGGCGGAATTGGACAAAACTACATTTTCCGCTTACTCCCGCAGTCGTATTTGATTCAGATATTATTGCTATTAGCTCTATTGCAGGTTCCTTAAATGTTATAACCTTGATATTTATGGACTTGAAATGTTATGCCTAATGTTCCTATCTTCCTCAAGCAGCGCTCTTCTGATTTGCCTTTCTTTTTCTTCCTCATGTCTTAAAATTTAGTCATCAACTTTATCTTAGAGTTAGAGTTGTCTTTCAATTTCTGCCTGTCTCTTCCTCTCTCCTTTTTGAAATTAATGCTCAATCCGCTGTGCCTGTAGACGAGACCTTTTCATGGTTTCTTCTTCGTATCTGCTGCGACTGATAAACTATTTTTCCTTCTCTTCCTAAATATAATTCTGATAGGCCAAATAGTATCCGAATTAAAGCGGATCTATATTTTAGCAAAACACCTCCAAATTGATATCTCGATAGCACCTCCTTCTCAAACCATGCAAAAGATAGTATAGATTTCTGTCAGTTACATTGAAGTCGCTATCGTAGAAGAGCTTTCTGAGTTCAGTTATACCGATTAGACCCGATTTTAAATGGTCAATGTGCGCGAATGCATCGTATGGTTGAATGTATTTTATCTGCTTTCTCGCCACTTACAAAATTCTTAATCTTTTAATGATTTCAACGATGAGAGAGATGAAATGACCTTCGATTTATGAAGTTACTGTTCCTGCTGTCGTGCTGTTAGACTCTGTTTTTGTTCCAAATGGTGTGATTTAATTTAGAAAATCAGTTCTGGAGATGAACCCTTGCCTTGTCCAGTCAAACCTTTCGAATATTTAATAAAGCTATCGGTCATTATAGGGCGTTCTATTGTCAAGATAGGCCCTAAGTTGATCGATCGAGATGGTTTATTTTCTTTCCGATATGAGTTCAAATAGGAGATTGGGATTATAGGATGGAGATTGTGCAAGTTGCAATTTGATGAAATCTAATAGTTCTTCAGTTTCGTATATTTCTTCGAAGAAAGCGATAAATTGTTCTTGTTCACGCTTGTTCATTTGTTATCTTAATAAAATTTATTTATTCTACCAATTTAAATTTCAATTCAAACTCTCATTCTAATATTATTTAGGCTCTTTCGCCTATGAATAGAAGGCATGATAGCATTATCCTTTGAAGGATAGTGAAGTAAATGAATGGCTATGGGCTATATATGGTATTTGCTAATAAAATTATGATGATTGGACACTCAAATCACGTTTTATTCAACTAGGTTTTAGATATATTCAAGTTCTGCCTCTTCAAATTTCAGATAGTGCTCGATCAGTTCCTTCAAAGCTGGCGTCAACTATATGAGCTGCGATATTATAATGGAGTTAGGTTTTTCCTCAAAACTTTCGACAATGATATTCCCGTTATACTTCAATTTAACCTTATCAATTTCCCGAACGCCAAAGCACAATGATATTTTGTTACTCCTGCTGTAGTTGAATCCGATCGTCTTCATTAAACTTTAGTTGATTTCATACCCACTTCCCATTGCTAAAAGGATTTCGTTGAGTTCACGTTGGTCCAAATTCGCAGTGTAACTGTCGCCAAAACGGTCGAAATTTTATTTATAGAAAGTTGAGTTGTTGCTGGGGAGGATTGTGAGGTAAAGAGGAGATAAAGGTAAAATTCTTTGTGCCATTATGCAGCCGAGGATGTATTTCGGCTTGATGAAAGTAAACTTCTTCAGTTCGTATCGCTCAAAAGCCATTATTCTGTAATCAATTTAGTTCGCCACGATAAAGTGGGTGGTTTTCAAAGGATTTTGCACAACCTTACCATCATTCAGCCAAATCTATTTCTCAATTTGGGCTTTGGTGCACCCACAATTTTAGAGCGGGAGCACATTGAATTCTTTATTATGGAAGAGATGGGAAACAAGTTTTTAATTGGATACATCAACTCCAGTATACTGGTCGAGGATGGCGTCTCTAGGTTTTTTTGGTTTGCTACTATCCTATTTTTTCCTGCGTCTGCCCAGCATTTCATCCGGCTATTTTTCAGCATCTGAATCTGAGGGTTATTAATTTTTTCTTTTCATTGTCTTGGTATAATTTGCTTCGTTCATTAGATCGTCTAGCTGTAGTTTGGTCATTGCCTCACTCCAATCTTTGTCATACCGCACCTTAACTACTCTTGAAAAACGAAGAGTGCAGTCAGTAGCATAATTTTAAGAGTATTGAATTTAGGCTGCTTTTACCTAGAGTATGACTGAATTTTTAAGATTATTTATGTAACAATCGGGTTTGTTAGTAATGGTATATTTCCACTGACATCGTAAAAACTCAGGTTTATTTTTTCCGTTGTATTCGTATAGAAAGGGTTTGAGCCGAGCTCTCAGTTGAATGAGTTCCTCTTAACTAAAGCCCATACCCACTCTACAAAATGGAAGTGCGTAAGGATATTTAATAGTTTCTTATCCATCATTATTTTAAAGGACCCCTACCAAAAAAGAAGTGATTTGGTTAGTCCAATGGGCTCCTTCTTTGCCTTGCCTGAAGGAAAGATCACCAAAATAGCCTCCAAGGATGATAACATCGAGTGTGTCAGTCATACCGTCAACATAGTCTCCCTTAAGCTTGAGCCAATTTGCTGCTCTTTCCTTGGGAACATAAATACTGTTTGGATCCTTTAGCATCACTCCTTCTTAATTTCTTTCCAGACTAGCATTGAATTATCTGAGGATATCGTCGTATTATAAAATTTATCTGAATTTGACCAACTCCACCCTGCCGGGTATCTCAGTAATGACTTTGGGCAGAATTTTCTTCCTCTCCCTTAAGGGATATCCCATGAGGTTCATCTCGTCGTTTTCCACTTTCAGCCACATAATATCAAATATTTTATAGCATAGCTGTAGATTTTCGGTTTGGTGCTGAAGAGCAACGGGCTTATTAAGTCCGAAAGGCATCATTTTGTTCTATTTACTATCGATAACAATTATTTCGCCATCTAAGATGCAAGCATCAGCCATGATAACTTAATTCAGTACATTAACAAAATCTTCATAAACTAAGTTATAATCGACTCCATTTCTCGAGAAGAGTTTCGCTCTTTATCGATCATAATGCACTTGCAATCGCTATCCGTCGTATTTGGTTTCTAGATAGAATGTTCGTGTCTGATTTTTGAAATACTAAATCTTTTTCTTGCCTGCAAGCATGGGGCGAATCGGATGAAACAACTCCACATCATCATTCAATGAAACTTTAGGATTTTCAAACTTTTTGCAAGTATCTTACAGATTTGTAACTAAATTATAGTAGTCATTTCCATCTGGATGGAAAGTTGTGAGTACTGTCTCAAGTTTTATACCCAACTTCAGATCTTTTAAAATAATTCTGACCACCCACTTCATCTCTGCAGCATTTGTCTCTTTTATTAACTCGCGAAAATATTTCACTTGATCTATGTTATTGGCCAATTGATCTAGTATCTCATTTAAACGCTTGATTGTCAACGTTGAGGACGATTTCATGTATCCTTTTATGACATCGTACATGCAAATTGAAAAATCTCCAATGCCCATACCCTATTGGTGATAGTTTGGATTTTTGTAGTGATATAGTCGTTCGTACTAAGATTTGTTTAAATTTAGACATTGAGTCATTAACTTTGCCAAAGCTTTTTACTTTAAACCATAGTTGCCTCGAACTTTGTCCTCACCAGGAATTATCAGTCGTAGAATTGAAAAAGTATATTGATATTTACGGTTTTTCTTGAAAAGAGTCGTGATAAATTTTTTGATGAGCCTACCCTTCGAACCGCCCCGTGCTTCGCTCAGTAAATTGAAGAATTTAGCCATGAATCGAAACTCGATGGTTTCTGTAATGGCGGCATCATTTTCATATATCTCAGCAAATGACTCTTAAACTCTGGAGGAAGTCTCATTAGACTGTAGAGCTTGATCTTAATTTTCGAATATCATAGGTATAAGATAATGATATTTTGAATCGATTTGGTTATACGTACTCGCTGCCCATAGAAACAGTTAAGTGATATAATAAAAGTAGATTGTTATATTTAAACAAATAAGCTGATCTGCCTCTAATATGATGAAATTGAAATAAAGTTAATAGAAAATAAATAAGATAGTTGTATTTCATTAACTCATTCAATTTTATTAAAAGTTGGTTATGTTATCTAGATTAATCGAAGTAGACATTGTCAAGTCTCATTTTTATTGATCAATTTCATTTCATCAGCACTATCACAAATGGTTAATTATTCCACCTTTATTCACAATCCTTCATACGAACCGATATTTTTAAGGATTCATTCTTGACTATCAATCAAACATCATACAATCATCATTATCTTTTAGATGAACAAACAAGTTTAATAGTTGACACAGAGTAAAAATAACATAGACGATGCATAATCATCCTCCGAAACCATAGATAGTTCTGCCTTGTCTCTTGAGTGCGTAGACAACATCCATAGCAGTAACGGTTTTTCTTCTAGCGTGTTCAGTGTAGGTGACTGCGTCTCTGACGATGCCCTCGAGGAATCCCTTAAGAACTTGTCTGGAATCATCATAAATGAAAGATGAGATTCTCTTGACACCTCCTCTTCTAGCAAGTCTCCTGATAGCGGGTTTGGTGATTCCCTAAATGGAGGCTCTAGCATGTCGCTTTTGAGCAGTTCTCTTAGTTCCTACTTTTCCCTTGCCTCCGACTCCCTTTCCACCTTTTCCTACTCCGGCCATTGATAGTATTCTAAAGTTTATACAAATATAGTGTTGGCTCGTAATTTAAATATGGCCTTATCTAATTTATTTAATTCGTTAATCTGATTGGTTATAATAATGCCAATCAAAATCGTCCGATTAAATTAAAATATACTATTTATCATCCTTTCCATTCTTTTCATTCCTTTCGTTTTATGAAATATTTGCTCTTCATTCTTCAATTGTCTCTGGACTAGTTGAAAATTAAAATAGTATAATTGATGAATGTTAGAGTTTATCATTTTTACTACAGAAATCTTTTAAAATCACTATAACTCTAATTTGAGATTGTGCTTTGGTATTCGAAGATTCGATGCCTCATTATGGTCGTTGTAGAGTAAATTGATTAAATATTTAAAAATACTTCGATTATTTATACAAAAAGTAAGCTGACAATTTTTGTTTCCCGTCATTTTTATCAACATTTCCTTTGCTTTAGTCGTTTTTTAAACTATTCAACTCTTATCTAAGGGATTATTATCGATGTTGCCGTTCGTTCTTTTTCTTACCAGTCAGTCGCCAATTGCTAATATAGTTAGCCTTTATCATTTATAACAATATTCTGATTTATGCAGCTGAGTTAACTCTTAGAAAAGGTTGCTGCGCAACCCAAACTTATTAAGTCTTAATCAAAAGAGTAGTTTTTCGCCACGAAACGTCCTGTCAAGAGGTTGAAGATATCGCATTGCTTTACTGAACCACAAAAAAAGCAAGAATGGGATAATTCTACGCTAGATAAGAGCTTTGATTCAACAAAAACTGAGGGACTCTTTAAAATGTGTCGGAAGGATCTAGAGTCGACCTTTGGAGATGAAAATATCCTCTCATTTAAAGTGAAGCCACCAAAACGTAAAAGAAATATGATGGCTAAAATAAAAAATGGTACTAAATTACCAAACGAGTAATACCCTTAAAATGAGGCTCCTTTCTTTGAGACAGTTCCTTCTTTGCCTCTCAATAAACTGGGAATTCCACGAAAGGAAGCGACATTTGTCAACAAATTTTAAAATTTAAATCAGAACCAATTTAAAATAACTGATTTTCAGATTATGAATCAAATCGGGCAAGGCACTTACAGTGAGGTCTATAAAGCCATATAAAAAAGAACAGGATTTATCTGTGCCCTGAAAATCCTTTAAAAGTAGAAGATGAAAGACCTAAACGTAGAAGAAAATGTAATCAGAGAGATAAAAATAAATTCCTTTCTCGATCATCCAAATATAGCTAAACTTTATAGCTTCTTCCACGATAAGAAGTATCTATATCTCGTGTGCGAATATGCGACTGATAAAAATTTGTATGAAGCCATAAAACAACCAAAATATAAACTTAAAAAGGGATTACAGAGCGAGGAAGTTTCCAAAATTGTGGGACAGATATGCGATGCTGTTGAATATATTCATAAGAATGATATCCTTCATAGGGACATCAAACCTGAAAATATTCTACTGACAATGGTAATACTTTCATCATATAGTTTCATATAGTTAAACTTTGCGATTTTGGATGGTCAGTCTATAATCCTGCCAAGTCATTACGATCCACTCTCTGTGGAACTCCTCTTTATCTCGCTCCTGAACTCGTGAAGCAAACTGAATACGATTAATCGGTGGATGTTTGGGCTATCGGAGTCCTAACTTATGAATTGTTTACTGAGTAAAGTCCTTTCAAGATAACCCAGCTGAACGATCTCAAAAAAATAGTAAATTTCCCTTGATGCAGGTATACGACTAGATTATCTTCGATGGAATTCGTAACAAAAGTGCCGTCTAATTCATGCAGAAGGCCATGCAGAAGGACCCCACTGAGAGGAAATCAATTTTTGAGTTAGTGAACCATCCATTTTTAACGGGAAAAAAATAGAATAATTGATATTGATTTTTGAATAGTTAAAAAATGCATGAATCACTTATGATTCACTTTAAACGACGATTGGTTTAGTGACCCTCATTTGATGTTTTTTGTCTTAAGATGGGGGACACATCAAATTTGAAACTGTTTCTCAACCTGTCAGTTTGACTGTCTGTTCGCTGCCTTTCGCTTTCTCGTACTGTTCTGTTGCCTGAGTGCATGTAGTTAGCGCTATCTTTTACGCTGTAATTATATTCTCCTGATTATTTTAATTTCTTTCCTTTTGTTGATTCGTGCAGTAGGCTGTCTCTATTTTGCTTTTACCTAACCGATACTTCAGTTAATTTTTTATCTTCTAAATCAAATGTGGAGTACATGATCTATCTGTTGATTTTTTGTTAATTTTATGGTTTTTCTAATTGAGTTAGGTTGCTATCTTTAATGAAGTTGCTTCGTTGAAATATTTTTTTTATTTGCTTGTTGGTGAATAAAAAACCGTTTGAGGCATCGGAGATGTGGGGACTCTTTTATTTTTCTCTGGAAGAGTAAATCCGAATATATTTTTTAAGGGATCAATAAATGTAAAGCACGAATATTTTTTGAATTCTAAATGCTCTAGAAACAATGTTTTGTTCTCAAGATTGACCACCCAGCAGAGTTTATGCTATTATTCTAAATCTTGATGGTAATACCAAGTTCAATTTTTGTCTTGATAAGCTTAAGGCAATCTACGTCAAATATAGGCTACTTGCAATCATCTTGGGATATTTAGACAAATCCGATGAAAACCCAGAAATGCAGATCTAAATAAACTGAATTTGACACGACCATGCGAGGGGTATATTGACAGCATCTCGGCCATTTTCTTCTTAACATCTTCGTTCTTATAAGTTAATTCACAGAGGAGGAGAGCTGATACTCTCCTAAGGGCTGCATCATTAAAAGCTAACACTAGTTGCTATCATGGAGATTGGTAATTATTTTTTTGAGATCCGATGGCGATAATGATTGAAAGATATCCTGCTGTCGTTTTGGATTGCTCGATATGTGACTAGCTCACAAGATTCTTACTTGCTCAACCTATTCATGGACTCTATTAGCATCTTTTTATCTTCGTTAATTTACATCTATGAATTATAAACTTTTAGGTATAATATCCCTTATTTAAATGTCAGTTAATTTGGGTCTGACTTGGAGTAGCTTAGTTTATAGGAAGACTCCACTTTTACTAACTATCAGCATTAATATTAAAATAAGAATTATATCGTTATGTAACTAAAAGAAAACCTCAATCCCAATAAACAGGCTGAGAGGCAAGCCAATAACAAAAGTTTAAAGGAAATGGCCGAGTCGGAGTAGTAAGATGATAAGTAAATGCTCTGCTCTACTCACTTACTCTAAGTTGGCCGGTTATTCTGTGAGGATTGCTTACGCTATGACATCTGCAATCGGTGCGTATAAAATCACAAGAGCCATAAGATACATCGTTTCAAGAACTTTCAGTAGGCGAAAGAGGTGACGAAGGAAGTCCTGCTGGTTGAAATTGAGCTGACTCTTAATCGCTTGAAGGGTCGTGAAAACGAGATGAAAAATCAAGTATAGGAGATATCCTTAATAAAATAGAAATTAAAAAACCAGGCAAACTAAATTTTAAACGCTCTCAAGGATCAGTTCGACCTCCTCCAAAAGAAGATTCACGAGAAGCTGTAAAGCTAATTTTAAAGATATGAAAAAGAGCTCGACTCCTTCTATCGGGAGTATAATGCAGTGAATGACTACCTCCGTGAAAATTTATTATAAATTATTGACGGAAAAATCAATATTGCCAGCTTCGAGAGGAAAAATGTGTTTAAAGATATCGATTGCAAGCTGATGCCGCAGTTTGGTAAAATTAAGCAGGCCATGTAGAAATCTAAGAAATACATGAAGAATGTTAAAGAATCAGTGAAGGATCTGTAAAACTCAATCAAATATTTCACTGTAGAGGAGGAGAAAAATCAATGCAAGTACTAGAAGTATGATAAATTTTTAAAGCAAAAAACCTTCGAGGAATCAGAGTACAACTCTCCTCTTCTCCGAACTTTAAATTTACTCTAAAATAGCAAACCTGACCTCTCTATGCTTCGAGCCAAGCTTAGGAACTGATTTTGATATAATTCATTAATATTTAAAATATCTAAATGAAATATCAAGAGTAAATCAAGAAAGTCACAAGAAAGTTGTTTATCAACGGAGAGTTGGTTGATTCGAAGGGAGGATCACCTTTCTCAGTCATCAATCCAGCCACGTAGGAGTCGATTGGCCAAGGAGTTGCTGCGAGCAATGGTGATGTCGATAGAGCAGCTCAATCAGCTCGAAAAGCATTTGATTAAGGGGAATGGAGAACTTTAGACCCACATGCGAGAGGAAGATTGCTTTACAAGTTAGCGGATTTAATTGAGGAAAAATCTTAAATTCTATCTTATTTCGAAACATTGACAAATGGCAAACCTTACTTAGTTTCTAAAAATGAAGATATCCCCTATACAGCCTACGTATATCGCTACTTTGCTGGACAAACTGATAAAATAAAGGGAAGCACACTTGCCATGAGCCGGCCATTCTTTGGATTCACTAAAAAAGAGCCGATTGGAGTAGTTGCTCAAATCATTCCTTGGAATTATCCTTTGCTAATGATGGCTTGGAAAGTAGCCCCTGCTTTAGCAGCCGGATGCACAGTCATCCTCAAGCCGGCCGAGCAAACACCATTTACTGCTCTAATGTTAGGATAACTCTTTAAGCAGGCAGGTTTTCCTCCTGGAGTTATCAACATCTTGACAGGATTTGGAAAAACTGGATAGTATCTTTCTCAACATAAGTTAGTCAACAAGATTTCATTTACTGGGTCAACTTAAGTGGGCTACCTGATTATGAGAAATTGCCATAAGCATAACCTGAAGCCGGTGACTCTCGAGTTGGGTGGTAAATCAGCCAATATCATTCTTCCTGACGCTGATTTGTAGCAAGCTGCAAATCAAGCCTGCATTTTGTTTGCCAACTGCGGACAGAGCTGCATAGCTGGCTCAAGGACTTACGTACATGAATCAATTTACGACTAATTCATAAACAAATGTGTAAAAATCGCTGATTCCATCACCGTAGGCGATCCTTTGCAAGAAAGTTCCCAATTAGGAGCTATAGTAAGCAAAGACCAATTTGATAAAATTTTAAAATACATCTAAATCGGCAAGCAGTAAGGTGCAGTACTGGTGGCTGGTGGAAGTCGAGTTGGAAATAAGGGCTATTTCATAAGACCAACAATTTTCAAAAATGTAAAATAATCAATGAGAATTGCGCATGAGGAGATATTTGGTCCAGTTATGTGTATTTTAAAATGGACTGAGGAGGAAGATGTCATTTCTCGAGCCAATTCTCTTCCCTATGGATTGGGAGCAGGAGTTGTCACCAAAGATATCAATAAAGCTTTTAAATTCACTGAAAGACTTAATGCTGGAACGGTTTACGTCAACTGTTATGACTATCAGTAAGCATGCACTCCCTTTGGCGGAGTCAAAGACTCAGGAATCGGCAAAGATCTCGGCGATGAAGGATTGTAAAGCTACTTACTGACTAAGACGGTAATAATAAAGCCCAATCTTTGATTCGATTTATCTGCCATAATCAACTTCTATTGATATTTTATTCCTCGAGGTACATTGAACCATTTTCAATCCCATCCATTTTTCTCTAAAATACGATTTAATTTATGATTTGTATTAAATAAATTAAATGAGGTTGATAGTTCGCAATCGATTCCCTCTTCATGTATGGACTGTCAGTGACTATATCAAACAAACGCAGGCCAATTTGTATAAACAGGACACCAGCAGATTCATTACCATGCAGAACATCTTTCGCAAATTGTATCTCAGGCATTTGGATGATCATTAACAGATGCAGGTTCATCAAAAAAATATGAATAATTTAGTACTAATGGGACAGGCACCGGCTCATGCTGTTGCAGATTATTTCCATAAGAAAGCAAAGGTCTACTCTTAAGATTTTATGACAGCCACACTTAAATCAATTGCCAGGGCTTATCACATATCCAAGGTTGACAATGGTGGAACGCTGGATACTTTGGGCTACAAGTTGTTTTTAACTGCCTAGTTTTCCAATTTAAGTGAATAATTGAAATATGCCATCCGTAATAACAAAGTTAGCTTTTCAAATCTTGTTTCAATCATGAAATCATTGCTGCAGATGTAGTATGTTGATTATGAGATCATGAATTTACTTATTCTGTATGTAATCTTGCTTTAAGATAGACTCAGAGATAAATCGATGGAGGCAGTCAGAATTAGCTACTAACGCAATGGAAGGGAGATCGATAATTTCAGATTGAGAAAAAGGATTATTATCATCCTCATGAAATAGATATTCTAAGGGAGTTAAGGGAAGGCAATGAGATTACAACAGCCTTGAGTTTTATCCGCCACATTTATCAAGAGTGGTGTCAAGATCAGCAATAAAAAACAGATTTGAAGAACCAACAAATTCCAGAAATTAACCGTCTCATCAAGGAAATATCGACAACCAATAAAAATTTCAGACAAATTGTGGAAGCCATCCTCAACGTGAGGAAATAGTATGTGAAAATGGTCAACTTTTCTGAGAATTAAAAAATCTTAAGAAATCCCAGCTTAAATTTGGAACTGCTTGAGCTTGAAGAAAAACTAATAGCCATTAAAGTCTTGAGTATAGAAGATATAAAACATATAAAATATATGTCTAATCCTGAATATGAGGTCAAAAGAGTTGAGTAGATCATCCTGGCTGTGCTGGATATCCATAAGTTAGATCCTCTCTTCACTTTTATAGATAAGGGTGAGATTGAAGTACGCAACCCTAAAGACTCATTAGCTCCAAATCCAACCAAAGTGTTTACTCTCCTAAATTTTCTTTCTAAATTTGCTGCACTTGATAGATTTGTGTATCACACTGCAGATGGTCGAAGTTTAATCAGCCTTAAATGGTAAAAGACACTGATTGAGCAATAGCCGGGTATGAAGATCAATGACGGTCCTTTGTATGAATAACTCAACGTTTCCAGAATTTATCGCAGAGTATACAGTGACATTATTAGCTTGTTCAGCAGAAACTAACAACAGCTCTAGTCAATCTTTAAGAAGAGCGACGTCAACGATAAAGTATAATTATTGGATGCCTATTGTAGAATGGGATTGACTGAGCAGGCCATCCTCAATATTGCTGATCTTTAGAATGAAGAAACTCAATTTAATGTTTACTCTCTTGGGTTTAGTAAATTCCTTAATTTTGTGCATCTGATGAACGACGTGGCTATACTTATCAATAATCCTAGTTTAAAGCGATCTGTTTTTAATAAACTGTCTTAAATTTTGATACTGTAGTAAACCAATTAAATAACTCTTTCTTTGAGATCTACCATTGATGCAATAAACTATCTTTTGCAGAATCATCTTTAGGACCAATAGTTTATTTCAGTGTACCGTCGATTCATCGATCGACTGTAAGTCAAATCAGTCTATTTCCCAAATGAATAACAAGACAATGACAATGTCGTCGAAGCTTTCAAAATACTGGCTCTGTAAATACCTGATAAATATAATTTGCACCCAATTTATATGAGTTTTCTTCATAAAACTGTCAATGACTCATACAAAAAGAATCCTTATCTCTCAATTCTTAGAGAAGCAGGGTTCAAATGGGCCAACAAGATCAAATCATTACACTAAATGCACCCCTATCTGAATTTGGGAATGAACAATGGTAGATTAAATGGATTAGTATTTTCCAATTCTGATGAGACTAATCTTGACGGATAAATCCGCTCTGGAGACTTAAATTCATATATCTTTCGACTATAGCAGATACATCATGTTAAAATTAACCTATTTCCTATCAACTCCTTCTTAACCATCAACTTCCAAACTCAACAGGAAAACCATTTTCAACTCAAATCTATCGATCTACTCCAATTCCGTTTGTAAGAGCTTTTCCAGTAAAAAAATGAAGAATTTGTAGACTTGTTTCTACTGCTTCGAGAGTTATTGAAAATGCTTCAAAAGTACTATCCATAGCAACTGATTGCCAAAAGAATTGAATTTAAAGTGGCAGTTCTTGACAAATTAAGAAAGCACAATCCGTCTATTGAAACTAAATAACAATAATTCACAAACAAAGCACAATTTTTATTATAAGTATTCGAGTTGAATAAATTGGTTTAGTTATTAACAGTAGAAAACGCAGCGAAGAGGGTGCGTCTGCAGCCAAGGGCTAAATATTCTTTGAACCGGAAATAAAAACCATTGAATTAATTGGAGTAAGTTTGGCAGGCACGCACAAGTGAAAAATAGATATAATAGTTAATTCAAAATAGTAAGCAAATGATAATTTAATTAATTGCCAGTCTCGAAAGGTATCTAACATCATAATCATTGAAACGGAAACTGAAACCGGGCGTTATTGATCTTAAGGGAAAGAGGCAAACCCTCGAATTGTTGGAGTAATAAGTATCCTTGATGAATTCATTGGATGTAGCTGGTGAATTCATTAATTATAAATACTTTAATGACAAGACTTATTGCGAATATTAGGATTGGAACAATAAAATTCAGCTGAACTACCGTATTGTTGAACTCAGTTATAATAAAATGACCAATCTGTCAAGGATACTCATCAATAAATTCTGTGGAGGCTTTACAAGCAAAATTACCCTTATGCCCATCTCTGGGCATGGATCAAGAATAAAGAGGCTAGGTCTCAAATTTAGACTCATCAAACAATAACCCTCATCTAAAACTCCTTTAAACAATTTATAAGAAAGGAAAAGTAATGAATAGCTGAAGTATATCATCAATCTGCAAAACTTTAAGCACGAACTCAAGACAACTTTCTCTCCCAAGGAATTACTGAATTTCATCTTTAGTTTCAAGTTTATCGCAAATCTTGATGATGAAACATAAAATAGGATGGAAACGTTGCTTCGCAGATAGCCCAAGGAGTATTTCAGTTACTTATAAAAACTCTCAGAAAGACAGTACCTTTAATCTCCTTACGCGAAATACATCATCAAAAAACTGAGTAAGACTGACAAGATCAGGCGACTGTTGTAGACAAGAAAAATAGTGAGAATAAACCAAAAGATTCTTTTCCAAAAGGGAAAGATAAACAGCACCATTTATTACAAGCGTATCAATTAAATCTAAAAGAGAATAATTAGTGCTATCCGGTCGTTAAAAACAAAAATGCTGGATAATATGGAGAATAAACTCATTAAGGGAGAACTTAAGATGGTGCATATCCACAAAGAAGAACTGGAAACCTTCGAAGATATCATCAGGAGACAATTTGCTTACAGCCGATATTTTGATTAAGATTTTATTACGGCTAATGGAAATTACGCCTTAGCCATCAACTTGAAGCGAAACAGGGCTCAAAACAATTTCATTAAGTTCCATCTTTTGAAGAAAGTGGCCTAAAAGAAATCACTCACCTATCAATAAAAAAACTTAATGAAGTAATGGTACAAAGATATCGAGGAGAATATTACCTCCTTCCAAATATATCCAGAATTTACTAGACTCAAAATTTCAGACCTTTCCTAGGAGGACCTATCTTTGTTAAGGCTGAAATCATCGGCATTGAACAAGAGCAAAGATATGCTTCTCATTGATCTCATTCTTGAGCTGAATCACTTCCTCGATGAATCAGTGATTCATAACTATGAAAGGCAGATCAAGGCAGAACTCATCCATCAGAAATATCATATTCCCGTTGAACTATTCTAAAAATCAGGAAACAGTCAATTCAAGCAATTATAAATCGAGGCTGAAAAATCTATCATAAACTAAAAATCAGTCCTAAGTCAGTAATAGCTGGACACACTAGAGCAAATGTTCAAAACCTTTAAAACTTAAGGCTACAAGGAGAGAAATCGATACGACATCCTCTGCAATAACTTTAAAGAAAATATCACTCAAATGAACAATCAATCCTTAAGAAGTTAATTTATTCAGGAATACGTTCAACACTTGGAAAGCTAATTTTTTAAAGAATACAATCCTCTACTCATAGCGGACATCAAAAAGAGAGAAACTGATAAATTGTGGAAAGAGGTCTTTCACTATCCCTATGATTCATGTCATCGGAATCTCCTTAAAGCCATCACCTAAAAACTAATCATCAGATTATAAATTGTTGGAAAAAATTCGCCTCCTTTCTTTGGAAATCTTCTACTAAACTTAATCATGCATCCAAATCTGGATCCCCTCAGCAGGGAGGTACTAATCAATCAATTTAGAATTTAATCGCCGCTATTGCAGTTTACAATTTTGATATGAACCTTGATTCCCAAGATATTCTTCGACTTTTTAATCACCCTGGCTCAGAGTTACGTTAATCGTCAATACCAAAGTAGGAGTTAAGAGCTGCCAGCATGCTCAACATGGGCAAGCTCTTAAAGAACAGAGCGGCCTCCTTACTGTGATTACATATAAATAGATAGATTCACTCGATTATGAATAGATATGTATTTAATTTTGAGTTAATAGATCTCATTGAATCATTGCTCCCAATAGACCTTGTGGGTCATTATGTTGTAAAAGTCATCAGCTGTCACGAAACCATCGTCGTCCAAATCGGCTTTAAAGAAGATATGTTAGATTTCTTAGTCATTGAGATCCTCTCCTAATTCGTGGGCCACTTTCTTGAGCTCTGAGGCAGTTATTTTACCCTAAATTACAAAATGAGTACGGTTTTGTTGACATCAAATGATCCCCAAACCTTGTCAATTTCAGCTCTGCCTTCCTTATCTGACAACTTGGCAGTGGCAAGTCTCAAGAACTAGGCGAAATCGATACCTCCAGACTGGTCATCATCAAGTTCGGCCAAAATCTGATAGATGAACTTGTTTCCTCCTCCGAAGCCCAAAGCCTGGAAAGCTTGTTTAAGTTCTTGAGGATCAACAATTCCACTCAAATCGCTATCAAAGATGTCGAAAGCTGTCTTGATGTCACGAACCTCCTCAACTGGGATAGTAAGAGTGGCATAATCTTCAGCATTGAAGCCCTTCTTCTCAACCTGTTTTGCTGGTGGTTGTGTGGATTTAGCTGATGGTGGTGCTGGTTTACCTCCTCTCATGATGCAATTAAAATATCCAAATAATAATAAATAAAAATTAAACTAGCTATATAATGTTTGCTATGTATAACAACTGATAGCTTCCCAGCCATCCTTAATTTACCAAATTTACATCCTATTTTAGCATGATAAATTCATAAAAAATTTGCTGGTAAATAACCTCCATTCTTTTTTGTAGGAATTAATAGTCACTGGTTTCTGCAAAAATAATCAATCATATTTGAAAATCATCTCTATCCCTTTTATTATCTCATGCATCAGTTCATTAGAAACATCGTCATCTATATGATAGCTTTTACCCTGCATCGGATATTTAATTCTATACTCGATGGTCAGTAATCTAAACACAAAAAGGAGGAAATTATTCATTGATTTTTTACTCGTTTATTTTTGATTCTTGGTAAATTGGATGGTAGAAAGAATCCACTGATTGATGTTATTACGACCAGGGCGTGTACCCACATGAATGGGGATAATTTACTACATTTTTTGAAAATGCACACTTTCTTTTGCTGCCTTTGTCATCACTATCTATTTTAAGTTCGATCTCGCTTCGAAATATGATTTAATGTAAGGCTAGAGTCGCTCCATGTCCAGACATTTCCAGTTTTAGATGAAAATTACAAGACTATTCTGTTTCTTACGCTCTCCATCCCGAACACTCTTGAAGAACAACTCAAATATTTACTTGTTTATGCCTTATCTCAAAGTAACAATTGAGCTCATCAAGCCTTGCCACTTTGACGTCTCCAGTAAATGACTATCATTAATTCTATCACTTTTATTGGCCTCTATTTTTTCCTTCTCTAATAGTGAATTTTTGGATGCTATCTCCTCCATTTGTTTTTTCAATTTTTCCATTTCCTTTCTCATCTATTCGTTCATAGTTTTCATCTCTTTCAACTCGCGATTTTATTTGTAAATACTATTTGGAAGATTCCCATCATCATTCTCCTTATTTCTATCTTTGATTATGGATTTTGTGTTTGATTCCGGATGATGAATTTGACTTAGGTTATCGATTTTATCCGGTCTATCCTTCGTCAGCATCAAAGTTTTATTGATATCCACCAACTTTCTGTTTTAATCTTCATACAGTCTTAATCTTTGAATCAATTGATTCACTTCCTCGTCCTTTGCCAGAAGAAGACTCTTATAGGTTCTTTCAAAATTCTACATTCTAATATTTTGTTCCCTCATCTACATCTCGTGCTGATGGCCTTATTTCTCAATAATAAAAGATCTATGTTAATTTAATAATACAGATGGCTTAGTTCTTCCTAAAGCCTTGTTTTCTGCTCGAGTAAATTATTAAAATTACCTCTCAATCTCAAAAGTTATTAGGTTTGTTATTAATACTTCCTCAATAATGCATCCTTATCATAAGTATGCCGCATCTGATCTTCTTCGTATCGATGGCGAGTCATCTGCATGTCATTTGCAGTTTATTTCAGTTTTGTCTGCATAGAAATAGTACTACATTCAACTAAAAATTGCGAAGATTCATTGCCTAATGATACTACCGATTAACGTCATTAAAATTCAGCATCTTCCTTGCCGCTTCCCCCTGTCTTGCATAAGCTTATTCCATAGTTCTTAACTATCTCTCGTAAGCATTAACCTTAGCTTGCAAATCATATAATTATCCAGTGGAATGAGTTCGATTTCTTTGAGCTTCCGAATAGACAGGCTGTGATTATATGCTGGTATTCTGATAGATATGTTGTGGGTTGGACCTCAACTCATAGTTCTTCATTTGCGACTGAAGATAGGGGTCTTTTATTAACATTTCAAATCAATATATGAATTAACGAAACTAAAATATGTGATTATTAAAATCAATTTTGCTTTCTATCTGCAAGAAGGCACAGCTCCTTCTAACATTCTGATATTAGTTCACTGTAAATCAGTTAGGACAATTTAAATTAGACTTCGGTATCCTGCAGCTCAAAATTTGTCATCATTAGTTACTATTCAGCCATCTAAATACATCAAAATTTACCATCTTTTAGAGTAAAAATGCCATCCTTGTTTATCGGATATGGTTTACGTAAGCTTCATCGATTTCAGTATTGTCGAGCTCAACTGTGTCAGGCAAAAAACCGCAGAGGCAGCTGCCCCATTGAATCACACGAGCAATGGCAACTCCAAACATTAAATCATAGGATTATACATCAACTTCATATTTGTTCATCTGTTTGATATTTTTTAAATGTTTTGCTGACTGCTTCCAGGGAATAGCTTTTCCGTGCTACCCTCCAGGTCTTTCAAAATCAAGAGATTAATTCAGTACATCATATATCATTCTAGCAAAAATAAGCTCCTGCTCCTTCTAAAAAATGTACCTTTCCCCCGTTTTATTACTACTTGAATTGCACTGCAGAGACTAATACTCAAGATTGAATTAATTCCATATCTTTTCTGAGATGGCACTTTTCGTTGTTCGCTTTGAGTAGTTATAAGCAGGACTATCATCTTCTCTTAACAACTATAATGTCTTTTTAACATTGAACTCGAGAGGTTTAGAAATATTATATTTAAATTGCGACTTGAAGATCTAGTTGTCTCTGACAAATTCACAGATCGCTATACAGTATTATTTGATAAAAAATAAATTTGTTGAAAAACCTTGTCGCTATTTTTGAGAAGAGTTACTGCTTGGTTGATTTGGATTTTTTTAAGCATTTTATTCTGGTTTAAGTTATTACGCTACCTGTTAATCTTTAATATGAAAAATTTCATTACTATTGATCGTGATATTAAATTACTGTGATGAGCTTAGAGACCTGTCATCGTGGGCAACCTCAATCAAACGAATCAACCCTTCAATCCTTTAGGTATTTAATTCATTTGGAACATCTTAGTTATAGTAAATACATTATTACTCGTCTTCTTTTTCATCCTGTTTGATTGAGTGCTCGCTCAATTCCATAGATGACTAGGTCCCGCATTCAGCGTCAATATTAACTGTGGGCTGAGCATTCCTTCTTCCTCGATTAGTCATTTCTCCTGACTCTAAAAATTCGTTGTTTTATACTTCATTATGCTCTATTCTAACTTTTTCCCACCCATCTTATTTTTCCCAGCCACTCAGCACAAATCCATCATGTTTTTAATTTCTCTCTCCCTCATTCTACGCTTTCCATTTGTTCTCGTATTCCTACTTCTCTTCAATAATATTTTACAGCTTATTTTCGCCTTTTACCACGAACTTCTAAGCCTATTCCCATTTTTAATTTCGAATTAACTCATCAATTCCTTGAATTTACTCCTTATCCTTTTTAATCTCAGAAAGGATAGAAGACATTTGCTCCGCTTGCTTTTTGAAAGACTACAACACGCTGTTTTCCTATTCGTATTTCTTGTTTAGTGATTTCATCTGCCATTAAAACGATCGAGGAGATACTAGCTGCTTCTCAAACATTTTTTTCACCAGTTAGCTCATTTTATCGTGCTTACTTGAAAGGAATTTCTACTTTAAGGAGATGACACCCATTAACTGGGTTTCATCAAATTTTGGCGAACGAAGGCTGTTGATTGGATATTTGTCTTACCGAATATGAGAACTGTCATGACTGCTATTATTTGAACTACTCACACCACTTACATTATCAAGAATTAGCCTTTTAGGTTATTCTTACTTTTGTTGTTGTTGCTGCTCTTCAAGTTTTGATAGTCCGATTTTTTCCATCATTTTATTGGATTAACTCTTAAATCTTTTCAACAGTTCAATTTCTTTCTTTCGATCACTCCAGTTATCTTATACTTTTTGTTCTTGCTCTTCAATAAATACGAAATTTGTTGCTCTCTTACCGACCAACGGATTGATATCCATCATCTTTGCTCCAATTTCATCTTAATTGGGAAAATGTTTTTAAGGCAGCACGTCCTATTCAGATTATTAATCAATCTATATTTTGTCCTCTTAAATTTACTCATCATCTTATTCTTTTTTTACTTCTTCCAACTGACGATTTTGTTGGATAACGGAGGATGCAATTTATTTCATGTTGCCAGATTTCTGGCTAATGAAAAATTGATCTGATCGTTTCTCTCCTTCTTCGCTATGTTAGTCGCTCTCGCTTTCGAGTTTGAATTATTTAAGCTTTTCGCTGATCATCTATAATTCTCTTTTCAATTTTTGCTTACTTCCAACACTATTCAATGCCTTTTAAAGGCTATTCATGGCGGAAAAAAATTCATTATCAATAGTATGATCATTAGCGCTGATCAGTCTCTCCATTTTGATGTCAGCTATATTTGTTTGCTTTTCATACTTTTCTTTTAGCTCTTCGATAAACTGGCATTTTTTGCTTTTCTTCTCTCTGGCAGAGGCTGGTTTTGAATTTTTAGAATCAGAGTTCACTCCTGATTTGATATGAGATCGTGCTGACTTTTTATCTCCTCTCTATTTTTATTTTGTTTTATCTAACTTGAGGGTTATTTTTTATTTTTTTGGAACTTATTTTATTGTGACTGGAAAAAGCTATTTTTTGAATGTAGATGGCTTTGCTTGATTTCTACTTGTTTTTACAGTGGGCTCCATCACTTTACTAGATTTTTTACGTTTGGACTTGGGCTTGGCTGATTCATTTGTTTGATTGCTGCTCATTTTTTTAATTTATTTTTTGATGGTTTCCTTGTGTACTTCGACGTTACTCGATTTGATGATGGTTGATTTACTCCTTTTTCCAAGTCCTCCCTTGGCACTGAATATTTTTAATTTTCGATTTGAGATATTTACTAAGGTATCTTCCTCTTTGCCCTACTCTTCCGAAGGGATTTCTTCTCTTTTTTTGCCACTGGTAGCGTTCCTTTGCCTCTATGCCGATATTGATCTTTTTTGAGGCAAGTGCTTTTTTAGTTCCACTAGAGTGTTGGTTCGTTTCTTCAAGGGAATCGGGTAGTTTTTCTTGGGAGGAGATCTGTTTTCTGCCACATCTGAATTGTTAAACATTTACTATTTTAAGAATCCGCTGCGATATTATTGAGATGTTTAGATCTGGTGGTCTGTGCAATGGGTTGAGCCTCCTGACTGACTTTCTTGCCGTTGAGCGTTATGTGATTATTAAAGTAATTATTGATTTGGATGCCTTTCATCGCTTATGATTTGTTAATAATTTTTATGCAATAATAAAGACGTTTATTCGGAAGATGTCCAAATTTGATACAGTCACCTTTCATAAGAATTATTGACAGATGGAATATAGAAAAAACATAAATTTAACATCATTATAAACTCAGCCCACAGTTTATATATTTAAGACCCAAACTTTAGTTTACAGCCATTGCCTATCTGATTTTTTTAAGGGATTCAATGGTTGATAAATGTTTAACTGCGATCATTGCCAGGAGAGGAATTATTTAAACTAGTTGTGCATCTTCAGGCTATCCTTTCCAAGGACTAATCAAAAGCAAGTTTTAATTTCTCTCATCGGAGTTTATATCCACAAATATGAGACGATTGAGATTCAGTCCGATTTTACTCATATCCCTTCCTTTTTGTTGATGGTCTATATGATATCGATAAAGTCTTTCCTTTACAATTTTTTCATTTATCTTATTAATAATTTGGTTGCATTCAATTGGCATTAAATCGCTGAAGCTAATAATGTCGAAGTATTTTTACATTTATTTTAGAAAATAATGTGAATAGGGTCTCAACTTAAGTTGATCTTTTTTGAGATGTCTTTTGAAAGGTATCGATTGATCAAGGAAGACATGTATAAAATCTATAATTAAAGTGTATCGTTCTAGCAAGTTTTACGTTAAAAAAGGAGCTGGGGCGACTGAAAGAAAAGATATCTTTTAGTTAGCTTTGACAGCATGCAGATAGAATGAAAAGAAGGTGGTCACACTATAAAGGAGAGATTTAATTGAATGCGTTGAATAATTGTCAACTATCTTTAAAAATTAGCCAGCAAATAATGGATCATTTTTGGCTATTTTGTAAATGAGACCTTTCATTACTTCATTTAATCCCTTTAAGAATTAAAAGCCTTTACTTGATAAATGCTATTTGTTCTCCTTCTTTAATATTCGCTGCACATATTCATTTTATCCATGATTAAGTAAATTCAATATCACTAAATAACTTTCAAAGGAGTTTAGAAGTAAATTTAAGCACAAAGGTTTAAGAAGCAGGTATTTATTGATGGCTACTGAAAAGCAAATCATGAATATTGTTAATCTTTATTTTTGCAGAGATTGCCTGATTAATTCTCTTTTATCTGGAATAAATTTAAGCCGAGAGACATCATTAAGATGATGTTTAGTAATAAATTCGAAATACTTACCACAGGTACTGATAACTTAAAGTTAATTGATCTCCATTGCTTCAAGAATGGCCTTGTAAATTTCATAGAGCTAATGATATTTTGAAAGGTCAAATTATCCAGGAATGTTTTGAATGATTGACATTACTCTTTAGTTTTATCGAATTGCTTCATTCATATTGGCTTTTTCAAAGGATTTAGTTCTTTGGTTTGTTTGTTGATTGGTTGGAAGAGTTTTTTTAAGGATTTATTCATACTTTACTTCGCATTTATTAACTTTTTCGTATTTAATATACGCATGAGAGTTGTAGTAAACCTGTTCATCTATTTTTTCCATTTATTTTCTGTGGATAATTTTTATTTTTCCTGGTATTTTCTGAGTCTTCAGATGTGTATCTCTATCATTGTGTAAGAGAGTTTATGGAGATATCAATTGACCATTTCGCTATTGATTGGACATTAATTATAAATATAAATCAATTACACAATTCATATCTTATATAAATAATAG
>Ga0302186_10000499_pt1 | contig 35178 bp, 26 predicted proteins | sample II_Bog_E1_2_FD_198782 | JGI IMG/M metagenome (GOLD analysis project Ga0302186, IMG submission 198782) | Peat permafrost microbial communities from Stordalen Mire near Abisko, Sweden - II_Bog_E1_1 | ecosystem: Environmental > Terrestrial > Soil > Wetlands > Peat | place: Sweden: Abisko... | reverse complement strand
AACCCCAACCCCAACCCCAACCCCGCATATACTTTTAAATAACTCCAATATCAACGACCGTTAATTTTACTATAAATGTGTTGCAGCAAAAATATATTTCTGGTTAAGATTTTTGGAGAATGCAGCCAATAATCATCCAATTCAATTACTATACTTATAAGGAGAATATGATTTGCATATTAGCTATACTATCATCAACATTGATAACTGGCACCTGCTTACATAAATATTATTTGATTTTAGTGCATGAGCAACGAACCCAGACCATTCAGTGTGGTTATCAATTCTTACAATCCTAATGCCAGCGGCAATATCCCTGCTCAGCAACCACAGCAGAATACGCGTTCCCTATCGGATCTCCAAGTCTAAAATGAAAGCATGCGCCATTTAATTGATAAACTCAAACTTGAAAAGCAAAACGCAATCCAGGAACAAATACAGGAGGAACCCTCCGGTGTTAAAAGTGAGTTCGAAAACAGAGTCTAAGATAACGATGTTAAAATAAGGGAACTGCAAGGCTTGCTGAGATCACAAGAGGAAGTGATTTCAGGATATAAGGCAAGACTGCGGGAATTCGAGGATAATCTTATGAACATAATGAAGTTGGATAAAGATATCCATACTCGAATGGTAAACCCACAGTCTTCGAGTACTTTGTAAGCGAACGTAAGAAATGTATTGTTAGCCCTTAACGGCAAGGCTCCCTATGACCGTCTTATTAAGATGATTCAAAGCATTAAAGTTTGATCCAACCATCTTCATCATAATATTTTTACTGTATTATTTTATGACTAACAAGATAGGCAAGTACATTAGAATGATAAATGCTATAGTTAATCTAGAAACTAGTCAATTGGGTTTGTAGCAAAAGCAGTAAAACTGGGCCTATTCTAATAAAATATAGGAATTATCTGATTATATTCTAAAATATCAATGATAATCCAGCAAAACAAAAACAGAATAAAATCACAACCCCATCATTTGGTCTTTTTGTTTTAGTCGATTGTGTTACCTAATTCTCCGAGTTGAATCATTCGATTCACCAAAGCTACACCACTTTAGATTATGGTATCAGGTTAGCCTAAAAGTTATCTAGTGATTAAAAAATCGCAAAATGAAGAATTTATTCAATTTAGTGATTAGATATGTATTTTCTGTCATTCTTCATTCTTATAGTTTCTTTTCCAATATATATATTTTTCTTCTCTATTGTTATAACATTCATCTGTTCCTCGATATCCGGATTAAATTTTGGCTGAGTTCCTTTCTGGTACTTTTCCAATAGGCTTGTCCCGTTGCATTAACTACTTTTCCTTGGTCAAACTTATATCGATTCATTTATTTGATTTCACTATCCTTTTCCTTCATCTATTGTTTATCTTAACCTTTTCAAAATTATATTCGTTGTAATTTTAATCAAGTGAAAAAAATATTATAATTCTTGCATTTATTATATAAATAAAAAAAGATCATTACTTTTCAAAATCAAAAATGAATATTATTAAAAAGACTTGAATGATTAAATTTCTTGGAGGGATCAACGAAGAAAAGAAAAAGTATCAAATTAATTTTTTTTATATTTGATATTCAACAAACAAGAATTAAATTAGTTGTAATATTTAATAGTTCAACAATGCAAAGCTCCCACATTGTCAATATAGCTGGTAAGTTCAAACATTCAACCTACAATAAAATCAGAACAATCGAACAACAAGGATCCCTATTTAAAGTAATTTACGAAGAAGGAGGAAATAATGGATATGGAGAAATATTTATCGATAATATCAATGCATGCAATCAATTCAGTGTTGTTTTTTGGAACACATGTGGGCTGTATTTGACGGCTAAAATTCAGAACAACGGAGAATATATTCAATTCAAGAATGATGTGTGGACGCGACAATGGAAATGATTTAGATAATTCGAATTTAAAACAATAATTTAGTAAGATAGCAGATATCCATTTAGAGATAAGGCAGGTGGATGGATAGATATGACAGATGAAGCGAAGAGGAGATGAGATGAGAAAGCAATAGCCACGTCTGAAATCATTTAAAAAATGGAAAACCTTGAAAAAATTCAAAATTCTCGAAGCCAACATCAAAATGCTTTGAAATAGATTGGAAAAGGCCTAAACGCCGATTGTCTAATCATTATGTAACTTTTAGAATTGTTTTATGCGATTATCGAAAGCGATGGAACTTTGGAGAATCTAATGGCCAACCCGGAGAATGCTAGCCACAATAATTAGGCAAAGAAGGAAGGGCAAATTATGGATTTGCGCTTATATTTTGTTTTTATACTGTTAATTATTATCAACATATTAGATTATTATAGGCATATATCCTTATATTTATTAGAATATGTCGTAAAACTGTATATTTAAGTCTTAGTAAACTATTTTGGTATTATTTGAAGAAAAGATAATAAATTCATCATCATGTCTCATAAATTTGCTAATAATTAGCATATGTCAAAATTTTCAAAGATCGGGTTTGTATACTATTAAAGGGTGAGGGCCAAGGATAAAGTATAGCACATGCAATTTTATCATAAATCAAGTAACAATGATTAATGTTGTTTCATTATAATTCCAGATCATTCATGACCACTCTAAATCTAGAATTTGGTTTCAATGTCCCACGACAACTCATATATGAAGCTCTCACAGATCAAAAGTACACGTATACCTATTCAGTAAAATTATGCAGTATACTCGATCAAGGGCTGTGGTTGATGCCAAGTAGGGGGGACAATTTTCAATGCTCGATGGAAGGATAGTCGGTAAGTTCTTATCACTACGCCCGGGAGAGTACATTAAAATGGAATGGAAATTCAATGATTGGAAGGAACCCTCAATTGTAGAAATCGTGCTGCAAGATCCAGAGGAAGATGAGTGTGACGTGTACCTGACTCATACTCGCATTCCAGCCAACGAAAAGAAGGAAAAAATAGAGTTCGGATGGCGTGAGTACTACTTTACTGCCATGAACAAATTACTGGGCTACGGAATAAAAGAATGATTTTGTGAATTGAAGCAAATTGACATCCGACTTATATATAATTTGTTGACGGATGAGTTTCTTTGGAGGAATGGGAGGCGGCTTCCCCTTTGGTAACTTAGGTGGCCATCACTTTGATGAGTAAGGTATCCATTCCTCTTAAGCAGAAGAACAGCAAGAAGTTGATAACAACAAGTACTATGAAACTCTCGAACTTACCAAGAGTGCCAGTCTTGACGAAATTAAAAAGCAATACAAGGAGCTGGCTAAAAAGTATCATCCTGATCGCAAGGGAGGCGATGCCACCAAAGTACTGTCACTTTCATTTAGTTTAGAGAAATTGCGGAGGCATATGAGACATTGTCAGATCCCTAAAAACGTAGGATATATGACAAGTTTGGAACCAAGGGACCTCAGGGTGATAATAGTGGTATTCATTTACTAATTCAGACATTCTAAATATGTTCTTTGGAGGAGGCAGATCTGGAGGAAATCAAAGGAGATAAATGCAAAAAGTAAAGCCAACTAAAAAGGCATTGTAGGTAACCCTCTAGCAAGTCTTTAATGGAGGCATAATAAAAGTGCCACATGAACGTACACGTTGTTGCTAAGGATGCAAAGGAAAGGGTGGTGATGGAGTTAAAAGTTGCACAACCTGTAAAGGAAAGGGCAGAGTAGTTCAAATGTATCAAATGGGCCCCGGTATGTATCAGCAAGTACAAAAGAATTGTGATACTTGCAAAGGATAGGGATAGATAATTTCTGAAGACGGCAAGTGCAAAGTCTGCCTTGGTAAAAAAATTATGACCAAAGAGAAAATTCTAGAAGTCCCAGTTGAAAAGGGTGCTTTTCACGGACATGCAATCTCTCTTAGCGGAGAAGGCAATGAAATCGTACTTTATGAATTATATAGCCCGATGCTCTAGCTGGCGACTTGATTTTCGTGGTTCAAGAGAAACCTCACGATATTTTTACTCGCAAGGGTGCTGATCTTTTCATGAAAAAGACTATTACATTGGCTTAGGCTCTCATTGGTTTTGAATTCAAGCTAAAGCATCTTGATGGGTCTACTTACAATATTTACACACCTAGAGGAGAAGTGTTGGGTGATAAAGACAAGAAAGTTGTAAGAGGACTAGGAATGCCTTTCTTCAAGGATCCTATGAGCAATGGAAACCTTATAATCGAGTTTAAGATAGAAATGCCTAAACGCGGCCAATTTACTAAAGAGCAGTTAGAGGCATTAGCTACCATTCTGCCAGGAAGAGTGAATGAACGTCCCAAGGATAACAATTATGAGATGTTGTAGGACTTTGAGAAGGAGAATGTTAACACTAGCGAAGAGGGTGGAAAGAAAAATATTGAGGAAGAGGAAGAAGAGTAGCAAAGTGCAGGTGGCTGTCGGACCCAATGATGTTGTAGCTATGAATATATAAACTAATTGCTATTTCTATGGGCTTTACCATTTAGTTTAAAAATCATAAATACGCTAAATTGATGATGAAGAATATATAGAAGTTAAATTAATGAATTTATCTGATGCTAAATTATAGAGACGATGAGATTAAAGTTAAATATTAATATTGAATGACTATAATTAATGTGTGCCGACTCATTATCAAGTAGAAATATAAAAGGGATGCGTTGATTTGACCATAACTCAAAATATTACCCAAACCTTAATAGATCTATTTGGAATATAAAATCAAATAAATGTTTGCCATGAAATGCAAATAAATATCACTTAACTGACAAGTTGTAAATATGGAAAAGCCAGTTTTCACGGTTTAGATAATTCTCAACTGGTATGCTCAGCTCAATCTTTGTAGTGTTATGCCAGAACTTAATTATCAGGTTATCATTGTCAAACTCGAATCGAGTCCACAACTATCTTATGCTCCCATATGCAATCACCAAACTGGCCTTATCCTTTCCTTCCTTAAATATAGACAGCCCAATGTTATTAACAATGGCAATTTTTTCTTCCCACCCTCCGAAAAAGGAGGACTTTCTGACTTTCCCCATCAGTTGCGCACCTTTCAAAAATTGTTCGCTTATTGCTAATTTTCCCTTGTTTTAAGAATTGTGTTTTTTTCCCATAAGCTGCAGTTTAATCATCACCATCTTCGCAAAAATGAAGTAATAATGATCTAAACAAGAGTCATTGAGCTTTTTGTGGTTTATGGCGAAGTAAATTTCTTGGTCTTTGAAGATAGCTTTTAATTTCAGCCGCCCGCTTTGGGTACGTGTAAACAGTAACTTGATTTTGTTGAGCTCATATATTGGAAACGACCGCTCATTGAGTTCTATTGAGTTAAGTTTGAACTCTAGGTACTGCTCAATCCAAACATTCATTCCCTTCTTTGAAGGCGTTTAGACTTAGTAAATCTCGCGAACATCTTTTTTGTCACTTCCCTGTGTTTTTAGTCTAACAGACGCCAGCATGTGAGTTTTCGGTTTTTGTTGACCTTTCTCAAGATCTAGAGATGAGAAAGAAGCATTGTCAAATTCATCCTCCTTGAAAAAGTTTGTTTTGGGAGTTGTTTCAGTTTTGGGCTCAGAAATGATTCTTAATCTGGGATTAATTGGGACTGACTCCTCCTCTGAAGAACTGCTTCCAAATTCTTCTTTTTTAAGTTTCATCATTTCTTATTTTCTGGCCAGCATATCAGCTTTGTATTTTTCCCTTGCTCTTCTGAACTCAGAGTCATTCTCATTTGGCTATTTTTACGAGTCTGAGTAAGTATCCTTGTTATTGCTTTTAATGGTGACTGGTTATATCTTTTCGAGACCTTTATCGGATTCTGAGGAGGAGGAACGTTCAAACTCTTTCCTGAACTACAATTGGGCTTATTTCTTGCGTTTGACTCTCTCTGCGAGGTAGACTTGCCTTTTCTGTTTGAATTCCGGGTCTACGGGAACTAATTCCTAATCTTCAGTGAAGTTGAAGTCTGTATTTTCATTCATAAGCTTAGATATGATAAAATTGTTAATTGATCTAGATAATTCCAATGCAAATCATCAACAATAAAAATGAGTTCTCCATTAATCCAACAATTTCTCAAAATAATTGTCCTCTCAACAAACATCAATTTTTTCTTCAGATCGTTGGGCTTCTCATTCCAATTAAAATCGATTCAATGATAAAAATAATATCTCAAATAATCATTTTTTCTTTGGATTATAGAGCTTTGGATAGTTGAAGATTTTGACAGCGGTTTATATAAAAAGATATGTCTGGATGATAATTATTAATTTGACTGGGGGAAGTTATTTCAGTATCTGAGGAAGAGTAATAAACGAAACTTTATCAATATGCAGATATTTTTAATAGATTTTGTTATATTGAATTCAGCTTAAATAATGGAGTTAAATTGGATAGATTGGCTGCTTATTGCCATCGTTTCGATAGCATCGTTTGCTTTTCTCATTTATCAGGCCACTAAGTAACAAGAGTTCAAGAATTTTTTTAAGCCCAATAAAGAGAACTTGACGACTATGGAGCTGCAAAGCTATAATGGTGTCGATAACATAAAAGTGTTCATGGCTCTGAAAGGAGTCATTTATGATGTTACGAAAATGGATTAGTTTGGTGTGAAAGGCAGCTATCATAAATTCGCAGGTCATGATGCATCAATCAGTCTTGCAAAAATGTCTCATGATGATGAATTTCTGGATAAATATGGTGAAATAAAGCTTAATAACGAGGAAGATTAAATATTGAATAAATGGGTGGCTAGAGTTTCAACTAATTGTTCAGTCATGGGTCAATTGATTAAATATATTCCTAATTAGAATAGTTAGGCAAACAATTGATTATTCATAAGCTATATGTTATCCATAAGCTGGTAAATGTTTAGGAGTTTATTAAATGTTTAATTAATTAATTCAGGCCCAAATATTTAATATATTTAAATGGGTGCAGTTGCAAAACATGTCATCCATAAGAATGGCTCAGAAAGGTTAACAAATGACGGAGTCCCTGAATCTTTCTTTGATTTCAAGATCAAAGATATCGAAGGAAAGGTTGTGGACTTTGCTAAATACAAGGGCTTGAAGGCAATCTTGGTGGTGAATGTAGCGTGCAAGTGAGGACTCACTTCTTCCAACTATAAGCTGCTGACTAAAATGCATAACTAACTTAGTGATCAGGGTTTTGAACTGCTTGCCTTTCCCTGCAATCAATTCTTCAGTCAGTAGAGCGGAAAAAATTAAGAAATCGCAGAATTTGTCAAAACCAAATACAATTCCAAATTTACTCTTTTCTAAAAAATTGAAGTCAACGGCCCCAATACTCATCCTCTTTATAAGTACCTCCGTCAAAAAAGCGAGCTCTTTGATAAAAATTAAAAATAAGTCCGAATGATTCCTTGGAACTTTTCTAAATTTTTGTTAAATAAAAAGGGGGAGGTTGTTAAATTTTTTCAGCCAGGTGATTAGATATCTGAGGTCAGATTAATGGTAGAAAGTTTACTCTGAGTCAAACTTGAAAATGGATTTGAGACTAGAATGATGTGAAGTTTCCAAATATTCGAGCCTTCACTGATAGATGTATCTGATTCATTGTCATTGAATTGCTTAACATTAACTAGTACTTGATAATAGATTATCTGATTGTCATTTCCTGTTGTTTGGGAAGTATAATGATAATAAAATTATATTGTGAATTTAACCAGTATGAAGATTAGTCCTAATAATTTGCAAATCTCCAAAATATATCTATCTAACTGCCAAATTCATTTGCCTTCTTCGAATAACAACTCTTCACATCATTAATTAAAAGGCTAGATAAAAGATAGTGGGAAGGGCTATAAGCAGAATAGATCAATATCAATGAGTCATGAGTATTAAAATCGTCATGAAACAGGCATCACTAGTAGAAGCAGAAGCATACTGAATAAATTCGATTAATTAACTCATTAGGAAATGTTGAAAAAGAAAGCAAGATAATTTATTATCAAAATCAAAAAATAAAAAGAATCATATTATGGCAAGCAAATTTTAGACAGACAGAATTAAGAAAATAGAAAACTCATGCGAAACAAACAGGCAGAGGATAAATAGTGTTATCGGAAGTCAATACGTCAAGAAAGAAGAAGAGTACTATAACGTAAAAGAAGGCAATAATTATAGTCACAAAATGAAAGCATGGGCAATATGTAATCAATTCCACGATAATAATAATACTTTTCCAAGTCTCCATAAGCAATAAATCAATCTGAAAATATTCATAAATAAATAGCTCATAAAAATAAAAGGCTATAAACTATTCTCGAAGACAAAAACAAATCTCATAAATTTGTTTCAATAGATAGATTAAATTCACATAGGAAAGAGAGAACATAACCATCTAAGTTAACTCTTCCCCATCAGAGCCATCTTCCTTTCGTCAAAACTTACTAACCCAGCCGAGTTTCATCATCCTCTAATCATTATAACTGTTCTCCAAGAGTAAAATTACCACAGCCAAATTTATTAACGGCTGAAGATATAAAACAATTAGAAGAGATTAAAAACAAGATGGCCATCCTTATCAAATTAAATAGCAAAAGATGAGACCTGATTTCTTTATATTGAAGTGTTATTATTGTCGTTTGATTAAAAATCATTATCTTCAAGACCCCACTAAATTATAAGAATCTCCATTAACTTGTAAATTGTTTGTTCGGAATAGTTTGTTCAAATCACCTAATATTTTATTCCTGAATCCCTCCGTGATCTGATTAGAGTTGCCCTGAATGTTATTCTAGTTGCTGTGATCAATAACATTGCCATTTCCCGCAACGCTATTTCCATTGCCGATAACCACATTTCCATCTCCGCAGTTGCAAAGAGCAACCAACATCAACAAAAGACAGACAACAAATATTTTCCTCATCTTTAAAGTTCTATTATAACTATAAATCGAAAACTAATCAATAGAAATAGAAGTTTTTAATGCTATTTAAGGAATCATAGTTTTGATCATTTCAGCACGTCTGGATTTGTCTAGGCCAAGTGCATGATCATTTCACCAAAGAACGAATTCGCCCAAGCGAACCACTCTCGTGTTATCTGTGCTGGATTATCAACAGAAAACGATTCGTGCATCAGGTCATTCTTGGCTGATTTTACCAGACTACTCAAACAATTTTTAATCTAATTGTTGGAGTTTGATGTTAAAATTTGTGTAATGAGAGCCAAGGGCCAAATATATCTCTCACTTGTGTGTGAACTGCCCACTCCGTTGATGTCTCCTCTGGCATAAAAGAATTTATTCTTATCTGATAGAATGAATTTTCGAGTATTTTGGTATACACTATCTTTAACATCCACAAATTTGAGGTAGGGCATGCTTAAAAGGGAGGGCAGGTTGGAATCGTCATAAAGGCGATAATTGCCTCTTCCGTCAACTTAGTAAGCAAATATATCTTAGCCAGAAGATGTGCTAATTATTCCATATTTGGATATTCCGGATTTTATAGTATCGGCAAGTACCAACATTTTAGCTGATAGCTTACTGCTCAAAGATTTAAAGACGGAATTTGAGGGAACTTTGCTGAGGACGTCATTTGCGACTAATCTCAGATAGCTTCCAACCATAGCATTGCCTGGGATGTTATATGGCAATTCATTGGGACTATCCGATGGTCTAAATCCAGTTTTAATCATTCCCGTATAAACAGCCGATTTAATCACGCCCCCTGGAAGTTAATTGGCATCTCGCTTAAAAGTATAATAAGTTTTCCCTTGTTTTTTCTAAAAAGCTGTATCTTGTATCTCCTATTCAAGGATTGTAGTAATTCGAGTTAAGGCTTTGAAAAACTTAGTATTGAAGAAATCAATTTGATTGAATCTTTGATAGTACTCATGTGATAATCTTAAAAAAGCAGCAGGGGAGTCGATTTACCATTTACGCTACCAGATGTATGGGGTTGCAAATTATCTTTTTCTGCAGAGATCAACGGGAATACTCATAATTAATGTTTCCGAGATATCGTTAAGATAGGAAGGTCGGAGTGCCTTTGAAGCCTAAAATTTTTTAAAAGCGTTTGTATAGCCATCGACCATAAGAAATTCAGCTTGAGTATTGAGTAGACCGCGAGTCAAACCCGGAATATAGGTACAGTTATTGCTGGGCATACGAATGTAGGGGATAAACTGATTGGTTGAATCTCGAAGCCACATTGCTTCTATGTCACCGGTGATGATATAAGTTGACTCATTGCCTTTGGAGAGATTAAAGTGTTGAACCGTCGTACTCATGGTATTAGGAAAAGCCTTGACTAATATGTTGAAAAGATTGGAATTCTGAATATTGTATGAGGTACCATTTTATTCTTAAAGGTTTGAACGTAAGTATTGATGCAAGCTATTGTATCATTGAGTTAATTGCAAGTGGACGGTGCAACTAGAAAGAATATGAGAAAGGCAAAGATAAGATATCTCATCATAATTATCAATTATGATTTTATATCAAAAATACCAAAAATAAAAATAAATTAATCTCTGCTTCTATGTGAAAAAGATAGAGGAGGGAGTATCATAAAAATGCTTTATCTATCTGTAAGTTCATCAAAGTATGACTCAATATTGAATCTCTATATTCGAACCAATTTATAATAATAAATAAAATGTTACACTCAACTAGAACACCACTCAGAATTCATAGACGGGAAGAGGGAATTTAACCTTGGACGAGTGACGAGTTTAATATCGCAAATATCATGATCGAGTCAGCATAATATACAAATTCCAAACGAACCAGTCTTCTACCAGACACCAATCCGGAGATAGGAACTAAAGCAGGAAATGAAAGAAAACAAGCAACTCTAAAATCTTATAATTTTTACGATAATCTACGAAAATATGAAATTAAAAAGGCTCACTAACTGATCTAAAAACAGGAAACTAATTTTGTCGAAAGAAATAAAAAAGGAATATCCTAAGAGTTTTGCCCACAGTTTGATCAAAAAGGAAAATCTACCATTAGTAAGGTGCTGCAGGAAAAAGCCAAGCACGGTAGGAGATAAATTGGTCTTTAGCCAACACCAATACAACCCGTTTCCTGGAGCATGATTATGTACTATTAAACTGAAAAGAATGACAACAAGCATCGTCATAAGGATATTCCGAGCTTTTTACGATAGCAATCTAGGAAAAACAAAGAAAGGCCTTTTCAAAAAATTAATGGAATACAGTTGGCTTAATCAGTTATAGAGCAAACAGAATCTGAGAAATACCAAAAGATTCTTAAACTCAGATAAGGGTTGAGACGCAAAAATATAAAGAGTGCGCTCCAGTCAAAGAGACCAATGGATAATTCTCTGAACATTGATTAAGGTTTTGATGTAGAGGATAGTGGAAATATGGTAAATCATCATCTTAATCAATTTCAGCATTCAAGTCAATCATGGAGGAGCAATAAAAGACCAATGCCTTTCCATCCCATCCAGCGAATATCTAAATCTTCCCAGCAAAGTCGTCGCTAGGAAATATTATAAATACATAATCGGATATGACATTTTTGGTCCCTTGGATAAATTTTTACTTTATAATCACTCATCTATTCAAATCAAAGAATTTACATAATTTAATTCCCGCAATAGTTGACTCTAATAGTTGTTCCTAATGTTTAAATAGATATTCTTACTATATTTATGCAAAGTTGATATTTATTATTGCTATACTAATTTTGTGATTGACCGCACTATTTCAGAAATATTGATTATATCAAAAGATTGAGTAGGCAAAAAGGCAACCAATAAAATCACTAGGGGCATTCAAGTGATTAATTCCTTCAATCAATCGTAAAAAAATATAATTGATTAAACCCTCAGAGTCTATCGTTAAATTAGAAAGTAAAAAAGAGGATAATTCAAGACAAAAAGAGAGTTGCTCTCGCTAATCAAATTGTTTTTAAAATATTCGTAATAGTTTTATAAAATATTAAAATACCTACAATTTTGAATATTAACTTCTCCAAGAGGAAAAATATTTTTCCAACTAAATTTTCCGACTGACTTTTCAAAAAAGTACATTCAAATTTAATCTAAAGAATGCATGAAGTATTACAGTCAGAAGCATAGATTTGTAAACTCAACTTTAATTATACAAGTGTAATCATTGCTGTTTTTGATTATGAGCGATTAGTCAAACATCGGATGCCATTTATTAGGTAGGTTGATCCCTAATCACCGTTATTAGAATTATTTTTCGCTTGTTCTACAGACATAAAAATAGTGTTATGAAAGCAAGAACTAAGAGGATGCCAGATAGAAAACTCGACATTCAACGTAGTTATTGTGAAAGCTAAAAATCCCTCACCCTCTGTAAATTTGGCCCTATATAGACTAGAGTAATGTCACTGATGCTGATGTGCACGACATTCTCAAGGCAGAACTTAATATCAGTGTTCTCTGGCTTAGTACACCATATATTACTGAGGCGTCAATAAAATCACTGAAAAGGGGGCTGAAGAGATTTCTAAAGGAAAACTACCTCTACTCACAGAAATTTATCTCGGTAAGCTCTATTTGAAATAGGCTGGAATCAGCTCGGCTCAGAGGGAATTAGACATATATCTCAATCTCAGTGGCCCCGGTTACGCAAAATTTGGCTCGGTATATTCATTCTGATAAAGTAAACAACTCAGTAGGCCCTCGAGGAGCAAAATACTTATCACGAGGGAACTGGCCTCAACTTTAAGAGTTAAACTTAGGTAAATTTTAAAAATATGAAGGACATAATCACATAGGCGACTAAGGGGTTGGCCACATTGCCAAGACATAGTGGCATGAAATGCATAAATTATGGATTGGTAAACAAAAACTCATTTAGCTGAAAATTTTATTGGAGAGCGTGGGATAAGATACTTGCTGCGCGCTCCTTGGCCTAAAGTTACCCACTGCAGCCTTTGTAAAATATATTATAACCAAGGGAACAATTTTGCAACGAGTGAAGATTGTAAAGTATTACTGCTTGTGGACTGGAAAAATCTCCAATCAATAAACCTATGTACTTTTATTGTCACATGAGTGCGAAACATCGTATCTCGAGCGCAATAACCATCCATCCGTAAGATGTTCAGCAAAGCCAATCATACAGAACTGGATTTATGATTCTTTCATCATAATAATTCTAATCACTGCCCCATCTCTCATATTCCTGCCAATTAATTATCATTGATAATAGTTAATGAAGTACTGCTGGCTAATATACAGCTATGATTTTAAATACTTAACATTAAAACATAATCACTCTATGGCAAAATCTTCTGCCTTTTTGTTATCATGCCGTTATTGAGTTTAATATTCATCCTTGTTCGTCTGCTGCAAACGATTCCGCTTTCTTTTACGGCGCTTTTTAGATTCACCTATGTGATCATCTACTTATTCCTATTTTTCACATTCACTTTCCTTGCTTCCAATGGGAACCTATTATTTCTATCCAGATGGCTCAGTTTTTGTAGAGGCTGCGGCCTCATTATTAAAAACTTGAAAATCAACGAGTGGTAAAGAACTACGATTGCGAAGGTAGCAAGCTAAAGCCCCCAACAAAAGCAAGATACTTCCAATGACCATGAGGATAGTGACCATATCTTTTTAAGTTTCTGGTGATGGGTTTAATTCAAGATTGAGTCCTTCGGTTTGACTCATTATTTAAATATTAATATGTAAAAGTGCAAATCAACGATAGTAGTATATCTTGTGTTTTATTAACTCGTGTGTAAATTTTAACATGCTCCATCTCAAACCGTTACCCGCCTAACTTAATGCTTCATTAGCACTGCAATGATTCTACCACCCGAGTCGTCTCAGTTAGTATAGTATCTTTTACATATTTGTCTCTTTAATTCGACGGGTGGTCTCGCGGAATAGGCGAAGCTACATCACATCACCACAGACTTCGCTGATTATGCTGGATGGTAGAGAAGGAAAGAATTAAACTTAAATCCCTCTTGTTTTCAGCCATTCAGCTAATTAAAGCTGTTCGGTTTCCGTTATTTCCTTGATCAACTATTTTTTATCTTTTTATTGTTCCGCCCTTCTGTTCTTTTAAAGTTGGTTTTTGCGTAATAATTATGTTTTGATGTCCCATATTATCCCAAGATAGTTATTATACGTAGCTTTGAAATTGTGAAATTTTCGTCCTGATTCGAAACCCCGTCTAATAACGCAGTTAGCCACCTCTCCAATATTTCTCTCTACTTCTTGTTTATTTTTTGGTTATTTGATTGTAATTATTTTGCCAATCTGCAATCGCATGATGATGGATCCCAATAGAACGCCATTCAGCAATGGGCTCTCTTCGCAAGTCGACGCAGTCTTACTTTTATTAAGGGAGTGCTAATAACCAAGCTCATTTCTAATCCACTCTTCTGCTTTTAAAATGGTTTCCAGAGAGTACTATGGAGTTTATTTCTTTTGCTTCTTCAGCTGTTCCTTTGAAATTAAAGGCTTGATAATATTATCGCTATTCATTGGGGTCAGATCTGTGTTGGATTGAAACTTTGATTTAGATGTACTCCTCCTTAGTCTACTTTTGGAAGTTTTAAGATTATGACTAGCTTTAATGAGCATCAAATCTTCGACAACTGACCAGAATACTTCCTCTCTTAAATTTCCAGTTTCTACTTCTTACAGCATTATGAGCACATTTTGCTTTCCCATTCGTTCACAGCCTAATAAGTATTCTCCGACCTTTCTGAAAACAGCAACTGGACCTTGCTCATAGTGACTTTGCTTTACTATCTTTCCACTATCTAACCGACTCCCTGCAAAAATGGCATTGACAACTTCTCCGATAATTGACTCAGGTGATAGTATTTTGTGATTGATGTGAAAAGTTTCCATAAGCCAATTGGTGATCTTGGCATTGGGAAGAGTTTCCTCAATTTATTTTTAACTTGATGTTGCCTTTAGAGATGGCTTGGTTGGAATTTGAATGTTTTATAGATGAGACTTGATATATTTCTATTTTTCGTCGGCGTTGACCATAATACTGGAGAGATTGGCAATGTCACTAATATCCACTCTTGGACGAACTTAGAACTGTGCTTCTGGAATTAATTAGGTTTTTATTGTCTATAAAGGCATTAAGATCGTTGAGATAAAAGTTTCCATCATATTGTGGTCATAGTAGAGTCCCTCTGGGCTGAATTCATCCATTTCCGCTTATTTGCCTTCATCCTCAAAATAAGCCTTTAAAGCCGCCAGTAACACTTTGAGATTAAGTAAGCAACGTTGACTGTTAGGATTGTAAATTTATATGTGAGGTAAAAACAATGGGTGATAGCTACTCGGCAATTTGTCCGTGAGGACTTCAGCAATCGCAACGCCTGTCTTAATCAAAATTTACCTGTTCGCAACGCTGCAAGAGAATTGGCCTTACGACAATGGGGGTAAGGAAAATTACGGAACCACTCTGCGATGATCTGAATGTCATTAGTTTGAGATGGAAGATCCATTATGACGTTATTATATTTGAATTGATTATAGATCATTCTCAATCATACTCTTATAGAGAAATGCCGCGAATTTGTCGAATCAAGTCTGTCTTATGGATGGCTAACTCCTTATTCCCCTGCCAAATTTTAATATAAAGCTCTTTCACTTTGGCTCGGAATTCCTAGAACTCATGATTGACCTCTTTGATGTTAATTTTACTTGGTACGACTACTTCTTTTTATAATATCTTTAATCTCTGACGTACGGCCTATTATCGTTGTCTCTCTATATCTGTCAGTTTATCTTCAATTCTATCGAGTTTGTTTTCTGCTTTTCTGCTAAACATTTAAACTATAACAATAATAATAAATATGTACAGTTCATACGGAACCTACCGCAAAGCAGGTGGACTCAATTCTATATTTCACGATAAGTCAGACTCCAAACGCAAAACTGAATCGTTCCGAAAATCAAACCACTCATCTCACAGAAAACCCATCTTTGATCAAAAGAATTACAGGGTTCCTCTTTAAAATAAATCAATATATAGATCCTTTCAAGTTCAACCACCAGATGAACATATTCAGCAAGTCATACACGATGATTTCTGTGGTTGCGAACAGAATCTCGAGCCTTGCGTCTCCATACAAACATTATTAAAAAATATTAGCGAGAAATAAATGAGGCAGTAATACAGTCGACTTGATAGCGTAGGCCCTCGCCAATTGAAAACCGTTCTTCACTAAAAATACTTTCGCTTTTTGCCAAGATACTACCCTTAACTCTATGAGGCTCACCTCGCTAACATCATTAATTGCACCAATCACGAGCTTTCATTGAACCAATTTCTGTGTCTGGCCTGGATACAGTTCCACGCCAAGCTGTAGCACATTACCTTCTTTATTTACAGTGATCTGAACAACTCGCTCAGTGGCAGTTAGAAGTTCCGATATAGTCTGGAAATCGGATTAATTAAATCTGGAGTTAACTTCAATGGCCTGGTCTAATCGGCCAGCAAGCTTCGGATTCCTCTTCTCCCCTTCATTGAGGACTATTACGAATCGGCTGGCGCAGTCATTATTCCCCTGTCACGGTACGCTTGCTTTGTCAAAACCCTTCTACGGAAGGGAATCAAGGCCATGCTATAACTGCTAGTCATTCTCTTAACCAGGAAGCGAGACAGTTTTTTTTAAGTTCTTCGTTTTTACTCCTCAGGAGGCAAGATGCGAGAACAGACCAGGCAACTGTCTTGGTAGCAATTCCTGGAAGAGTTGTAGGCTGGATCAAGCCAACTTTGATATTTCGTTAAAAGCATCTTTGACTGTCATTCATTCATTATCTATTTATTTGATAATTAGAATGGTCTGTAAGATGCGAGTCTATCAAATAAGAGAAATGATTAAATGAATATTAATAAACGATATGTAATGGTTGATTGATTGATTCTATCATTTCAGCGGGTGTCTCGTTGCTTCCAAATTCCATAGAGCCAGCCATAAGGTCCCCAAGAACCTGCTTGCCACCATTTTTCTTGGTAGACAGGAGCTGCATAAAAACCAATTGTTGGAACTTTATCATCGATAATAATTACACCCCAAATTCCACCTAAAACTTCATCCAACATCATAGTTAGAGTATATGCATTGCTGGACAAGTCCTTTCCTTCCAATTTAGCGACTTCAATAACTTTTATTCTTATAAAAGCAAGTTCCGACTAAGTCAGACCATCTCCGTATTATTCAGATGCGAGACTTGTGCGTTTATTTAGATTAAATTCTGAAGTGGCAGCAATTTGTAAAGCAGCAAGTATGAAGATAAAGCAAATGAAGTGCTTGCTCATATCAAATAAATAATGATGATAAATCTACAAAATAAATAATTCAGCAATTCAAAAATATTATTATCGCAATTATTGTAAAATTACCCATAGAAAAATATATCATTAGTTTTATATCATTAACTCAAAAGTATTTTCAAATTTTGTCTATTCTTTGGCGATCAGTACCATTGCTGTGCTTTGTGGTTTAATGTTTAATTTTTGCCTCTGATCTTTTTACAAAATCATCTCTTTTTTAGTTGGTGTCCATGTGTCTATCATACCTTTCAATTTTAGGCTCTGAACATTATTTAAAGATCGAGGTTGTCTTTATGTATGACTCTACATCTACATGGTGCTATATCTGATTCAAAATAAGTATACTCCACTGGTTTTTCACATCAACTTATATCAATTTTGCCTTCAACGGTGACAACACATCCTATAGCATCTTGCAGTTTGACTAACATTCTTTTAATCTTAAGTTCTACTCGTCAAGCCTCTCGATATAATTCTAATATTGTATTAACCGAGCGTTTGTCTCAGCGCAGATATTCTGTAGAACTGTTTCAACAATTTGCAATAAATTTTGAGTGAGACTATAAATTTGAGAGTCTACCTCATCGCTTATCTGTTGTCTCTCCCACTATTTGAGTAGTTAACAGTACTAATTATTTTTTTGATATAATTGCGCCAGTATGGATCTTGTTTCACCGCTTAAAGTGTTTTTGAAAATGGCATTTATCTTCATCAGCTTACTGTGAGTAGTTAGATGCGTTTGCTGGGACTACAGTCTGAGATTCACTGAAGATTTTTTTAATATTTTTTAATTGATGAGTTTGGGAGCTGACTGTTTTTCATTGGATTTACTGGGGCTTTTTTTATTATGGGACGGCAATCTAATTTCTGTTTTGCGATTTTTGCCTAGTTATCTGCGGAGATAGATAGAAGTGTCAATAAAAGAAGGAGGCTAAAACATTTGGTGTTTCTTCTGGAGGGCACGTGAGTAAGATAAATGATTGTCATTTTCCGTACTTGGGGAATTTTTAGTTTGTCTGAGTTAGACGCTGATCTGCCGCTCATGTCTGTACATTAAAACTATATAATTTGTCATACTATGAAATGGGTAATTTTCCCTATATATTGTTAAACAATGCAAACTTAATGAGTAAGAGAACGTGATAACTACAATTGACTGATATGTTTAGAATGGCTTAATATGATTCACTTGCGTAAATAATGAAAATGGAGTATGTGAGGATGATAAAGAAATCTTTAAATCTTTTAAAAAAGGTTAGCAACAACAGCAATGCCAAATTATTGATATAATGCTATTGCATGATCAATTTTAGCGAATTTTTAAAAGATAAGAAAGACCCAATTGACTGTGATTAATTCAAAAAAATTATCAGGACGCTCTATGCTGCAGTTAATCAAGACGATTTGGAAACTCTCATTGCTGTTTATGTGCCCGTCAAGCCAACTCTGTCTCATTAGTAATGTCTTTACATCAGAGAAGTAATTTAAAGTCAAAAGAAAAAAATATAGCCCCATGATCCCTCTTTAACTTGTTTCTATCTTAACAACCTTTTAGAAGTGCAAGAGGATAAAATTGTTCGCAAAACTATTTCCACTATTGAAGATATTGATGTCAATTCTGACTTCAAGGATATTCTGGGAGAGTAATTCTATCGCAAATTGATCACATATGGATCCAACGGCCTGCTGTTCGAGAAAATTGAGGACAAATCTCTTAAAAAATATAGTTTCTTCCAGTGGATTGAAAATGATGTCGATATAGCTATTAACGAAGATGGAGATGGATTGTACCTGCAGTTACTAAAACAAGTATGGAATTTTAAATTCGATGCTACAAAGATAACCCTGTAGAAAATAAAAATAGCATTTCCTTAGGACAATGAGGTGTCAAGCATTGAGATTGGATTGAAGATGTTTAGTGAAGTCTATTTCATGATAATCGAGAACGAGGAGCTGAAGGAGGTATTCATGGATCGAAAGGAGTTCACTATTAAATTCGAAGATGAGCACATTAACAAGATGGAGTAAAAGGACTTTAACAGCAAGATTAATGAAATTAAACAGTAGTTGCTCTTCAGCTCAAACTACTTTCAATTCATCAAGAAGGATTATAAGAACAAATTTTACTATGCCATTGCTCACTTTTTGTGTAACAGAGAGGATAACTATGTCAAAGAAAATGATTAGATTGTTTTGATAGCAGATATCTCAATAACAGACCGATACTTCTATGCCAAAAAGTTTTACCGGCCTGAAGATTTGGAACTATTCAAAGCTCAACTCCTTGCCAATAGCTCTAAATTGTCCCAAGTTGATTATATAATTCTATTCGGCACACATAAGGAATCAGAAACAATCCTTCAGAACTACATCGATTAAACCAGTGACTTCCAAAGAGCAGCTCTAATCAGTGTATACTTAAAAATTTTCCTTGAGCAAAGCAAGATTGGGCTCAAAGACAGTAAATTGGCATATTATAACAGGAGTATTCGCAACTATTAGGCATTGATCACAATCATTAATAAAGTCAACAAACACAAATTTGATCAGAAATGCATCACCATTGAGGTTTAACGCAAGAAAAAAACCATGAACAAGACTTTTTATTTCAACTGCCTGCAATGCAAAAGTGGACAGTGCTTGCTCTCAGTGACTAAACGCATATCTAATGACGCCAAACAGCACCAGCTACGTATGAAAGGCAATAACTATTTTAGCAAAGATCCAAGAAGTCAAGTAATGTATTGCCTCGATTGTATGTTTCTTTTACCAAAATGCTGCGTTTGCCTTTTTCCAGTCACTGTTTTTAATGGTTATGCCGAAGAACTCAGGAAGAATAGTTGTGGTCCTGGCCAAAAACAGAAGAACTGCGGAGAGATACTATCAAACTCATTGGTGTGGTGTCCAATTTGCTTCCATGGAGGCCACTATAAACACATAGTGAGCTGGATGAAGCGAGCCGACATTAAAAAGAAAAAGACATGCCCTGTGGCCAGTTGCAACTGTGAATGTTCTCTTTGATCGTTTATAATATGAATGATTATTTTCAAAATTTGCACTAAACTTATGAAAGATATGGTAATGATGCCCTTGTAAGCAAACATATTGAATATCAGCTTTCATTTTGGATTGACTTCATTCAATAAATTAAATATTGTAACTTTTCTTATAACAATGGAGCGAATCGATTTGGCAACAGGCACAGATGATCTTGAAGTTTAACCCACTTAGACTATGGAGAGAGTCGAACCATCTAATATGGAGTCGGCTAAAAAACTGATTACGAAGTATCAATAGAGAATTCGCTAACTGTAAATTCTTTACCATCCAGCATGAAGACTATTCATCATCAGAAGAAAGCGAACGATCAACTTAAGGATGAACTAAAAAAACTCAATGATACCCTCAACAGCCTCGTTACGAAAATAGCAGTGAAGCCTAAAGTGTAAAAGGAAGATCCAGCCCGTGATTGTATTTGTGAGATGATTCAGAAATTACAAAAAAATAGCTTGATAACGAGATGAAAAAAACAGTAAGTCTGCGTAAATAAATCGAAGGTCTCAAAGCCAAAATGAAAGCTTACGATAGTCAAAAGTTAAGTGAAATGCAAGACTAAATCAAAGAAAAAGATAAGATCATCGAGCATTTGCACCAGAACATCAAACTACACGAAAAATTTTAGAAGAAAGACATGAACTTGGACATTTATAAAAAGGAAGAAGAGGCACAGCTTAAAATCAAGGCTCTCAGCGAAGAGATTATACATTTGAAGAAGAGGACTCAAGAACAGAGGAAATTTCAGGATCAGCAGGACAAAAGTATGAAGTTTCAGCAGCAACAGTTGATTGCACTTGAAGAAAAAAAGAAATCGCCGTCCAAGTTGAATCACAGCTCAGACATCCAAGGACTCACAACTGTTATACAGCAATAGAACTAAAAACTACAATAACTTTTCAAGTCTTCTTAAAACAGTCGAAAAAGTTTATAAAAATCAAGTAAAATCGAGGTTGATCTACTGAGATCAAAATTACGGCAAGCCGAAAAGATGATTGAGGATATGAAAGAGTAACTTGGCCGGAAATAAAAATAAATTGCCTTGATGAATTTCAGACTCAAGATTGTGGAAAAAGGAAACTCATAAATAGCGTAGATTAAGCAAGAATAGGCTTGGGCTTGGGCTACACCGCAACAGGACTGCAGACGTGAATTGAAAGGACTTATGAACATCCGTTCTTCCAGTCGGAAATTTGACGATAGCTCTTGCTTGCCCCTTGACAGTGAATTTCGCATCAGCAAACTAATCTTCAATTATTTTTAAGAGCATATTGTGCAGATGAAAATACAGTATTAAATTCTTGGCAGTGATAGGAGTGAGAATAGAATGCAAATGGTCTCGAGTTATATAATTGATTCGCACTATACTAGCATGAAGGAGGTTGTTCTAACCCTGTCGGACTACGAGTATATCAAATAGTGGTAAATTTATTGCAGTAAATGCATATAATTCATGAAAATTAGAACTTCAAAGTAACAAGTGCTGGAGGTGGGAAACGAGAGGAACAGTCTAAAATGTAAGCGGTATTCTTTCGACATTAAAAGTTACGAAAAGCCAGTGGCTCTCTTCGGTGTATTATAGGTTAAAAACATTGCAGATAAGGAAATAGAAGTGCTTATCAATTTAGGACTCGTTTTGAAAAGAAAAAATATATTCGGTAAACGTGCAAAATCTTTGGCTAAGTTGTAATCTAAAACTCCATCGTTATTGCTAAATCGAATTAATGATAAAAATATGATCTGATGATTATGATCGATAATGTTTATTTCTAACAAGTGAGTGAAATTAATTCAAAGTTATCAATGTCGGCAATTCATGTCAATACACAATAATTTAAAATTATAATTTGACAATGATGGGATTGTTCAGTGATTTATTTTATTAACATTGTAGATTATAATAGGTATATCATGCAGAGAGGCAGAGATCCTCAACAACTGTTTGACCGCATCATTAGCAAGTAAATATACGATCAGCTAGGGGAGCAAAGGGAATCGAATAATTAGAAGAATATCTCAAAAAATTGATCGGCCTCATCAATTAATTCGAAGATGAAGAAGGTACACTATAAACAGGTCAAAATACCGACATTGATGAAGAAATTACACAACTCGTATCATAATTTTTAAATAAAACCAAAGTCCATTTCAACAATGAAATCCATCGCTGCCTCTTGATACAAAGCTTAGAGTCAATCGCCTTTGAGTTGGAGGAGTATAAGTACATTAAGAGACATTTCTCCAAGTTGGCTCTTACAATTCTTAAATACTTTAGAGATAATTCAGATAAAGTCAGGCTAACTGCAATCGGCAGCATGTACAATCTGCTCAATAAATATTCCCAATCAGGACTTAATATTTTTATGCAAACTTTCGAAGCAGTCTCAACCCTCATTTCGGACAATTCTGGGCAAATTCGTCAAGCAGCGACCTTTCTCAATCAAACCCTTAAAACACTAATAAATGATGCAGTTTTCGATCAAATACCTTTTGATTTGAGAGGATTCATTTAGAATCTCGCTGATCACTTCCATAACGATTCTCCAATATTCAAATAGTTTCTTTTAGATTGGCTGATGGCCATTGAAGAAATTCCGCACTTCTAACTTTCATTTGATTTGCCGCTTTTCTTTAAACAAGTTTTCTAGCTCCTTCTCAGCGACAATAAAAATTTAAAGACCAAGGCCGAGGAGTGTCTAAAGAAATTTCTGCATGTATTTCGTGAGATATTAGCTATGAAAGGAAAATTGTCAACAAAGCTAAATCCAGATAATGCCCTTGTCTTGATTGAGATGGCACTCATTATGATTCGAGAAAATCTGAGCACTTAAACGACTCTGCATGCTCTTTAGTGGCTATAAGTCTTCACCAAGTTTTTTAGTTTGTAAATTCATAAGAGGGAAGAATCTTTCCTAGAGCCTATCTATGTGAGTCATTTTCGAGATATTATTTTGGTTATTATCACGACTCTGTCCGATGATACAGAGCGGATTCGAAGGATTTCACACAAAATTAACGATGCACTGTTGGCAGCCTTTCCTGTAATGTCCAAAGATGAAAAGAAACTGAATGAGACAAGCCTCCTCTTGCAAAAATTATTGCAGTAAAACAGGCTACCGGTTCGTGTGGAAGCAATTCTGAAATGGACTATTTTACTACTTCACCAAAACAGCGAAAAGATGCTATCTGAGATTAACATTCTTATTCAGCATATTGTATAAAAATTATGCGATCGGAACGCTACTAGAAGTCTTTTTTTGCTACTCGAGGGTTCACTTTTTGTGGAAGAATACTTTGATTTGTTCATTCAAACTCTTCTTTCCTTTCTGTTCCAAAATGAGAAGATTCCTCCGTAGCCTATTTTCAAGCAACTTCTTACTCTATAGAATTCTGAGCTTAACTTCATGATCATTTGCAATCGAGTGAATCTGTTTGAAAATGATTAATTTCAATATCGGCTGATTGAATGCTTAATCTCAATACTGATAACGGAAAGTAGTTTATAGTTATTACGGAATAAACTTCAGCAATAAAATTATGATTTGTTTGAGTAGCTGTTTCAATGTTTCAGTAAAAACTAGGCTGCTTTACTGATGTTGTCATTTCTTTCCAAAAGATATATGCTAATCGTGGAATTTATGAAACTGTTGGCCTATACTGAGAGGATTACTGGTCACAAATTCAAGAGTTTAATCAAAATGTCCAACCTCATATAAAATTCAAACATGAATCATCTGAGAGCAGACTTAAGGGAGTCACCTTTAGCCATTAAGGCCTATCTTTCACTTTTAATGGCCTTACCTCATGGAAAATACTATAACTTACTCTTACAGAGACTGCCACCATATCCCAGCTCCCGCCGAGAAGAGCAATCTAATTAAAAATAGTAACTATTTGCTGCCACTCTCATAAAACGCTACTAACATAGTTTTAATAATGAGATTAAAAAATAAAATAAAATAACTAGTAAATATTAACTGTTGTAGTAAGGTTACAAATGATTGTTTATACCCAATTTTTGTAGTGCAGAATATAGTAACTTAAATAATCATGAAACCAGTTAAAAACACAGTCTTATGATCACGGCCAGCCAATCAAGTTCAGGTCTTTCATTGGGGTCGACTGATAGGCATTTGGACAGGATATTATTTAAAATTCTAAGTACTGATATGTCTCCGTATAGTTAATATTCTTCGGGAGAGAAATACCAATAATTGAGATATTGCTGCATTTCTATTTTCATATTGGGTTGTGCTTTGAGAATTTAGAAGGGATAACGACCATAGAGCATTTAAAAAAAGAGCACTCCCACAGAAAATATGTCACTTTTTTATGTAAAATTTGAGACTTACTGAAATATCTCAGGACAACTATAAGGGACTGTAAATCCAGGCTTGTGTTCTAAATAGGATCAGATTTACCTCCCTTGCAAACATTAGGGTGATATGATTCCCCAAAATCGATTAGTTTCACCAGCATATTGCAATAGATCATAATATTATTTGGTTTAAGATCCAGATGGACAATCTTATAATCTCTGAGATACCGCAGTGATTGAACAATTGAAAACATAAGATAGAGCTTCGTAATTAAGGAAGTATAAGTGCTATTGACTTGTAGAAAATCACTAAGATTGTAAAAAGGTATGAAGTCTAAAATTACGCTGTTGGGAAAGGGGTTAGGATTATTGACTGGAATATAATATTTTGGAAGAAATATAGAGCTTCCCAACTTTAATACTTCAACAATCTTCAGCTCATGCCGATTCCGACTGCTTTTTTTGCTCCTTAAATTCTCTGCCTCTTATACTTTAATGACTGCATATTTGTTTAGTAAATTTTTGGTAGAATAAGTTGATTTTTTAGAAGAGGATACTCTGTTATCCAAAGGTTAAGTATACCAAAACTTAATTTATCCCATGAAGATTGTCGAGAAGCCTCCTTAGTTAATTTTTCTCAGTTCTAAGTTCTTAGGCTAATGAAAGAGGATATGATTGAGAATGGTGGTGTTATCATTCGGATTGTTGCATTTTGGTTGATAAGGCATTGCAATCATTAATTGTATCATATTCAGTTCGTTTCCTTGAATCATAAATTCTTTTTGCGATCGAAGGAAACTACAGTACTCAGGTACTCGGCATATTAAATTACAATTTTTTATGAGTTAAGGGGGCAGAGCTTCCCGATTCTAGCATAGTTTACGAATCGACATTTCTTTAGAATTCTCCTTCTAAATCGTTTGTCTTTCCGTTTCTATCGAATTCTAATTCAAATGACTAGTCACCATCATCAGATCAGAGTATTTATAGATTCTATACAGTAAATCGTTCTCCAAATTATAAAACTTGGTTCTTTGCTATAGAGGCAAGGCCCTTTAAAAAACATTCTCAATAAACGGCAAGTAAATTTTAACGAAATTCTTAAACACTATAAGCACTACATTTTCTCTCAATTTTTAGTATGTGAAATCGAATGGATTGCAAAACCCAAGGGTAAAATAAGGAATTTGAAGTTTTATTTGTCGATTATCCATATTTATTGCTATTTTTGAGTCTAGTTTTTCATAGCCTTCTTTAAAGATCAAGTTTTTGCATATTTGAATGGTCTGGTGTCGATTCTCGAATTTAAAGTACGAATATTGATGGTTTAAAATGTTAATGCTTAAGATTATCTCCCCACTCTTTTTCATGAAATTGTAAGACAGAACACCTCGTGTAGAGTCGTCTTCACTCTAAAATAGTATAAAATATCTGACAAACTGTGTAGTCTCAAATTTAGAAGCCTCAGTATACAGCCTATGTTTGCGAAATTGCGCTTGCATAGATTAATTAATCCTTCTCTAGTAATCTTGTTAGCACTATTATGGTTGCTGAAGTTGGCGGTTTCTTGTAACTGTAGGGAAACCACTCCATTAACTCTCATCTAACAAAAGAAGACTCATTTTTTATCCCTTAAAATTTTGTTTTTATCTACACAAATATTTATCATTCCATAGATAGGAAGAATTTGACAGTTCTCTCGCAAGTACATCAAATTTAAACAAAAATTAATTAATTTTTAACCCCTTAAGAGGGAGATAATTTCTAATATTGTTGATATATATCAAATAGCATAATACAATTACTATAATTATCCGCAGTAATAACTTAAATGCAGAATTACTGATTTCACCACAGAGAAGGAGATGTACGGCTAAGTCTTCCAACTTCATTTGTAAATCTTCTGCTTAAGGATATAAATTTCAATGATAATATTATAACTGTTTTTTCAAAATATAAGATTTTCGGTATTTGAAAAAAATCATGATTTTTCGTTTGACTAAATCTGTGAATACAAATCCCTCATCGAAATTATAAATATTTAAGCTCATGTGATAATGACAGTTAAAAGCATCAATTATTGAAATCCAATTCTTTTGGTTATAATTTAAATATAAATGATAATTGCAGAATAATAATATTTAAGTATATTCCTGAGATCTATGTTTTCCTTTATTTTACCGTTGAAATATTAATGAGAAATCATCCTGCGATTTCTTTTCATCGTGGGCTTTGGAGACTTTGTTTGGCTAATGAAATTATCTTGAGGTTATTATAAAATTCAATGAGTAATGATGAACTCTAATCTCCTATTCCAAAATATGATTTGAGGAACTAGGCAAGAGATGCTTATCAATTCACAAAAGCCAATCGAAATATCCCTTCAAAGCATTGGAGACACTATACGTCAACTCTTTGCGAAAATTAAAAACCTGATTCCATTCGAAAATATCTTAAAACATAGCCCTGTGAAAGGTTAGCAATAAAAGAAAAGAGTAATCCAAGGAAAACATAAGCGATGAGGATCGAAAATATCCGATTAAAAACTCACGAGAGAAGAAAAAAAAACTAATAAATTTTCTTTCGTAAAAGAAATTACAATTTTAAAACCCTATCTCACGAAAAAAAGTAAAATAGCCAAATAAATAATTCATTTAGTTGCCGGAAAATCAAAAATATAGCCTTGGGCCAAGACTAAAGTAGGAAGAAATTAGAAGAGACCCCTTTCATGCTGAGAAGAAGATCCGTAAAATTGGAGAAAAAAATGAATATAATAAATCATTAGTACTAAAGCAGCTTGAACGAGATTAATAATCAAGATTTTTTGAAGACTTCATTAAATTTTCAAAACCAACAGAGTTTGATCAATCGGATGAAAGGAACTAAAATATATTATCATTTTGTAAGAGAGTGGAAATTTCCGAAGCATGAAGACATATGATTGTGAACTATCTCTTCTTCCATAAAATATCAGTCAAGCAGATTTCTTTAATTCATCCATCATTTTAGATATTTTATGTCATTGATTGATCTATTATAAGCTGCGATGAGATAATATCAAATATTTAAGTTGAATTGAGGTTAATGTAACTGTAAGATAAGAATAAACAACGCTTTCTAAACCCGTCCTAACTTCAAGCCCAAGCAACCAATATCATAGAAGCTAATCAAGATAATAATTTATTCAGCAACAAAGATTACTACTAAATCTTGAAGCACTATCATAGACCTTCGTGTTTAAGTTCATCCAAAGGTATTCCTTTCTTTTTAGTAAACGATCGCTATCCTAGTTCATTGCCTTGCTTAATAGTAATAAATGTAATCTTCATGTTTATTATCCTTCTTTCTTTCATAAATCCAATTCAACATGGAGATTAAAATTTTCAAAAATAATTGAACAATGTCAATATCCTGGTATTAATTCTAATCAATATTACATTTTTACTGACACTGTTTATGAATCCAGGCATTATTAGTCCGTAAGATATGGATATCTCTGAAGATCAATAAAGATATTGTCAAAGATGTAATAGAAGGGTGAATAGAGATATGGAGCACTGCTTAGTATGTGAAGTGTGCGTCTAAGATCTTGATCATCATTGTGATTTTTTTGGAAAATGTATTGCTGGTAAACAGAGATTTGCTTTTTATGGATTCATAACTTTTGTGTTTATAGGCTTTTTATGTATCCTTGGCCTAGCTACAACTGCATTAGGCAATAACTGATATTGTATAAATCAAAATATTTTCAATTCTATCATTAAATAAATTATTTGTTCAATATTAAGTACTATCTAAATCTTTAAATTGTTTAGTTTAATATAATTGGTCAATAATATTTAGTTTTGTTAGTGAGAATCCACGAATAGAATAAAAATGTTAATTACTTATGATTCAAACTATCATGTTTAGTAGCTTTATGAAGGACGGGAATTATCAATTACAATATGTGAATCATTTTCTGTGAATATATTGTCTTCTCCCAAATTTATGTGGCATGAGGTCATATTAAGGCTGATGTTTTGACATTCCTCCACAAACGCATATTTTGTGCTTGCAACGTTAGCAAACGGTTTGTTGTACTCCCCAGTAGCCAGTTGGTGGATGATTTTTAATGCAGTCTTCTATAGCACAATCAGATTAACAATTTCCTTATGGATGAGGATATTTACAATTTTAACCATAGGAGCAATTTGGGTAATCTCTGCAATCTTTTGGCATTGTTATTGTTTCTCTAAATCTATAATAATTTAATTTTTCGGATGTAGCATAAATTCATAGTTTAAAATATCTTAATTTTTATAGTTTTAAAAATTTCAATCTCAATATCAACTTAAGGGCTCCGTATTCTTCTAATTTCATAAATATTGAAGTAAATCTATTTCAAATATTTGAAAGGCGAGTCAAAGATGGTAATTGAGTGAGCAAGTGTTTATTCTCCTCAATGATCATTGTTTTATTGAAGTTGTCCCTTTTTTTATTATTTATTGATGAGTTCCTTCTATCCATCTTATAACTTATTTTGATATATTCATATTAAGAAGTGAAAAGGTCAAAATTAATGGAATAATAATAATAATGAGAACCACCTAATTTTAGCTAACACAATTAACAAAAGATAAAGTTGATAAAGTTGTTAACCTCAAATAGATAGACCCGATCTTCCAAAAGACCATCAAGCGACTTCTCAATCAGGATGCCTAAGAGCAAGATTCTGACAATGATAAGGCAAATGTATTTTGCTGGTTGTACATTAACCCTCTTTCCAAATTTTCGTTGAACTGGGCTCTAGCTTTTCTCTTCTTTTTCTATATCCTGCAGATGCAAATTTCCTTATCTCTTGCGTTTGGACCAACATTTTTTGTGTAGTAACTCCAGTTTCAAAATATCTATTTATATGTCTATATCACAATTCTTCTCTTTCTAGCAGCAGACATATTCATCAGCTTCTTTAAGGGGTACTATGCATTCGGCAGAGGCAAAGTAATTGATGATTATCACCAAATAATCAGTCATTATATGAAGACTCAACTATATTTCGATGTCATTGTTTGGGTTATATACATTATACCACTCATTCATGAAGACTATGCCCTCAATTTCATGCAACTCATTACGGCAGGAATAATATGGATTAAAAAATTTAAATATCAGAGTCAAATTATTTCTTTTCTTCAGTACAGGGCAGGGCTACGAGCAGCTTTCATGCTATTTATACTATTCATTGATGTACTGATGATCGGCAACTATGGAGCCTGTATTTTCATTGGTATGGATATCCTTCTTTACAACCAGAATTATTATGGGGACAATTCTGCCTATTATTGGCTCACAAACAATACTTCATATCCAAATAGTCTTATTACTGGACCTTGGTATTATCAGTACATCTATGGACAGGAGTTTGCGACGGGAACTCTTTCTACTTTAGCCCCTGGCCCTTTTGCTAAAAACCCTTGGTAGGCGGTAATATTTTTACTAATTAGTTTTATGCAATCGTAGTCATGATCCTGTTTATGGTTCTCGCCTCTTATGTAGGAGAAGTGCTGATCCAAATCGTATATACGTATACTGAGAGGCGTATATTTCACGAATAAAACATAATATCTTTCGACAATTTTATGCAGCTGAAGGCTGTTGATCGCAAGATTAGAAACCGTATCTATAATTTTTTCGAGTTGATTTGGTAAGTTGAGTTGAAAATGGAAAGTAAATAGCAGGAGGCAATGATAAATAAGCTTCCAACCTACTTAAAGGAATAACTCCTCTTATAAATTGGATTTACCAAATCAATCAACTTTTTGGAGCATTTGCCACATCATACCTCATTATAAAAACTAATAGCTCTTAAGTTAGAGAGGATAACAATTGATTCCAATACTTGCATATTTTAGGCTAAAAAAAGATCATCCCTGTCGACAAGGAATATTTACTTCATCAAGGAAGGCATGGCTAAATTTTATTTGGGAGAGCATCAGTTGAAACCATAAAGCCTAGTTAGCAATGTTGTTGGTAATACAACAAATCGAGAGAAAATTCTTAGTCTCAGTAACGTTGAAAAGGTGTTAGGTGTCTATGAATTTATAACTGCCCAAGACTATTCCGTTTGCTGCAAAAGTATCGATTTAAGTTTAATTCAAAAGTTAACTTTTTCTAATTTTGAGGCGATAATTCAATAACTTAAAATTTGGGTAATATTTGTTTCATTTAGGAAGAATTCAAGGAACTTCAGCACAAAATTTTAATTTAAAGGCAAATGCATTTGATTAAAAAGATATGTGTGGTCTGCCTTTAGAATCATATATAATCTGAATGTCCTGAGCTGTTCTGTAGTCAGCGTTTCTCCAATGAGTTGGTGGAGTAAAACAGATTAAAAATTGATCAAAAGAGGCAAAGCCTAAAGAGACGTGACTTTAAAAGTAAAAAGATATATGAATCAACAGAGGATAAAGAAAGGGTTAAAAAATATTCTATCTTTTCAATTTTTAAAAATCTAAATCTTAGTATGTTTAATGCTATATAGGCCAACTTATTTTGGATATCAACAAACTTTAGGGATGGCAGGGTCTTGAAATTGAGGAAGTCACTATTTTCAATCGGTACTATAGAGACGGTAATATTTTATCTTCTTGATCCAGCATATTTAAGTCATTATAACTTTATTATTTTCGTATGCATTTGCCTTAGTGTTATTTTCAATAACCAAACCAGGATAAGTTTATCACAAAGTGTTCTTGAATGAACTACTATCATAATCGAATGTCAACTTCAAATAATGATAAATAAATTCGAAATTATTGAAAAAGCATATTCAAAATATTGCTGTAATAAATCCTGACTTGCCGCTATTATTTTATATAAAAAGCGTTCCTTTGATCTTAGTTGTTGTTAAAGTTAATTATATTGTCATAAACAACATATGACATCACCAGCACAAGTTAATCTTATTGTGGTGCAACCTCAAGCTTCTTTTTCCGATACATTCTGTGATTCCTTCATTTATGGATTCAAGATTGCTGTTTTGGTCCTCGGAACTTATGGTCTCATGGTTGGAATGTTTGCACTATGGTAATCCTTTTACTATTTAGTCTATGCATCGAAAGTTTAGGTGGACCAAGTTCGCGAATTCCAACTACTTATTAAAGTGGAGGTGGGATCTTGCTAGGCCTTTTCATCCTGGAAGTATTGCTTTGGGGTCTACTGTGGTGTTGGGGAGCTCGCAAGAGAGAAGGACTTAGGAGAAGTATAGTTGAGAATCAGCTGGCTCTAATTCGTGCAGCAGAGCAAGCTGACGAGGCTCGGGAGTTGTAGGAGTAACGATTAATGATTGAAAATCGCAGGAAGAACAGAGATTGATTTATCTATTAGTATTACATATTTGCACTCCTAGACTCTGATCGGAACTATTTTCCATTTGTGGGCTTTGTATGCCTCAAGCTAATTTGATTCAACTGCAGATATTAACTTTTATATCCAGTATAATCTTAGAACCTAACCAAAAATATTTGATTATGGTACCATCATTATTTTCATTAATGAATCAGAGCTACGGTCACCTTTCTAATAGGGATATTTATTTGAAGATAATCTATATTCATAAATTATCAATACACGAGTTCAGAATTATATTACAACAGTCTTTATGGATGATAGCATTCGGTTGTTGGTATTTTTATCTGTAATCAAAATATTAGTTGCAAAATACATGGATATAATTTTCAGCAACAGGGTGTCAGATAAAATATTCAAAGTTTGCGCACGCTCCATCGTTGATCAAAAACAATACTCAGAGACTCCTATTTAACTTAGAAAACGCATTGAAGATTGTCTGGATACATATATTGATCATCACATTATCGTGATGTCAGGAGTCAGTAAATATAAGGCTCCTTCAACTCCTCGTAAGTGATGTTTCATAACGAATAATTATTAATGAAGCTAGCAATGTATTTAAAATTGAGGTTAGCCATATTCTAATAACATTGAAAACCTTCTAAATCTCAAACAGCATCAAGCTGATCTTAATATTTGAGGATCAATCTTGTTGTTAATTATTCAAATCAATATGAAGTAAATCATTTTAAATTTTTAATCCAGTAAATAATCACTCAGTTTCAAAATGATTCAATTGTTTTTAATAAAGAGTCCATGATTTCAGTATTAGCAAGAAGATAAAAGATTTAATCAAATCAACAGCATCTTGGATAAGTCAAAACTTGACTCATTTGTTAAATTTTGAGCACTTTACGAAGCCATTCTTGGAGGACCACAGATCCACACTCTTGAGAGGTTTTTTCTTTTTATTTATTGAAGCAGTCTAACATCAAAGCGATCTTTCGTATATTCGAATCGATTATAAACTGCTGACATTTGCTGTTGTCTCTATTTTATTCTCATCACGCAATGAACATGATCTGAATTTGCATTGAGATGATTGAGTTGTTGTAGGGTTAATGCGTGAATATCTTCTGGTTAATTCAGAGCTAATAAAAGGATGAAGCTCCATTTATTGAAAATTCCATCCCTGAGAATGGGATCATTCGTAAGTATTTTTTGACTTTCAGGATGGCCTTAGTTTAAAAGTTGTGTTTTAAACATTAGATCGATAAAGTCCATAAAGGGGAAGAGTCCAGTTCCACCTGCCATTATTACAATAATTCCTGGAGGTGTATGCTCCAATTATAGCCCTCTTCCTCTAGGCTGGCTTAAAACCAATTTATTGCCTATAAACTAGCTGTTTTTAAGTTTGCTCGTTAGTTTGCCCTCATCATAAATCTTCATCAAAATGGGTAAATAATGAAATTAGTTGTTATTTTTTTAGGTCTATTGTATGCTTTTCATTTAATTTGACAGAAGAGATAACTCAATTTCATATGATTTATTTTTGGCTGAGTTGCTATTGTCTTTAAAGATTCTGTAGTCTTGAAAACCTTGAAGAATCTTTTTCATCAGCTTCATATTTTAAGAACAGAGACAATTGACAGAAGTATATAAACGTGTTGTTGATCCGTTGATTGTGAGGGAATAATACTGTCCGAGTTGATGTTATCTTGTGTATCCAGTAAACCTTAACTAATCCCTTTCAGCTGGGGTCAAGCCCATCATATAAATTTGAGTTGTTGATGAAACCACCTTCATTAAACTTATCTGCACTTCCATATACTAGTAGCTTTTTCCAAAACCTTAATATGGATTGATATATATCAATCTAGCGACAGGTGGGCCAACAAGATCTAAAAATTTAGAAGAGTGTGAGTAAGGTAACGTTTCAGGCGAAAACTAGGAAGAGTACATCCCATATATGAATCTATCAATTTATCTTCCATTGAGCTGATCTACAATTTAAAATCCCGCGGGATGACAACTTCTTAGAGTCTATATATTATAAACATAGTCAGCCACGATAACATACTCTGGAACTCCAATTATAGACATTTTTTTAAGATCACTAATATTTTTAATTTCATTGACTTCCTTTCCAATGATAGGTTGGTATTGAGCTGTCTATTATATTTTTGATCTAAAGAATTTTAGGTATACCATGATCATGAAATTTAATCCTTCCCAAATTATTATGATCCAATAAACATAATTCTAATCCACTTGAGCATACCAAATCATGACTACGTTCGCCTTACAAATATAACCGAAAATCCACCCGATAATTCGATGAATTTTTTTTCTAAAAATGATTGATGATGAGCTGAGAGTGGTATTTCGTTGGCTGATGTTGGAAAAGAATCCAGTGAGCCATTGGAAAAAGGAGAGAGAAATGATGATGATCCCGATAATAGCATGAATATAAACAATATAGCCATCAGTATCAATAGTAACGCTAATTCCTGCATTCGGAATTAGAAAAAGTAAGGCAAGTGCCAATGTTGAGAGTCCAATGAGGATTCCGCAGACAGTATGGACCATATTCATGTATGAGTTTTCCCTGAATTGTTGAGCAATAACAGCGACGTTAAAGAGAAAACACCAAATTAAGGTTAGTCCTATTTAATGAGCATCGTTCATTTATTGAGTTACTTCCATGAATGCAATCACTTATGTTGTTGTTCTTCTATTTAATATTAAATTTAAAATATGAAACCGGATAAAAATAGAAAGGAATAGAAGATACATCTCTTAAAACATGAATTTGTCTCTTACAATCAGGTTTATGATTGTAGGCATCGAGGTTTAAATTCATGGAATAAAATAAATGGTTTTCTATTTTATTACAGCGAAGTAAGAATTTATTGCCTATATTTTCAAGTTATGGATTTAAAATTAAAATATTGCGAATTCTCTAATTATTTTTCAGCTGTGAACAAATGCTGTAACTCTTGGTTGCACGACAATTTTTATTTAAGTGACTGCATAATTGATGTTAACTGAAAACACACCTTTATTTTAATTTTCACAAATTACTAATATAATTATTGATTCAGTGATCTCTATGATGATCCTTTATTGTTTTTAAGGATTTGTGGAAGATATATGAATGTCCTTATAAAGTTTATTTATGACTATAAT
>Ga0302186_10000498_pt1 | contig 35191 bp, 31 predicted proteins | sample II_Bog_E1_2_FD_198782 | JGI IMG/M metagenome (GOLD analysis project Ga0302186, IMG submission 198782) | Peat permafrost microbial communities from Stordalen Mire near Abisko, Sweden - II_Bog_E1_1 | ecosystem: Environmental > Terrestrial > Soil > Wetlands > Peat | place: Sweden: Abisko... | reverse complement strand
AAATTTAAATTTAATATTTTCTGCTTTGAAAACCTTTAATTACTTATTAATCTTTGAAAATTTTCAAAAATAATGAAAAATAATCTGATAGCTGTCATCATTTTCGGTCTTTCATTTTGTTTTGTTGTTCCCCAAAATCCTCTTGACAAGTTAAAAGATTTTGCAAATACAGCAAAAGCTGCGGAACCCTTAGTCAAAGACTTTTTTAAGGATAATAAAAGTATTGAAAATCTTGGTCAAGACTTAAGATCACAATTATCCAATCTCTTAAACGGAGGTTCTTCCTCAAACTCTATTGACAATGATTTTATTAAGATGCAATTTATGATGATGATGCTGAAAGCTCTTCAAAGTAGTGTGCTAGAAGGGAAAAATCAGAGCAAAGCAGGATTTTTAAATGCCGAAAGTCTTGGAGCGTTGTTACAAATGATTCAACAATATAAAAGTTTATTCAGTCAAGAAACAACAAAAGAAAGTAGCAGAGAACAAACGAATTCAACTCAAAATGAATTGATAAAAAATTTATTAGCTGATATGGCCAAGAAAAGCCTTGAAGATTGGTCTTCAGAATCAAATGAAAGTTCAGAATCAGAATCTGCAATAAATGAGGCATTTATGAAGAATCTTCTTAATCAAATGATGAGTTCAGGAAATTCAGAAGCTCCCAATACCCCACCTTCATATTCGGAAGAGAACCAGGGATTTAGCTTGAAAGATTTAAATCAACTTATGGATAGCATGAAAGAAATAAATACCACCGTTAATAGACAACAGTTAAAGGAAATTGCTGATTCTTTTAAGGAGTATTTCTCTGAAACTTATGAAGCGGAAGAAGATTTCGGAGAGCAAAAGCAATTAGAAAGAAGAGAGGAAGGAGCAAACATAGGTTTTATTGTGATTGTCACTATTTTGAGTGTTATTTTAATTGTTGTGATTTTGATGCTTTTCAGAAGACATTATAAAAAAAGGCAATATTTGGCTGCAAGAATGATTGAACATAAGCCTCTTCGAAGTATGGACAGTGAGAAAAATCAAATTTAATTAATATTTGGAGATTATAATACCTCAAAGATTTTAGTAAAATTTATATTTCAAATTAATGGGAAATGGGAATTTAATTATGTTAAAATTAAGATTTCTGTTTTAATTTTTTTTTGGGAGGGGGATTTTTATTTTTCAGCTTTAAGGATTTTTGAATTTTTTTTTTTTTTTTCGATGCACATTACAAACTATCACGAGAGGAGAAAGAATTATTTCATATTTTTTTTGAGTGTTAATTTTTTCAAAATAAAAAAATTAATGTTTTCCTGAAATGACAGATCCAGCAGCCTTTCTATCATTTTATTTATTTAGTTTAGTTTATTTCGTTTATTAAATATCGAATTCCAATTATTCCATTATATCAAATTTAATTGATTTTCAATAAATTCATTTCTAATTCAGGAACTGAATCTGCTTTTGGCCCTGAAAAGTTTAATCCTAAAGAAAATAAAGCAATTAATCCTGACAAAATTAGCAAAAATGAGAATATGACTGATTCAAAATTTAAAGAGGGAAAAATTAAAAAAGGTATAATACAGAGAATAAAATCACCAATTATCAATAAATTCAAAAGTTGTTTTGTTCTGGATATTTTGTCAATGAAATTTTGGTAAATAAGGCTTTTTATAGTCGCGAAAACAATCCTTATTAAAAACATCCATAATATAGAATTCCACTTTAACAAAATGCCTAACATCAATACATTTATCAAGGAAATATATAAATTTAGCATTTTTTTCTGATGAGTTTCTTCATTGCTGTAGACAATTATTAAGACCGCAATAAATAACCCCAATAACTCTCCTGAAATAGTAGTAATCAATTGAATTCGGCCAAAAATTTTTTCTTCTTTTAAAAACGGCAAAGTCATCAGTATTGCCTTATTCAAAATCTCAAGTAATCCAAGAAAAAACGAAATTTGAAGAAATTTTTTGCTATTCAGATATATTTCCTTCAACTGGGAGTTAAAAACAAATTCTGAATGGTTTTCAATGAAATCGTGATCCAAAGAATTTTTGGCATCTCTGTCCATTCCAAATATGGCAATAAACAAAAAAATTAAAGCACAAAAACTATTTCCCATCCACAATGACCCCCAATGAGGATCTGCCGTTTCGTAAATCAACATCATAACAAACACCCACATTTTTGTAAATGATTGAGAAGTTAGCAAAAACATTAAGGAAAAATTTGAAATTTTAATTTTATGCCTCACATTCAAGAATAATATCAAAATGATCAATTTTGAGCTGGCTCCATAAAACAGTCCATAGGCGAACTTCATATAACATATTTCATAAGTATTTCTGGAAAAAGAACCCAAAACACAAAATAGAATTTGGAACATTGAAGAGAGAATAAGGAATTTATGGGTTTTCCAACTCAAAATTTGATAGGAAAAATAACTTCCTAAAAATATGGCAAGAGAAGACAATAGAACAACAACCTCTATGGTGAAAACATCCAAACTCCATTGTACTTGCAAAGTTTTGAGAATGTTGAAGAAATAAATGGCTTCAATGTTTTCTGAAAATGAAGACAAAGAAATTGCAATTAAATGAAATGGAAACGGCCGTTTATTTTTTTGGATTTTTGAGTTATGATCCATGGAAAAAAATATTTTAATTATGAATCCTAAAAATATGAAAATAGCTCAAATTTTACAAAAATTAAATCCTATTTTTCAGAAAAAAATTTTAAATTTTTAGTTAAAATAAGACTTAAAAATCATTTACTCATTTTTCATTTGTTCTCTCATGACAAAAACTATTTTTTCAATATTATTATTTATTATTGGTTACTTTTTCCCTTGAGATACACCCGCATGCAATCAGTATTCTATCCATGATTGACAACTCTTTTCTATGCATATTCGACGGATCTCTTGGGTATTTATCTTCGATTTGAACACTTTTCATACTCTTTTTCGAAATTCTGTTGGAAATTTTATTAAATTTCGCTGCCTCATCTTCTTCTTTTAGAAATTTCTCCAACTCCATTTGTCTAGCTCTTAATTTTTCGTAAGATTCTCCATATACATCGTTTTTTTTAGATTTCTCGTAGACCAATGCATCTTTGAAATTATTTTCTTTATTTCCAAATGAAAAAACTCCAGTTCTATTATTACTTCCGTTGTCAAAAGACATCGTCATTAATTGATTATTATATTTTGGAGTCTCATTTGAATAATTGTTGTTATAATTATATTCAGTTTTTAGATTGCACACTTGATCATTGCCATAATCTATGGGAGTACATGATTCTGTTTTTAGTGTGAGAATTTCAACGCTTTTCGGTGATACGTTTCGTTGCACTTTAGGAATATTGGGCTGATATTCTTTCTTCCAAATATATTTATCGATCCGAATGTTATATATTTTTTCATTAGATTTCATCCAATCGTGGGAAAATATCTCACTCATACTTAATCTTTCTTTTGGAATTTTTTTCAAAATTCCTTTTATCAAATTCTTGACATTCATGCTCAAATCAGGAGAAAACGCTTCAATATCAAGTGTCGATTTCATTATATTTCTGCATTTTTCGTTTTCACTCTGTCCTTTAAAAGGTGGCACTCCATGGACCAATTCGTAAAGCAAAATACCTAAACACCAAATATCTAATCGATGGTCATGTGGTTGATTCATTAGCATTTCCGGAGCCATATAATCTATGGTCCCACAAAAAGTTGTGCGCTTATTACTTTGACCTTCTGCACTCCAGCCAAAATCACACAATTTGATATTGCCGTGTTTATCCAGCAGGAGATTCTCGGGTTTAAGATCTCTATGAATGATGCCGTTCTTGTGGAGGTAATCGATCCCTAAGCAGGTTTGGAAAAAATACACAAATGCTTCTTCTTCTTTGAATCGACTTTTTTTCTTCAAATATCTAAACAATGAACCGTTTTCTGCATATTGGAGGATCAGGTAGACATTTTCTTTATCCTCAAAATAATGTAAAAGTTTTATCACATGAGGATGGTCCATCTTTTTCTGAATTTTTATCTCTCTTTTCAAGTTTTCAACTGAAGAGTATTCAAAAATAACTTTTTTGCTAATCTAGGAAATTATTGGGAGCCGAATGTTATGGAAATAATGATTTATAATTTTCTTACTATTTTCATAGCATAAAGGCCACCATCATCTTTATCTCTCACAAGTTTGACCGAACCATATGATCCTTTGCCTAATTCTGATGTATTTTTATTCTTAATAAACGCTTCATCATAGTCGCTAAGACTTTTTTTCTTAGCATTTGATCGTTTTTTGGCGAAAGATTGGTCACTTGCAGTGCTGCTATTTAAAGACATTGACATATTTAGTGCTGATGAAGAGGTACAACTGTTTTTATGATAAAGTTCCCTTATAACAAAATATTAAAAAAAATTAGAATATGGAAGTTGTACCAGTCCTGAGCTCTACATTTTTCAGAGCAATAGAAAACACTTTTGCAATAGGGACATGGACATGTTATGATGTTTGTTGTGGGCCATGGAGGTTTTTGATAACGATACACACAATTTTTTGACGCACAGTTCATAAAACGTTTGCCTTAGTTTTTAAGTAATATTTCACAAAAACTTTTAGTTTAATCAATATATTATTCTTGAACAGACATTTTATCCGAAATTCAACGCATATTTACAAAACTATTGTTAAGTTTTTTTTTTTTTTTTTGTAGATGAGATAAAAAATTGAGATTCTTTCTAAAAGGTTTTTTCAATAATTGGAAAAAGTTCTATATAAATTAGACCGAAAATGTTTTTCTCATTAATTTTTTAATTATAAAAACCTTTAAATTTAATAAAAAAAATGGCACATTTTAATAATTATAAATCAAATTTAATAAAATCTTTATTTTTTGAAAATCGTCAATTAATTTAAAAAAAAATAGATAAACAATTTGGGGGAAAATAAAATCAATTCATATAAAGTCGATGTTAACTTTCTTGACTTAAAATTTATTAATTATTCTTTTTTCTCCTCTTGTGATTTCAAATGTTTATCATATAACTCTTTTTGTTTATTCCAATCTTTTTTCAATTTCTTTTCTCTTAATGACTGAAAAGGAAAATTTCTTTCAAATAATGCAAAAAAAAAATTTGAAAAATCACCTTTGAGATTTCCTTCCCATCTTGATCATGGGTAGGTATTCCATCTTCATCAAATTGGGAATATTTATCAGCCTCATTTTTGTACATATCTCTTGGATTTATTTTCATCTGGCGTCGAAAATTCTTAAAATTTACAATTTTTTAAAATTTACCTTTGCCAAAAGCTCTTCCTCTTTTTTTTTTTTTTCAAGAAGCTTTTGTGATTTTTCCTCATTCTTTTTCTTTTCCTCTTCAGCTTTCATTTTTTTTTCTTTCAAAAGAGTTTCTTTGTCTTCCAATTTCCAAATTGAAGGCTAAACAGATAAATATAAATTTTTATGATTTCATTAAGAAATATTTTATTTATTTGCCTCTCCTTTGCCTTTATCTTCTAATCGTATTCCAAAGTTTGGCATAACATCCTCTCTGAATCTATCACAAACCGTTAAGGTCTTCGCAAAATCTTTTTCCATAGCAGAATTTCTGATTTGGTCTCTAAAAACTGCAACCGCATCAATTAAATCTATCATATTTTCTCCTCCTTTTTTTTCTAAATTGGTGGTTTCTTCATAGTTCAAGCCCATCACTTTGAAGATAAATAGCAAATATTCCTGAATTGACAACAACAAAGTATATTTGACAGGAAATTGAGCCAAATAAACGTTAATTGCCTTAATGAAACTATCAATTTCTGAAATGACCCCAGGAGTGTTAAAATTTTTGCAAAAATGTTCATGTATGGCTCTTTTTTTTTGTTGAAATGTTTCATTCAAAACCTTCTCTTTTTCTTTCCATTTTTGATCATCGGTCAAAGGGTTTTTATACAAACCAGCAGCAAGATTACTGAAGAAGTTTCGGTAAGATTTTTCCTTATTGCTTGTCTCTGTGAAGGAATCTTCTCCATAATCCATGAGGGCATCATATTTGTGGATTAAAAACAGAAGTCTGAGTTGTTCAGGGTTGCACTTTTTCAAAATATGCTGAATAGTAATGAAATTCTTTAGTGATTTAGACATTTTTGAGCCATCGATGTTCAAATGTCCACTGTGCAAAAAATAGTTTACCCATTGGTTTTGATCATAAAAGGCTTCTGATTGCGCGATTTCATTATCATGATGCGGGAAGCGCAAATCCACTCCACCACTATGAATGTCTATTGGGCAACTGAAATTGTCTGCAGCCATAGAAGAACATTCAATATGCCATCCAGGTCTTCCTTCTCCCCAAGGAGAAGGCCATTTAGGCTCTTTTTCTTTGGATTTTTTCCAGAGCGCAAAATCTTCTGGAGATCTTTTATCGCTTTCCGAGGTTAAAGCTCCTTCTCCCTCCTTGAGCTTTATTTGTTAAAAGATTTTTAATTGGATATGTTATTAACACGAAACCTTTCCTATGTCATTAACTGAAAAAGGCTCTAATTTCCCATATACATGCTAAAAAATAAAATAAATTAAAATAAAAATAAAAATAATGACATTGGGATTGGCTTTGTATTTGGGAACATCAAAATAGACAGACCCATTGGATTCATAAGCAAAACCGTTTTCCATAATTTTTTTGATAAAATTAATGATTTCTGGGACAAACTCACTAACTCTAGTTAAGATATCTGGTGGCTGAACCCCAAGAATTCTAAAATTAAACAATGTTTATGAAATCGCAAAGAAATAAAGTTAACTTCATGTCCTCGAAAAATTGATTTTCCCATTTTCTAGCAAAAGCTGTAAATTCTTCATTCAACTCATTGCTTCTTTTGATGATTTTATCATCAATATCGGTGATATTCATACAAAGCTAAAATTATTTATGATGATAAAAAAAAACTAGTCTTCCTACCACAACATTATAGCCGAAATAGTTTTTCATAACCCTTCTTATCATATCAAAACTCAAATAAGTTCGTGCATGGCCCATATGAGGAAAATCATAAACAGTTGGTCCACACATATACCAAGTCACCTGTCTACCATTAATTGGTATAAATTCAACCTAAAATACAAATATATGGTGTTTCAGAATTCGTTTTAAAAAATAATAAACCAGCTTTAGGGGCCAAAGGCTGTTATTAACATAAAGGCCTGTTAAATATGAATCAGGTTTTTTGACAGGATGAAGCCATGATGAATAGGAGTCTGTTTCCATTGATACTTTTTTCTGAGAAAAATCAATTTTTATGAAGAAATTAAATCTTTTTGGGAAAAAACAAATGCAGAGGGTCTTTTTAAACATAATTTTTTTATTTTCTTTTATACATCAATAACAACTCTTTAATTATTTTTGAAAATATATATTTACATTAAGATGTTTTTTTTGCCAAAAAAAACCAATAAATCAATACCATTTTTTCTTTTCCTTTTTTAAAGTTTTGTTTGTATGATTATTCTTGGCTGACTGCGCCAAAAAATATTTATTCCAAGATGCTAATAATTCTTAGAAAATATTTGTTTTACAAATTAATTATTCGTTAAACAAAAAAAAATATTTCATGAAAAAAATTAGCAACTTTCAGCATTCCGGTCCTCTTGGTTGTGTTGAAGGCGATTTCCCCTTGGACCAAATAAACTCTAAAGACTTCTATCAAGAAGATTCACCAAAATTACCAATTAATAAGTTGCAACTTTTAAAAAAGAAAAAAATGAAATCGGTGGATCTAAAAAATAAAAGTGGGATTGACACTTGTCAAGATAAAGCTATTGACAAAGAAACGTCTTTTGATATTTTTATGGATAAAGAACATGAATTTACTAAGATAAAAGCTGACGAAAATACTGAGGCATTCAAAGAAATGCTTGAATTTCATGAGTCCTTTGAGATTGCTAAGACCCCAATGATATTCAAGGTACTTCTAGATTTTTTTTGTGTTTTACCATTTTTAAAGCAAAAGAGTAAAATGCCTGAAAATGATATTTTAACTAAACCAAAAGAGAAAAATTATGACAGCATTTTTCAAAAACCAAATAAAAATTATGTTTCAAAAGATCAAAGCTTTTTGAAGGAAAATTCAAAAAACTATGGTAAATCGATCTCAGGCTTAGACCAATCCCTCTATAAAGATGCTTTAAGAAGAATTGAAAAAGAGAAAACAAGAAAATTTGCTCTGAACTTGAGTTTGGATTTCAAAGAAACAAGAGCGCAAGTGCTGAAAGAAAAGTCACAAGAAAACAGTCAAATCAAAATTTTTCAAAAATTATCGAGGGAAGTATTGAAAGCAGCTGAAGAATTGACGATAAATAACAAAGCCAAACTTTCTTATCTACAATGTCTCGAAATTATGAATGAATTAGGTTTTATTAAGTATCATAATGCCAAGGCTTCCTTTAAAACATCTCAGTACTTTTTGGAAGAAAGATCCCTTTTGGCAAAAATGTGGGATTTGTTGCATTTCCCTAATAAAAATCCAGACGAATCAGTTGACTTTCAAACCTTTCTCAAATTTCTTGCTTGTATTATCGGCATCTCTACTGTTTTTAAAAAAACACCAGATTGCTCTGAATTAAATGATACCAACCCTGATGAAAGTGGATATCCGACGTTCAATCGTGTTGAAGAAAGTCAAAATTTAAATGACTCTTTTGATTCTAAGAAAACTCATAAAGAATTTGATATATTTTATAGAAATCGATTAGGTTTTCTGAAAAATGATAAAGAAAATAAGTCCAAAGTTGAAGTAAATTTGTTAAAATTGTCTAAAAAATCGGAATCTTTGGCTGTAAAACATTATCAGAAAATCCTTGATCAAAATGAGTCTTTTGAAAAGGTTTCTTATTATGACCGATTCGTTCGCACTCAAGCCTTGACCCAAGCTAAAATAATACAAAAATCAGTAGAGAATACTCAAAAAATTTTGGAAAATTGTTCATTCAAGCCTTCGGTTAAAGTGAGACCATCTTCTCAACCAAAGGTTTCCAAGCAAACCCAAAATGAAATTACCAAACCAAAAATCATCAAAAAAACTGAAGAAATTGAATTTGAAAAACAAAAAACAGAATGTACTTTTAAACCAAATCTAACAAAAAAATATCTAAGAAAAGAGAACACAGATGAGAAACTGAAATTCCAACAAAATAAAAGCATTGAGAGAGTTGAAAAAGGGAGAATCGAGAGAAGTTTAGTAAAAACCTTCAAAGAGAGAGGATTTCCTTTTAGAAACGATGTATTACATGAAATAGGAAATTTAACCGTTAGCCAAATAAATCCTGAGTTATTAAAAAAATACTTTGGTCTCAATGAAAAAAATGAAAGAAATGATAGAAAAATAACACCACATTCCACTTTTTCATCCTTAAATAAAAGTCCGATTAATTGTGATCAGAAATATTCACCAATGAAGCAAAGGATGAAAAGTACAATTTCTAATTTTTTATCCCTAAAGAAAAATAAAATGAAAAAAAGCCGAAGATGGGTTTTACACAAGAATCATTCAAAAAGAATATGACATACTAAAGGAAAAGTTTAATTCTATGGTCTCAGCGGACTCTGAAAAAAATCCAAATTTTAACCTCAAACCAATTTTGTTTTTGGAGATAAATTTGGGGGAAGGAAAATTTGAAAAAATTAGTGTGTACGAAGATACAAATTCAAATGAATTGGCTGAGGATTTCTCCAAAAAACATAGTTCATATTCAAATTTATTATATTTAATGAATTTTTTTATTTCTATAGATTTCAGTCAGAACCTTTTGGAAAAATTAAAACATCGTTTCTCCTTTGAGATTGAGAAAAAAAAGAAGCAACTTATTCAAATAAAAATATGAGTGTTTTTTATCATTTAATATTTAATTTACGCTATGAAGCAACAACTCACATGTATTTTGAATTTCATCATAAATTGTTTTCCAGGCAAAATAAATTCAAATTCATATAGTTCCAACTTTTGGTTGAATATAAATGAAAAAAAAAACATTTCAAATAAAATAAAACAAAATAAAAATTTTGTATTTTAAAAATGATCTTGAGAGAGTCTGAATCTACTTCAGGAACCAAGACCACACCTTTTTCATATTTGCCCTACATCACGTTATTCGCGAATTACAAAAACATTCTCAAATACAACAAACCAACATTGAACTTTTTTCATAAAACATTTTATAATATATTTTCCAATTTACTTTCCAACCCCATTGATATCTCCAAACAAGAAATATTCAAAAAAATATCCTCTTATTTTAAAGTCCATACTTTATTTGAATATTTTTCTTTATTCGGAAGCTTTGATGAATCCAAAAATAATGTTATGCGAATGGATAAATATGAAAAAACAACAATCGTGGAAGAAATCAAAGATGGTTTAGGACCAGATAAATTAGAGAAAGCGGATTTAGCAATTATCTATAAAATCATTATGAAAATTTCGCTAATTTTGAGAAGGAACTTAAAGAAAATTAGAAAAGAGCTTTATCAAACAAAAAAAGAGAAAAAAACTGAATTACTTCAAATTTTTAATTTGATTAATGATTTTAAAACATCATATGAACCTGAAAAGATTTCTACAAATATTTTAGTTATTGAATTAATGGAGATTTCAGAAGTCATTTGTGTAATTGTGCCTTTAGAACCTTCTTTCCTCAATGAAAAGGAAAAAATACCAACTCTCAATGATATGGAAATTGGGCTTAATGAGATTTGTGAGAACCCAGATAAAAATATTGATAATTTTATTCCAGAAGAAATTCATCAGTTCTTCAAAAAATTAAAACTCGAAACTGAAGAAATGGTCGATAAAGACAATATAATGGCACTTCTTTTAGAATCCTTTTTCATGGAAAAGGAATATTCTCTGAAGAAAATTTTCTGGAGAATCGATAAATTTTTTCTTTATGAATATTATATGCTCGTGCAAATTTCCAAAATAATTTTCCTCATGTTGAAAATGAATAAAATTGAGCTGAAAAAAAATAAAAATTTCTACGAGGAAATGATCAAAACAAAAGAAAATCTATCCTCCCAAATAACACCTAATATCTCAAAAGAGGCTTATAAGCAAGTTTTCAAAACCACAAATTATAATTATCTTTTAGCTTTGATGTGGATCTCTGATGAAAGCTTTCCAAATTCACTAATATTTTATGAATTCCAGCCGAAGGAGAATGAAATTCTTAAAGATTGCATCAATCCTTTGAGAAAAGATGAAGAAAAAACACCACTTTCCATGTTTTACATATTTTTATACAAATTGCAAGTTTGTTATAGTTTTTATTTTTCTTTTTCTTTGTTAAATTTTGTTTTAAGTCAAAAATAGATGAGTGTGAACTTCCAAGTAAATTCATAGCTTTGAAAGCGCTACAATATGAACAAAGTTTTGCTAATTTTTTAGAAAAAGTTGTAATTTTCTATTTCACAATATAATATTTTTTTTTATGTTTAGCAAAAACATCAAGAATTTGACAAAACCCTTGTGGAATTTATCACGAATTTCCTCGCTGATATTCTTCGAATTGATAACGATGACAGTTTCAAGAGCGATCAATTGAATAACGACAAAGGAATCACAACTATATATACCATAATGTTGAAAAAAATTGCTCTGAAATATGAGTCTTCACTCTATAAAGAATCTTTGATGGACATTAAGGAATATCAATTGAGTTTTGAAGTGAACAAACCTTCATCTCTCATTGTTTTTAAGATGAAATTACCTGAATTTCAAATGAGCATCGAAAATGGAGACGAACTATTATATTTTGTTCAGATTATATGTTCCAAATTTCCAGAAATAACCTCCGACATTGATGAGACGAGAAGAATGGTCATAAAAAGTACAATTTTTTATAACTCAGAGAACTCTCTTTTGATTAAAATGCTTGAAATTATTGATTTTTTGATTATCGTTTCATATACTTTCAACATTGTTGGAATCAGAAGCATTTTTTATTATAAACCAAGTAAAGATTCCGAAAAATATGATATGTTCGTTAATCTAATGAGAGAAAATGCAAGTCTCCACAAAAAGACTATGGAAATCTTTCCAGGATGGAAAAGAATTAAGGATCTTTTTAATTCCCCTGAAAATAATAAATAAAAAAAATTATGATCAAAACAAAAAATTTGAAAATTAGAAAATTCTTTAAATTTAAATATTTTATATTTTTCTTAAAAATTGATTTTAGAATACAGATGAAAAAATTTTTCGAACTCCAAATTAAAAAGCCAAATCCCAAAATGAATAAGAAATAATAAAATTTTTGGATAAAATTATTTTTATTTTCGTTTTTTAAGCTAAATGACAAAACATTTTAGCAATTTAAAATAAATAATCTTTGATTTTTTGAGCTATTATTGATCTAAATTTCTCTTCTGGTATTTCTTCAGGTGGATTTTTAAAAACCTTATAAAACTCCTCTGCAATTTCAAGAAAAATCGGTGAATCCTTTGGTTCGAACTTAGGATTTATCATCTCAAGAGCTTTTGTTATCAATTCTAATAGTCTGTCAAAATGACTCAATATTTTTAACCCACCTTCCATTGCGAAGGGTATTTCAATAAACTTTTCAAATCCTTCCAATTTTTTTAATTTAACATTTCTGAAAATCTGAATGAATTTTAAAAAGACTTTAACTCGATAAACAGGATCTTGATCAAGAGTTTCATGGTTTTCTCTACTTAGACATCTATAAAGGCAAATCAGAATCAATTCTGTTGAAAAAGGGTATTGATGTTCCTTGATTGTAAAGAGTTTGGATGATGAATTCGATGGAATTAAACCAAAAACCCTCAATTTTACGTTGGAATCCTTCATGTTCTGATATAAACATTCAAGTGTTTTTTTCAAAATACTTGGAGTATGGTTTTTATCAAGATAAAGCAATTGTTTTTCAAAATTTTTTTGTTGAAACTCAACTAATAGCTCAGAAAGTCGAAAGTAAAATTGTTTAGTTGTTTCTTTCACAGTTTTTAAATAATCATGACTCATGTCAGGATTTTCATTTTGAATCTCCTCCCTTATTTTGTCTATGGATAGAGTATAAAAGCTGACATTTTGGAAATCTTTTAAGATTTTGCTTAAAATATTAGAAAAATAGGATTTTCCAATGCCTGGAATCCCGAATGGCAGAAAAACGAATAGTTCTTTAGATTGGAATTCTTTTATTTCATTCGATGATAAATCAATGTTTCTTTTTTCTTTCAAGAGTTTCAAGGTTTTATTTAAAAATTCTTGTGGCAAAAGCTCTTCCTCATCAAAAACATCAAAACTGTAATTGCTGCTTTGGATAGATTTTAAGAAAACAGGTATTTTTTGCCTTAAAAGTTCTAGTTTTTGTGTTCTAGTTTTCCGATCTGTTTTATTTAAAAAGGCAAATAACCCAGGATTTTTCTGAATCTCTTCATTTTTGTCAATTTGATCCATAAAATCTAGACTTTTCTCGAGCATCTTTTGCGAAAAACCAGCCACAATGAAATGGGCATTTTTGCCACTTTTACCAGAAACCCGTGGGATCAAATGTAAAATGCAAACAGAAAAGTTTGGCTGGAGAAAATTCTCATCATCATGCCAATTTGTCAATATTTCTTCAACTCCAAAGGCTTTTTTCAATATATCATTTGTTGGAAGTCCTAAAAATAAAGGTGGAGTTAACAAAATTAATTGGAAATTCTCAATTGAGTGTTTTTGATTTTGGAAGCCCTCGATTTTTTCAAGAAAGATCTTTAATAAATCAACAAAACAATAATAAATTTGCTTGAAGGTCACTTTGTTTTCAGGATTATCAATGAATTCAAAGCCGATTTTCCCCAATTCTATGTAATAATCTCGTGATTTTTGAAAATCCTTCCCTTTAAATAAAAGTCTCACTTCCTCATTATATTTTGCTTTTCTTTGAAAATTTGGCTTCTGTATTTGTTTTTTCAAATGTTCCCTTAAATTCCTAAACACCAAGTATTCAATTGTCTTCATCTTGCACAACGAAATCACATGTTCTTGATAACTTATATAGATCACTGAACCTTCACCTTCCTTTTCGCATGCAGATAATTCAATTCCTTTCAATAAATTTTCCATTTTATCGAGAAAATCTTCATAATTGTTGAAATCAGAAAAAACCTCCATTTTGCTATGTTTTAATCCAAATTTCTTGAAAAAGGAAAATGCTGTTTCGGGATACAAACAGGAAGATTTTGGGTTTAAATTCTCGACAATTGCATAGAAAATTATTTCAATTTTGTTATACTTTATGATATGCGTATGTTTGGGATGTCCACAATGTTCGCCTAATAATGTTAAATCTTTTAAGGCCTCCTTCAGTCCAATTATTTGCAAAGGTGATAAGTTTTGGAGGTATTCGAACCAAGTTTCAGCAATAATTTTAGGCCAATAATGGCGTTCTTTGTTGTAATATTGAAGATCTTCTGGAGTTTTAAGAAGGATTGTGACGTTTTTGGATGCAACAAGCCAAGCATCGATGAGTGTTATATAGCTAATTTGACAATGTTCACCATTTTCTTTATAAATTTTACTGATATCTAACCCTTTCCAAATCGTTTTGGAATCAAGTCGCAGATCTTCAATGTTTTCGAATATGATTTTTCTCATTTTTTTCTGGAAGCTTGTTAAAAAAGGGGGATCCTTTATTGGATTAGCCAAAGCTTTGGTATATTCGAATAATTCAACAGAAAGATCATAAAACTTTCGGAGTCCTCTTCTACAAATAATTTGTTTAGGAGCTTGATCTTTCTGCTCATAGATCTCGATAATTGTATTTCCTCGTCTTATATTATAATAAAACATTGGTGTTTTGGCATAAATCTTATCTTCTAATGGTCCTTTTTTATGTAAAGAAATATCTTTCAATGCCCAGGTTGAGTTCATCGGACTTGTTTCAAGGAGAATCTTGACCTTTTTATTTTGAGATGCAAAGGCTAAAAACTCTTCTGTCGATTCGAGGATTTTAAATGGTTTTTTGGGGGTTTTATTCTCAGAATTCATAGTGAAATCTTCATTGTCTGAAGAAGATGATGAATTTTCAAATTCTTCATTACAGGATAAGTCTGAATTGAAAGTGGCTTCTTCCATTATTTTTAGATATTAATTTTTTTATATTTTTTTTTCACAATGCATACATTAAAACAATTTAATTCTTTTATTAAAAACATTAATCAATATTCATATTATTAAAGCAATTCAATAAAAGCATTAATCAATATATTAAAAAAACATTAAGCAATATATTAAAAAACATGAGCTTATTTCAAAGAAAATACAATTAGTTCATTAAATAACAAACCCTCACTTCTTGAAAATGAATAAACATAACTCAAATAAATCCAAATCCTTCCTTTCCTTCCTTTATCGCTAAAATCAACTTTTTCTTCATGATTTCCTTATTCGGATATTCTGGAAGTTCCAATTGGTTTATGCAGGTATGTGAAGTTGGCAACTTCTGTTTATCTTGTATTCTATGAATAGAAAATTTCTTTATTCCTCCAATGCCCTTCAAAGCCTTAAACCCCTCTATGGGGACTTTTGAACTTCCTAATATCGTAAAAAATAAAATAAAGCAAAATTTATAAAAGACCTGTCACAAATTGAATGAAAGCTGCTTTTTCGGACAAATTCAGGGTTTCCAAAATTTCCCAAAACCATTTAATTTGAATCGAATTTGCAGAATAATCATGATAATCAGTATTTTGTTGCAAGTCAGTTAGATTGATATCGGCTAATCCACTGATCATAAGTTCCAATTCATGGCACTCAAAAAATTGGATCAAATCCTTTGGAATGAGCTCATAGAATCCAGATGAAAAACTCTCAATTTGTTGCAAAATTCCATCTCTCATTAACATTTTGCAAAGAGAAATAATATATTCCTTTTTATTTTTATCCGTGACTTCAATCATCCTTCCGTTTGGAATCAAATCCACGATTTCATAATTATCACAGAACTTTCTTAAATAGCTTTTGCAAAAAAATGAATATTCTAATAAATTATCAAAATATTTAACCTAAATTGTTGACATAATTTCCCATCAATATCATTTTCTAAAATCCATTTTAAATTATGGTAATATTCAGAATCTAGATCTCGCATATCCGATAATTTTAAAGGGTGATCCAGAATTTGTTTATAAAAAGAGCTTGTGAAATATGAATTCGTCAAGAAGCCATCATATAATGCCTTGCCGATTACTCTCCCCGCGAAATTAAAATAATTCAAATGTTCGGCATTCACTGCAGAAGTTGGAGCTGGTTGGAAGGCCACTACTCCTTTTGGCCCTGTTACAAATAACCCATAATCTGCGTTAAAAATTTCTTTGGACAAAAGTAGAAACCACTCCTTTGTTATTCCTCCACCATCAAGTCCTTCCTCTTGATCGAAACTAATAACGAATTTCTTTTGTATATCTTGTTCGGTTATGGATTTGAAAGTATTAAAAGAATCTAAAAATAGGAAATTGCGGCGAATCTTAAGCTCTAAAAAATATAAATAAATTATTTTAAGAAATTGAAAAATGGAATACTTAAGGAAATTGACGAATTGGCGTTAAGAGAAGATTTATGTTTCTTTAATTTTTCGTTAAAATATTGCCGTTTTATTTCAAAATCCACAAGCGAAGGGTAAAATTTCAAAAGAGTCATAAGGATTTTAGAATCCAAAAGGGATTTCTCTCGATGGAGAATGAAGTTCAACAATTTCTTGTTTTTTGAAAAAATATAATAAAAGACATCATTATTCTTTTTCTCCACTTCTTCGAATTCATCCTGAAAAAAATCATCAGCTATTTCATTTTTATTTTCTTTTTCTAAAATTTCTTGAGTGTGAACATTAGTATAACTGATTAAAATTGTGTCAAAGAGTGGAAGAAGAGCCTGAATTTCAGGATTAAAAAAAGAATAATTTATTTCTAAAAAACTGAGTAAATCTCCCATGCTTCTCCAAAATTTCACATAATTTTTAAACAAAGACTGGATTTTAGATCGTTGATTCAGAAAATCTATTGCAATTGAAATTTTCAGAGAATTTTCTTTAAGCAATTCTATTGTTTGGAAGTTTATCACAGAAATATTGTCATATAGAAGCTTATTAAACAAAATACTTACTTCTGCTATTTTTGAGGATAAGAATTCCTCGAGTTTAAATAAAACTAGTTCTTTGTTTTTAGGGGTGTTATCACAAAATAAAGTCAAAATCGTCTTTACCTTTTCATTTCCTTCGCTTAATTTCAAAATCAAAAAGTCAATAACATCATTATCAAGACAAATATCAATGGTTTCCTCTTTAGCAACAAATTGCCTTATCAGACATTGCATCAAAGAAATCAAAATATCTTCAAGAGGTATTTCATTAGGATTCGAACCAGATAATAAAAGTGGTAGAAGATTTAACACATTTTGAGTTTGTTTTAAATTAAAATAAAGAACGCTCGTCTGAGTATAGTTTTGTTCTTCCAAAAGCAAAGTTAACAAAAATAAGACCTTTTCTTTAATTGATTTTTTATTTTTCATATAAAATTCCAAGATCATGACTTTTTCTGTTTTTTCTTTGTAATTTTCCTCTAATATATTTTCAATTTCTTTCAGATTCTCACTCAACAAATATTTCATTGATCCTATAAATTCGTCCACTAATTTTTCATTGCCCAACATGAATCCTGCTACAAAATCTATGGGAAGGCCTGAGAAAAAACTATCCTGCTCCATTAGAAAATTGAGGACCATTCGAATTATTTGACCATTCATATTAAACTCTTTCTTATCCTTCATTTCTTCAACCCAAAACTTTTTCTTCTTTTCTGTTTTTTCTGCAATATCTCCCCAACATTGAATTTTATTTTCCGAATTTATGTTATCCTTCTTTAATAACAAATCAAGGATGTTTTCCTTAAACATAGCCTTTTTCTTTTGTACAGCATCAGCATCAGGATATTCATCCCCTTCGACCCCGCAAATATGAATGCAACTCTCATTATTGCAAATTAAGAAATCCTGACTATCAGAATCCTCTTCATTGTCATTTTGACTTTCACTATCTTCTCGGTCCTTTTTTTGGTTGCCTTCAAAAATTATACCACAATCTCTGATCATTTCCAAAGCATATTTCTCAGGAATGTTTTCATTCCTCAAAGAACCACAAGGACTTTCCTCCATTTGATCTCTTTCTAATAATCTTTGATGAAACGCCTGACTTGGACTCAAAAAAGCCACAATTTCATCATCTGAAGGAGTCTTTTTCTTTTTATAACTTTTTCTACAAAGAAAATGAGGCTCATTCCAAAATTTCATTTGAGGAACCTCATTAATAAAGGAAAGAGATATTCTTTCATCAATGGAGAAAGCTTTGCTATAAAGTAATGATTGATAAAAAGAAAAATGCGAAAATGTTTGAAAACAGGTGTTTTCCTCAAACGAAGAAGAAGACTCCGTTTGTTGTTTGCCGAAAGAAAAATCAGAAAAAGAGCTGTTTTTTCTAATTTTATTCACATTCACGAAATTCATCACGTATTTCTTCGAAAGATCTTTATAAATAGGATAATTCTCTTCATTGAAAAGTTTAAAAATCACTTTTTCTTTATTTTCGATAAAACTCTTTGTATTAGGAACTTCGAAAAAACTGAAATCTTCTGAAGAATCCTTAATTTCTTCATTTATTTCCAAATGGATCTCAAATACTCCATTTCTATTTGTGACACTTTCAGAGAAGTTGTTGACAGTTTTTTGAGCATTTTTCGAAAACCTTTCTTCGAACTCCTTGCGGAAATCACGGCCTTTATCTCTAAAATAAACTAAAGGTTTTTTCTTAAGGTATGAGATTATTTCATAAAGAGTAGAAAGGAAAGTTTTGGTAAAAGTCTTATGAGTGAAATTTCTAGGGAGATCTTCAAGTATTTTGATGTAGAAATCCAGGAAGAATTGATGAAGATTGATATTTTTTAATTTGATTAGATCGAGATGAAGATTTAGAAGACAAGATAATCGATGGATTTGAATGCAATTAGAATAATCAATAGGAGTTTCAATAGAAAATGATTGATGTAGGTAAAAAAGAATCAAATGGATGACTTTGCTTCTTTGGATGGCAGTGGAACTGTTTCTGATGAGATCTATCAGGAAATCATTGAAATTATTATATGAATATAACACGATTTCTTTGCAAAAAAACTCCAAGAATGTGATGTTTTTAAATGAGACTCCTCCTTTTTCTTTTTGATAAAACAACTGATGTATTTCCAGAAATTTGGTTACATTATAATCAATCATAAAAGGGATTATCAATGGATATGATTTTATCAATATATGTAAGGTTTTTATAAGGAAAATAAAGGAGAAAGCTCTTTCGCCCTTAGTGACTTCGATTTTATGAGCTAAATTTGTAATAATACTACCAATAATAAATCCAATGATATAATGAATATTTTCTGAAAGTTCATAATTGAGATCCATTTTCTTTTTTTTGAAATTAATGAAATATCGCTTTTCTCTATCAGAATGAATGAAACAAATTGTTTGAGTTGATTTGATGAAATAAGAATTGTCTTTATATTTGAAAAAATCATTGCTGAACTTTTCCAAAGAAACATATTCATTGTTTTCGAAATAAGTCATTAAATCCTGACTGAAGCTATGGCTTAAAAAGTCTATATCACAAATTATTATTTTCATAATTTCTGAGAAAATTTCCAAACAAACTCCATCAATAGACTTGTCTTTTTTTTTCATTGAAATCTCCAAAGTCTTCAAAAATTGCAAGCCGTCATTTTCAAGGAATTGTCTTATATTTTGTGGAGTAGCGCGAATAGAAATCAAAAAAAGGCTTAACAAATTTTGAAGGAAAAAAATTGTAATTGGAATGTTCATCTTGTTATAAAATTCCAATGTTCTTATAATTAAAATCATATAAGTCGAATCTTTTATATGGTTAAGAAAAATAAAGACTTGGTTCAAGGTTTCTTTTAACGATTCAACCGAATCCTCGTTTTTGATGAGTTCTTTGTTCATAAGGAGGAGTTCTTTCATAAAAAAAAAGGGATTGTCAAAACATTCTAAGAAAAATTCATTTTTATCAACCTTACATAAATAAAACACTTTGCTTATGATGTTAACATGATAAAGCAGATATTCGCTTTGAAACAAATGAATTTTTAAATTTTCATTCATCATATCACGCATTTGTTTGAAAAATCCGTTTTTCTCTTTCTCTTCATATTGTAGAACTGTCAAAAGCACATCTTCCAGATTTTTTTCTTTAAAAGATCGAAAAACCTTCCAATTTTTTAAACCCAAAAGCAAAATATCAGTCGACTTTTTCTTGATTTCCTTTAAAAACAACTTATCGAAACAACACCTTTCCATAATTTCAGTTGTGGTATTATATTCAGGTAGATTTGCTAATGTTGAAATTTCATTGTTTTCTGGGATCTTTGGACTTATAATTTTGAGGAGATTTTCTAATTTCGGAACATTAACATTCAGAAAAGCGAGATTTATTTGCTGATCTGAGAAATCCATGAGTTTCAAATGCTTCCTATTTATCTCTGCCATTTCGTCCAATAATTGTGAATCCTTTCTCTCATATTTTTTGAAGCAGAAGTTCTTGACCGATTGCATGATTTTATAAAGCAATTTACCCAGGAAAGAGTCGATTAAAGTTGAATGATCATTTGAAATCAAGGAAAAAAATAAACCAGAAAGTCCTTCAAATAAGAATGGATATAAGTTAAAAATCGGTTTTAAATCCAATTGTTTTTCCACGGAAATTGGAAGGAGAAATAGTTCATTCAAAGAAAAGAAAAAAAGCTCTAAAATTTCGTTATTTTCAACATTTTTCATCCCATAAGTTAAAGAATTCATTAACATCTCGAAACCTTTTAGTTCATCGAAAATCGAAATGAATTCAATAGGAAGACCATATTTAGGAAATATTTCTTTGATTTTTTTGAGCAAATTATTAAACATCTTGAGATATTTCGCATCTTTCATGTTTTTATTGAAAAAACCTAAAATTTCAATCATAATTTTCACATAATATCTCAAATTTTTTTGTTTTTTTCTTAGACTTTGTCCATAAGCCATTCTTCGAATCTTTACAACCATGATAAAAAATTCCAATAAATCCTCGTTTTCATTTTCTTGCTCATTCAAAAGAAAAGCCTTATATAAATCCAATATCTCATTGGCAATTTCTTCCAACCCATCCTGCATCAAAAGGTTTTCATTGAAGCCAATAATTATAAAATTACAAAGACTATTTATAAAAAAAGCCTTGGATTTTAAGTTGTTTTGTCCTTGTATCTTATTTTCTTCTAATTGTTCTTTCAAAATATCCATGATATCAGTTAAATAATGGCTTAAATCATATATGAACTCACGAGAAAGCAATAATAAAGGCTCATAACATTTTAATAGAAGTTCTTTATAGATTTTATCGAAATTATAAAGATAAGGAAATTTCAAAAGAAGAAACATTTTCTTATAAATGACTTCAAAGAGCTTTTCTCTATAAGACCATTTAATCTCGAAAAATCTCGATAAAAACATCAAAAAATTCAATAAGAGCTTGAAAAATTGTTCTATTGTCCTTTGTTTTATTTCTTCATCAAATTCCTTTAATTTTTCAATCAATTCATCTTGGAAATTTAAAATAATTTCTAAGTTTTTCTCAATTATCGCTATAAAGCCTTCTTTTTCAAAATGAGTGTTTGAAGTATCAAGAATTTCAATAATTTCCCTTGAAAAGGCTTTTCCCAAATCCTTTATATTTGGTTCATATTTTGGATGAATGCATTCCCTATAAATAGGACTAATAAGTTCATCTCGTAGAAAGAATACCAGAGTTTTTTGAAGGATTTCAAAGCGTTTTTGAGAAAGTTTAGCTTCTGAGTCAAATTTTATCAAGAATTTCATTAATTTCAACATTTCTAAAGCCAAATATAATTCATCGATGGGTTCTTCTTCAGAATAACAGAAATTGATATTTAGGAGATTTTCTAATAACCTGGTTTCTTGCAAATCTGAGAAGATGCTGGCATCGAAATCAAGATAATTGATGAGAAATCTGATGAAATGTATGACAATTTTATTAAGGAAAGGGTTTTTTTGATTTTCACGGAGCGTTTTATCGATTAAAAGGAAGAATTCAGATTCTTTGAGTTTTTTTTTAGTTTGATTCAATGAATTCCTTTGTTTTTCTTTGAAATGATTGGATAATGTGTTGAGAATATTAATGAGAGATTTTTCTAAGAAATGTGAAGCTTTTGGTTTATTGAAAGATTCTAAATAATAGTTGGCTTTTTCTATGAGAAAAGAATCTAGATTTCCTTCTTCTAAAAGAGAAGGACAATTAAACATTAAATCCAGAATTTTGATTGTTTTGGCTTGAATTTTGTAAGAAAAATGATTAAAGCTTTTCATAAATACGAAGAAATATCTGGAATAAACCGAAAATGGATAAGCTAATTCTGAAGGAGATGAAAGGCTTTGGAAAGAAGTCAAGAAAAACGAAATTTTCCCTTTCAAAATTATTAGAAAATCATTTATAAAATCCAAAGAATTCTCAAAAGCAAAAAATTTTCCTTCCTGTAATCCTTCTAAAATCCTTTCAAAGAAGAAAGCCAATTCCTTAAAATCATCACAGGGGTTTTGAAGATAATCATTGAAAAATCTTAACATTTTCATTGATGGATTGATTAATTCGGGGTTGGGAAAATCACGACTTTCTATAATATTGTTGTAAATGTTTTTCACATGTTCTTTGAGAGAAAATGAGAAAATAGCGCAATTTTCTGTCAATTCATTGGAAAGAATAAATGAATTTTCTTTTTTGAGAAATCTGAAGAGGAGAAATCGGGTTTTAAAAGCCTCTAATTTCAACAGATAAAGTCCTTTCGAGGATCCATGTCTTCTGATTTTTTCCTTGATGAGAAAATAATCAAATAATGGACTATTTTTAGAAAATTTAGGCATTTTTTCATCAAAAAACTTGATTATGAATGAATAAGAACTCATGTCTTGATTTTGATTTCCTTTATTTTCTTCTGCATTTAATCCTAGTTTTTCTTGAGGGAATTCCTGCAGAATCCTTTTTCTATCTAGATTTTCATAGGAAATAGAGAAAAAGTCCTCTAATTTTAACAGATCTAATCTTGGCAACGATATAAACATCGTTAAGAAGAAGATTTCCTCTAAAAATCGCAAATTTGGTATGTTTTCTTCAATAAGACTTCTGCCTTCATCTGTCATATAAATTCCAATAATTTCAAGTGTTTTCCTGATAATTACAATATCATCGTTTCTTCTCAGAATAACAAGTAAATTATCAAATGAATTATAAACAGTCTGAACAAAAGCCCTTCTCATAAGGATGAGGCTTGCTTCCAACAGGATTTCTAATTGAAAATTGTTGAGATTTTCTTGGAATTTTTGATCGATTTTATTGAGAAGCCGAATAATGGAAGAATAATTATGTGAATTCATCAAAAGAAATTCAGAAGATTTCAATCTTTCAAGGAAATCGGATTCGGAAGAAAACAAGTTGGAAAACAATAATTGGAGGTCCGGAGGGTCTATGAATTTATAAGAAAAAGCTTTCAATTCCAAGAGATTTTCAAGGATTTTCATTTTTATAGAGGTTTTGAAATTATTAAACAATTATTAATGTTAATTAATTAAGTCAAATTTTCAAAAATGAAACCAAAACATTTTAATCTTAAAAAAAATTTTTAAATTAAATTAAACAAAAGTTTTGATTTTCTATAGAAAACCCTCAAATTCAAATCGAGAATTCTGAATTTGTAATCATCGATAATAATCCAATTTTATCGAATAAAATGTTGTGGGTCTTTTGTAATTCCAAGAGAAGATTCTTTAGTTCCAGATCTTTTGAAGCAATAACTATATTGATAATTAACAAAAATTCCAATGAAATGCTAATTACCGAGAGTTTTCAATGCTTCAATCTGATCTTCTTCTTCAATTTCGAAAGCTTCATGAGTCGCATCTTGCATATAAAAATTCACCACTTGAGGAATCAATTGAGCTGATTCAATAGATTCCTTTTAGTCAAAAAATAGAAATTAAATCATTGTAAAACAACACCTGCAATTTTTCAACAATGGTCTCAAAAGTCGTTTTTTTTTCCTTTAGAAAATTTATTTGGAATTTCAAGATCTTCTTCATGAAAGTAAGATCGATGATTTTTTTGCAAGGAATGATTTCCCTAAATATTAAAAAATCTTCCTTTTTTTTATTAGAGAGAAAAAGAATAATTACTTTATTTTGTTTTGAATGGTGGCCTGAATCCCAAACATCTCCTTTACAAATCCTTGTTCTATCCAAAACATGCAACTTTGTTCAAATTTTGATCTATTAATTTCCTTCGTTTCAGCTAAAATCAAAGAGTCTTGATTCAGACATTTTTCTGTTTCTTCTATTAAATATATGATCATCTCATTATATTGATCTTTTTGAGGTAGATTGTAGACTTCCCTCCTTTCTATTGATAAAATTAATGATTTTTGACTTATATCTCAATAATTCACACCTTCTCGATTAGTTTCTATCAAATGGATTAATTCTTCCTTCCCCAAAGAAACCGCCTTTTCCATAATATCAGCTATGGATTCCAAGGAAAGATTTCCATTGGATTCATATGAAAGAGAAAGACCTGCTGTTAGTTTTTTGGCAGAATGTTTTAAGATTTCAAGCATTTTAGAATCCTTGGATTCGAATGTCGTTTGTTGAAGTGATTTTAATAAAGGACTGCTTTTGCAAGAAGATGATTTGTGAAATGAATCCTCAATTATTTCATCCTTTGTTTTAACCTTAAGATCTGAATTGTTTTTCAAGTTCTTTTCTTTATCGCTTTCAATGGATTCCATTGGATGTTCATTATTATCTTTATGTTTTTTGCTTTTCTTGAAGAAAAAGAACTAAAATATCATGATTTTTTATCATTCACAACTTTATATATTTAAACTAATCTACCGAGAATAAAAGAACCCCTATAATTCCACCTCCAATGATTTCTTTGTTATAAGTCCTGATAAATTCGAGAAAATTTTGGCTTTTTTCTTTATTGTTTAACATTCTTGTAAATTTAATAAATAATTTAATTTCTCACTAAAAAGCTTCTTCTTTTGAAAAAGGAACTTTAAACATTCTATTAATGACGTTTATTTTACTGCTCTTATGTTCGCTTCCTTTTATTTCCTCGCAGAAAACTCTAGTTCTCGTTCAAGATATCGTAGGTTTTCCCGCTTATGAAACCAATGGTGAAGGTCCTTCGAAAAATCCAATGCAATTTCTTGAGATTTCGAAAGATTCCAAAGATTCTGATCCCGAACATCCAGATATGCCTGATTTAGAGCCAGAAGCTTTGCTTCAAATGCAGGAAAAAGTCACAGCTTTCCTCACGAACTCAACTCTCAACCTATCGATTAATGACTCTTTTGAGGATTTCCTTCATGTCTTTCCTCGTTTCATTCAAACTTCCGGTCAAAAAACAGAAACGCCTTCAGTTCCCCTACAAAACACTTTCGAAATTGCTCAATTCACTGAAGCATGGGCTTCTTCCGTTTATACCTATAAAGATTTTTCACAAGAACATAGTTATCCCGCGATAAATGCGGTTCTCGGGTTCAGTTATTGGTGTTCCACCGGATTTCATCTGAAAAATCAAATAATTACTTGGGAAGGAGTATTTGAATATACTCGGAGATTGAGCCATTTATGGATTCGATGGGCTTATGCTCCTGGGTCTTATCGTATATTGACCACAAATGATGGATCGAATTGGGAAGAAAGCATCCCATGGCAGACTGGATTCAAAGGAGTTCTTTGGCAATGGCTTGCGAAGATTTTTTGGTGGTGGAGATGGTTTTATAAATCTTATGCTGAATATATTCCGTTTGGTAGTCCTGTTTGGGCCAAGAGAATTAGGATTCAAATGAGGGAATCAGTTTTTAATTATTTCGGGATTTATAGAGTTGAGGCTTGGATGAAATCATGGACTGTGATGTTAAAAACGGCGGCACAAGGTGATAATGATGGTTGTTTGATCAGTGCAGATGGAAGTGGCAAAGATGGTCGAGAAATTCAATTGATGGATTGCACTGAGGCAATAGCAGCTGGAGATGGGAGAGAATTATGGACGATTCAGAATAATTTTGAAATCACGAGTTATGTTGGGGAAAAATGCATTGAGGCTGCTGAGGGAGATACTTCAGATGGAGCTCGAATCCAAATAAATGATTGTTGGGTGAGCAAAAGTGCAGGGGATGGAAGAGAAAAATGGGTGATGGATCATAATGGATTGACACGTTTATATAAGGACCAATCGAAATGTCTGACTGTTTTAACCAATTCGCAATTAGAGAATCTTTGTTTGAATAGCAAGTCTTTTGCTTCAAGCACTTTAAATGATGGCCAACATGAAGCCAATATGGCAGTTGATGGATATCAAGAAAACTATTGGGTGTCAGGCCCAGGAAATAATGAAGCCACGTTTACTATGATGTTTAATGAACCGACAACAATAAAAGAAATACAAATAAAATGGAAGTTTCCAGCTGAGGAATTTGAAGTTTTGGGCTTGACTTATCATAATATTTGGGAAGGATTGAGTTTTGTGAAAAACAACGGTAAAGGTTTGAATCTTAATATTGTGAATCTGGGGTCTCGAAACTTGATAGGAATTAAAATTGTGATGCTAAAAACCAGAGATCAATTTAATGGCCAACCAGTTTATGGTATTTGGGATATCAGATGCATTTCGGGCACTAAGGCAGTGAAATTGAAAGATTGCAAAGAATTAGAGGAATTGAAAACCAACAAATTTTTATTAGAAGATGTAAGTTTTATCGATTTAACCGCTGGACCTCGTCTCACCATGGAAAAAGTTTCTTTAAATGAGAAAACCAATACATTAATGGGTCTAGTTAATGTGCTGGTTGGTTTTCCTAAGGTTATTTATAAACTTCTTGAAAAGGGCGATGCCATTACCAAGATAATCTCAAAATTAGAGGAACAAATGAAGAGTCTTGATATTAAAATGACGACTTATCAAGCTTTCCTTGATAATGATAATTCACTCATCCTCAGTTCTCAAGGATCTAGTTCGTTAAATCCTATTCGTGACTGTGCCTCAATTCATAAGGCCTTTCCTCATAAAACCAATGGATTTTATTGGATCAAGCCTCAATGTTCACCAAATGCTTTACGGGTCTATTGTAATTTCGATTATGATATTGGAAAAGCCTATTCATTTATGGGCGCTTTTACAGCGATGAAAGATTTCCATCAATTTTCTATCAAAAACCATTTGGAAGTCCAATATCAATGTGCCACAATAGGCATGACGCCTTTAGAGATCACTTCTGCAAATGAATTACCAACAATTGCTAATTATCTCAAGGCTTTGGAATTAAATATAGCCGAAAATCAAGTATTTCCATTAGGATATGATTGGGGATGTATGCGAGGAGCTTGCACTGGAAGGTATCGTTCTTTCACGAATGAAGCTTCTGTGGACCTTACTGATGAATTTATCAAGAAACTTGATAAATCCAATGTTCTTAATATGGGATTTAATCTCAAAGGGTATGTAAAGGATAGCATTGGGCTTGGAAGTGATTTGAATATGGGTTATGTGTTTTTGAAATTGGATCAATTTTCCATTAGAGGATTGATGTGTTCTCATGATTCTAACTCTATTAATGATGAAGAATTCATAAGTAAATAACATTTTAAAAAATTTCCTCTATTTTATTTAAAATCACATAAAATAACTTATTAATTTTAGAAGCAGATTGTTTCACGAGTCCTCGAGGCAACCCTGATTTTGACAGTATTCAGAACACGAAACTCAAAGTAAATTGTCCTCCAGGTTGTGTGAGATTCAGCCAGAATAAAGTTTGGGGTAATGGGATATATAAGGATGATTCTTCGATCTGTAGAGCAGGCATTCATCAAGGTTTGATATCAGATGCGGAAGGAGGAAACTTGGAAGTGGAATTGGCATCAGGCACGAATAGATATTCAGGAACTTTAGAAAATGGGATTCAATCTGAAAGTTATGATATGCAATGGGATAGATCTTTCGTGATTTTGAAGTTTAATCAAGTTTGCCCTATTGATAAATTCCGCAAGAAAAGTGTGAATATGCCAGTGTCCTTTTTAGAAGAAATTGTTCAAACTAACCTGCAGAACATTTTCACCAATAACATCAGCATTAATAACAATAATAATAACAGTTCTTCTCAAATCTATAATACAAGTTTGGACCTAATTCGATTAAAATCAGAAGAAAAAAATGAAAAAAATGAAAAAAATGAAAAAAATGAAAAAAATGAAAAAAATGAGGATAACCCAATGATAATTAATGCCAAAACCTCAGCCACAGATAAAGCTTTGGAGACAATTGCCAGGATTTATGGAATACAAGAGGATTCTTTAAAGAAAAACCTTAAACTCGCAAAGGATAGCGAACTTCTAGTAAAACAACTCCAAACCTTGCTCGAGCCTCTTCTCAATAGAAATCTCAATAACGATTATTTAGGAAATAAATTAGATGTATTAGAAAGTCATTATTTGGGTTCATTGAAACTAATGGATTATCTAACTGATTTGACTCAAATCAAGTTGAAATGGCTTGAAAAGGAGAATTTAAAGCTTAAAATTGATAAATTGAAAGCTTTAAAATATGAGAGTTATCATGAGGAATATAGCGCAACTTTCGCTGATACTTATGAGGTTTTCGATCATCCAAATGCTTTACAATCTCCATCCAAATGGTCTTTTTCGAAAAATAATCTTCTAGGCCATGAAAACGCGATTTCTCAGACTTCCAACATCAATTGTATGACAGTGACAGGATGTACTGCAAGTCTTTTAGTCCTGAGATATAAGGAATATTATGACGGAATTATTGAGACTAGCATGTTGATGAGGGATTCTGACACAATTGGAATGGTTTTCAGATATAAAGACCCTTTCAATTATTACACATTCGAAATGAAACAACAAGGAAGAGGCTGGAAACGTTTCAGACAAGTCATCAAAGGAGTTTCATCAACAATCGCTTATGTTGAAGATGGTGGATATTTACAGAATATCTGGTATAAGGTCGTATTGATATTTCGAGCTGATGAATTCATCGTGAAAATGGCCCAAGAAAACCTAAATTTGCCAATAGAATCCATTCCTATTGTGATAAAAACAGAAAGTCAGGAATTAAAAAGAGGTCATGTGGGATTTCTGAGCAATGGAGAACAAGGACTTTATATAGACGGGTTTTCAGTGAAGCCACTTGATTGCATTGGAGAGCCAGAATTGCCTGAAATCAGATATTTGCCACCGGAATGTTCGAGATTTAAAGAAACCTATTATGGCCAAATGAATTTAAGATGGAAAATCACCAATCCAGAGAATTTCTTCGATGGACCGTCATTATGGGACTTCGAAAACAATCTGCTTGGCAAAGAAAAGGTGATTTATCAAAGAACGGGAGTATATTCTTCAGGACCTGAGAAAATAGCGACTTTTGCGGTGTTGAATTTCGATAAAATGTGCAGAAGTGGGGTGATTTCTGTTGATTTCTATGCTGAAAATCAAGGAATTGTAGGTTTAGCCTTCAAATATGTGAATTCGAACAATTATTATGTGGTGGAAGCAGGTGGGGATGATGAGAAATTCGTTCAAATTAGGAAAAGACTCGATGGACGATATTCGACCATTGCTAAAAACGATTCAATCGGATATCAAACGAAACAATGGCACAAAATCACTATTGTAATGATGGAAACTTTGCTAAAGATCTATTTTTCTAATGTCGGAGAAGCCCCTGTTCAGGTTTTCGAGGCCGTGGAAAACAAAGATTTAGCTGATGGAACAATTGCCTTGTCGACTTTCAAGACAGAAGCTGCTTTCGATAATGTGAAAATGAGTCCGATGACTGATTGGATGCAAGGAAACAGCGATTTGAGGGAAAATGTTCAACAGGGAGGGATGTATGAAGATGATGAATTTGAAGAGAATAAGAAGGTGAGGATCGAATCTGATCAATATGATAAGAAAATTGAATGGCAGACATGTTTAGAGACCAGAACGCCAGAGTCAAGAAAGAAATATTGTGAAATCGAGTTCGAAAAACAAGATTCTGAGTTGACAGATTGTTATGTTTTTTGAATTTTTCTTTTTTAACTATCAATTTTTTAATTCATTTTTATGCTTATTAATAAAGAAAGGATTTTGTGACAAATGTTGCCAAAGAAATGTGGATTGGATTCATCCATTACATAGATTCCATTGTAAGCAACAATGTGAAGAGGCGACCCTAGCTTCAGTCGATAATGCTTCCTGGAAACAATGCATTTCGATAGCAAGACCTAAGAAAAGCATATATGAATATTGCGAGAATACATTTTCCGATATGCGACAAAGAGACAATTGCAAGCTAGATTCTTGCAATTTATGTTGCGTGATGAGCCAAGAATTCGATGAAATCGATGTAAAGAATGAAATTGTGTCCAAATGCCAAATGGCTTGTCTCGACACTTTCAGTAGTTCAAAGGCAATTTATATTTCCAATTAAATAATATCAAACTAAAAGAATTTAGACTATTTTGAACTAATTCGAGATTAATTAATTATGTTATTAGTTTTATTAACACCAAGGATCCTTCATTCATTGATTTTCTTGCCATATTTCTCCTTCCAGGCATTCATACTCTTTTCCTTGCGTTTCGCTTTTTCCTCTTCCGTTTCATTTAACCATGAAGTCCCTTGAAAACTCTGGCTTTTGCCTTTCAATTCAGTCCTTGGGTTTTCTTCAGACATTGTAAGGTTCTTCAATCCACCCTCGAGTTCCGCTTGAGCTCTATTGAATCTCTCATTATGGATATAGGCAGGAACAAAATCATTGAATCGTTGATTGAAACTGTTGTTATTGGAAGCGGTATTGAAACTACTATTATAGGAAATCGAATTGTCTGCCACGGGGAGAAAATCGGAATAGAATGAGCCTTGAAGAGAATTTGGTTGGGAAACTTCCATTTTTTTCACCATTAATTCGATTTCTTTGTAACCTTTTTTACGACAATAACCCTTATATTCTTCATAAATGTGACGAAGTAATTCTTCTATATATTTACAAGCGATAGCAAAGGTTTCGGAATATTTTGAGCTCACACAAAGATGAAGTGGGTCCTTTGATTCTTTTTTGGATAAAAATATGTTTATTTAATAAAAAAATCTATATTACCTTCTTGGACATTCCCTTCTTTGTAACCAGACCCTCGACCTCGAAGTCTTAACTTCACTACATCAAGATTGTCCCCCTTTGAACCATCAATCGAGGACTCCTTAAGACATAAGTCGATGATTTTTTTCATGTTATAGCCCTTTTTTATTAAACAAAATTCATTCAAAATATTTATTTTTTAAGCACCTTGGAACCGATGATCTTACGAGCCACTTGGAAGTCCTTGTCGTTTTCTATTTGTATCTCGTATCGACAAGTGAATTTCACGGGAATCGAGGTTTGAAACTTAAAACTGTTGGTTCCTTCATTCGTTTCATCTTTTTCAATGCTTTTCTCGAGAGACTTCTTTTCTATGATTCTGGGCATCTCTTGTGAATCAATTTCTTCTGAAGATCCTCCTTCTTCAAATTGAAAAGGTCATCATATTCAACTTGTGACACCCATTCAACTCTGATATTTGCTTGAATATCAGGCAAATATTGCGAATTGAGAGATTTTTGTGCGAACAATGCATGGCTCATTTCGTTGAAAACGATGAAGGCCTTGCCTTCAGGCTTCATTATGATGTTAGCGACTTTGCCGAATCGGGAGAAAATATCCATGATTCCTTGTTGATTCAAATCATATTGTGCTCCAGTCAAGGTGTTGATTTGCAGACTAAGAATAGGTGCCATAATGTTATAACCCTAAATTTTAAAAGTGCGAAAAAAATTAGTTGAGGGTGTTTGAAATATATGAAGGAAAATTAATACATTCGTATGATTGATAATATCCTTCAAAAGTTGTTTCATGTTAGGATCAATAAGAAATTGGTTAAGTTTTTCTATTGGAGATGTTTGATAAAACGCGGAGTCTTGAGGAAAAGAATGGCTTAGGGTAGTTTGAAGCGGTTGTGTCAAAGGACTTAAAGAGGGCGGAAGCGGCGGAGAAGGCTTTTTGCTGAGGCCGGGAGGCATTTGACCAGAAGGGTTGAAAAAAAAATTCTGCATAAGATATAAGGTGATGGGATTTTAAATAATTTAGAACAAATTTTTATGTCTTTTAAAAATATTTCAAAAGTGATATTGTTTTTTATTAATAAAACTCATCATTTTTCTTTTAAGTATTATAATTATCTATTTAAAACAAGGCAATCATCATTTCATGGAGGAAGAAACTCAAAAAAACAATGAATATTCTGTATATATAATATAATAACTCTTATATTTTATGAATTATTTTCATTTTTATCTACAGAATGTCGTCAATAATGATGAACCTCCTGAATATTTGAAAGAATCTATAGAAAAATCGAATCGAGCGACTGATAATTCCCAAGATTCAGTGAATATGAAGGATTTCTTGCAAGAACCCAACGGGAATGGTCTTGGATTGTCTAACATTTTGAAAAAGCCCGATGATGACTCTGAATCCTTGGAAGCTGAAGTAAAACTTACGAATTTTTTCTATTTAGATGAATTTTTTCTTGGTTAGAAGAACTCGCAAAAAGAAATCTATAAGAAAGATGTAACTAATTATTTAATGAGCCTTTTTGAAGCTGTGAATGAAAAGGTTTGTGTAGTAAAAAAGGAAGAAAGAGAAATCCAATCGATTCAATTAGCCGAGGAAAATAAAAATAATCAAACTCCTCAAGAAATCAACAATATGCAAGAAAACAACTTAGAAGACTTAAACATGGAATCAATGAATGAGGCAGCTCAGAAAAAAGTCTGTCTATTGTTCTAATAATTTCCATGAAAAATAAAAACCTTATTTAAGGTGCATTTCAGATCAACAGAAACAGAAATAAAAGGGAATATTATTGATTTTCAGGATGAATCAGAGAAAAAACTCGAAGGAGGACCAAAATTTGAAAAAATAAAACTACTGCCTGATTTCCTGAAAAAAACACCTCTCTTAATAACAGAAACCTCAAAAAACTCGTTTGCTTCTTTCGCTTCGAAAATTAAGGTAAATTTTTTTTTTTGGAAAAATTTTTGGATTTTTACTAAGGAAAAAACTGCAAATTTACCTTCTGAAGAACAAAATAAAATCAACGAAAATGAAATAAAATATTATGAGATTTCAGCGCAATTTTACCTTTGTAGTCTTTATAAAAATTGTGCTTATAGGACCAGTTTGTGCGTGGGAGAAAAAAGTGAAAACTTAGCACAAAATGTCCAAACTCCCAAAAAAACAGAAGAATTCATTGAAAAAGGCATCAAAACTGAACAATCCTCAAAACCAGCAAAAAGTTTAAACAAGCATCCATTGTCAGCAAATGCCAACATCAAACAAATATCAAAATCGGTCACAAAAACGAGACCTCATGAGTCAAAACCTGAAAAACCTGTAAAAAAGGTCGATCCATTAAAAGAGTTGCAAAGCATTAGGACGGAAAAAGAGAAAATCCATTATAAAATTCAAGAAATCGAAGGGAAACTTACCTCAATTCCTCCAGTTCTTGAGCCTTTAAGAACTCCTACGAAGGTCAGACCTCATTTTCGAACAACTCCTCAGAAAAGCCAAAATGATGCTGATGTTTTTCTGAAGAAAATGCAAGATAATAAACAGGAATTCGAATTGAAAAAGGCACAGAAAATGGAAGAAAAGGAAAGCCTTTTGAAAGCCGATTTAGAGAAACTCAACACAGAAAAACAAAAGATCCTAGAGGTTTTTAAATTGGAAAAAGAGAAGCTTTTCTGGAGAAAAATGCATGAATTAGAGGAAAGAAAAGCAGATAGAATTCAAAAGGATGTGGAATATAAGCATTTGGTGAAAGGGATGATAAAAAATAACCAATTTCCAATAAAAACGACAGAACTTGATAAAAGGAAACAAGAAATCGCACAAAAAAAGAAACTATTGACTGATTATTCACAGAAAGTGCGATTAGAACAAATTGAGAGATCAGAAAAAAGCCCCCCGAAAAAACCAAAGGAAAAAGCTAAGAAAACCATTAGATCAATCACTCCGAATCAAAGGCCCAATTATTTATTGGTAAGCGAAAAAATAAATCATTGGTTTTAATAAAGAATTTCTGGAATTTTGCTAAGGAAATCAAACAAAAAAATAAGGAATACCAGGAAAAAGCAGGAGTCAGATTGAAAAAAGATTGCGAGAATTGGGAGAAATATCTCAAGGATGAGAAATTGAACAAGAATGAGAAGTATACCTCTGTGTTAAATAGAGCACAAATCATGGAAAATCAAGCGAAAATGAAGGAAAAAGTAGCTTCTTTTAACACACATGGGATCGATATTGAGGTTGAAAATGAAATAAATGAGCTTTATGTCGACTCTATTAAAGCAAAGATAGCTCTTTTGGAGAAATTAAAAGACTAAATGTCAATGAACAATATTTTTAAAGAAAAGCGTTATTTGAATTTAATATTCAAACAATTTTCGGCTTAACTATAGTATTAAAAAGAAAAGAATTTTTTTTTCTTTTTTTTTCTGCGATCCTTTTGGGTTTTCACATTAATTAAATTAAATCATTATGGAAGGCACTACCACTCTTTTTTTCCTCCTTGTCTTCCTTTACATCACTCAACATCAGGTTATATTGCATTTATGGAGTTAAAAAAAAAAAATTTCTTTTTCGTTTTTGTTTTAAGACCTTCGTTTTTTTTTTTTTAATTAAAAAAAATTTTTTATTTTCGGTTTTTTTTAAGACCTTCGTTTTTTTTTATAAAAAATCGAAAAAAAAAATTAAAAAATTAATAAAAATTAAAAGACCCAAAAATATCGAAGTTTACGGTAATTAAGCTAATAGTCACAATTTCAAAATTTTTTCAGTTTTATCTTGAAAATTTCAATCAAAACCTTCCCGAAATCAGTTCTACTAACCGGCTTACATAAGAAGCTTTTCATGCCACATTTCAAGCAATTTTCTA
>Ga0302186_10000497_pt1 | contig 35197 bp, 39 predicted proteins | sample II_Bog_E1_2_FD_198782 | JGI IMG/M metagenome (GOLD analysis project Ga0302186, IMG submission 198782) | Peat permafrost microbial communities from Stordalen Mire near Abisko, Sweden - II_Bog_E1_1 | ecosystem: Environmental > Terrestrial > Soil > Wetlands > Peat | place: Sweden: Abisko... | reverse complement strand
AAAAAAAAAATTGATATTAGAAAAATCACTCTTATTTTATTCGAAATTAGTTAAAAATTATATTTTTAATTCCAAGAGAAAGGTTGAAAGTCTTCCTTAATTAATTATTAAGTGTTCAAATAAAAAAAAATTGGTTTTTCTCAAATTCCTTTTTCTTCTAAAGTTTCGAAAACGTTGCGCAGCAAGGCACTCCCCTTTCTTTCATTTTGGAAATCCGTTGTGTTGAAAATTCGGTGTTTCTCGAAATCTGGGCCAAACATTTCCTCTCCATGTTTAGTAACAAATTCTCTAATCTAAATAAATATTTTGTTTTTTCCAATTAATAAAAATGAAAATTGGTGATTACCCTGAGTTGCATAGTTTTTCTGGAAAACCTGAGTTGACTATACTTTGATGTATCGATTAAAAACACAAGCTTGGCTTTCACAGTTTTAAATTGTCTAACGACCCCATCGACTGATCTCACCAAGACTAAATTTCAAAAAAAACATTTAATAAAATTCCAGAAAGAGGCAATACTATAAGCATAAAGTGGCCATAGAAAGAAGAATGAAATTGTTAATAAGAATTGATAAAAGGTGTTCTGTGTCACGTATTGTTTTATCAAAATGTAGTAGAGAAAAGCGAACAAAAATGCATAAAATGGAAACATTCCGACAGCGCAAATGATTTTATGGCTGGCAACGACATCCTTACCAAGAACCTTCACTTTTGAAGTTGAAAGTGCTTTTTTTCTCTCTTTTTCTCCTAAATAGGAGATCAACACCGCAAATGGAGCTGAAATTATTACTCCTGGTATAGCCTTTTAAAATTCAAAAAAATGGACGTTAAAACAAAATTTTACAAAAGCTAGACTAAACAAACAACTGATAAAGGATGAAAGCAAAGAATAGAGGCTTCCGATAAATGTAGGTGTAAAACTTTTGACCTAAGGATCCAACAATAAAAAATTTCACTTATTAAATGAAATTAAATATACTTGAAAGTCTTCGATGCCAAGCACCTTCAATTTACTTCTATAATTCTTAGTAGTCTCAAATATTTCTGTGAGTTCATCATTGTGAATTTTTTCTAAACCTTTGATGAACCTAAAAAAATTGAAAGCTTTGAGATTCAAAAATATTACTTTTTATCCAATTCAACATCTTGCTCCTGACTCAAAACTGCTTTATCAGGCTTATAAATGTTTTTCAATAAGTGAACTGACATCAGCAGGCTGTAACTAGGTGCAGTCAAAGTGACATCCCTTAATTTCTTTTGAAATGTGCAATAAAAAAATAATTAAAAATGAATAGATAACATTTTGGATATCGATGAGCAAATTTGAGATTGCTTCCCTCTTATTCACTTTATACAATTCAACCATTTCTTTAGTAATTGTCAGTGGTTGGCCGAATTCCATAGAGACTTTGCTTCTAAATTGATCTCCCTATTTTTAACTCAGAATAAATTCAATATAAAAAATATTTGTTTTACATTATAATAAGTTAACCCACAGGGCACAATATCAACCTCAATGCCATAAGTCGCCATAGCTCCCAAAGCCATAATGCAAACACCTGCTTTTAAAGGTAAAAAATCAGGTCTATCATGTGAACCTCCCTATAATTAGTTTTAATTTTCAAATTATAATGGCAGATACCTCAGGAAAAATTCCAATGCATTCCTTATTCTTCAAAGCCTTCCAAACCTCCGAGAAAAGCTGGGTTTGATCTACTTTCGGAATTATTTTAAACCCTAAAGCGGTGGTAATGCAAGCATCCGGAGGAAGCCCGCTGACAACAATTTCTTCATCACTTATAATTTCCTTAATGGCAACTTCATCTTCGAACTCAAAAGAATTAAATTGTTTAATGTACATTATTTTTTTAATAAAAAAAAAAAAAAAATTTAATTTTACTTTCTGAATCAGAATTAGATCTCCAACTTTTATTTCTTTTGAAAATTGTGTTTTATTCCCCTAAATAAAATTTTTTGATCAAGCCATTTCAAAAACATACTTTAAGCTTATTCTTGTCGTTGGAGATTATTTTTCCAGCACCTGTCTTTGCTAAATCCTTTCAAATTAAATTTATGAAATAAATATAAAAAAAAAATTTAAAAACCTGAGGTCTTTCGACAGGAATACTCCCTGTTGCTTTACCCAAATGTCCAATGATTGGCCTTCTATAAGTCTAAATTAGAAATTAATTTAAAATCAGAATCAAATATTTAAACCTTAGCTGCGATAATGAATCTGACATCTCTGTGACCTACCCAGGCAGACATCATCTATAAATTTAAATATAATTTTTTATTTTTTTAAAAAATTCTTCACTATTGCATCGACGAATTGGTTTCTGTGAATGCCAACAATTAGAGTGGCTTTTTCCTAAAAAAAAAGTTCAAACAAATTAATTTTTCAAACAACCTTTGAAATATTTTGCGTTCCAACAATATCTATTTCTCGAAAAAATGTACTCGTGATCAATCTAGCAAATAAAAATTTTATTTAAAGAACCAAAATGTTTTACTTTAGGATCGTTCGTACAATAGCATAGGAGAAACTCATAGTTTGAATTCTTTTTTAGAAAAAAATTGTTCTGGATGTGATAAAATAAAATATATTGCTAATTATTAAAGCTTATCAAACAATTTTATTTTATAATAAAATTTTTTTTTTAAAATCTGATGCCTATCTTGAATTTTACTTAGAATTAACAGCAATTGTTCGAAAAAAAAACAAAAAATTAAAAAAAAATTTTATTTTTTATAAGTTATTAGAATAAAAAAAATAAAGAAAAATGATTTTAAAAGAATTAATTAATAGATTTAAAAAAATGAATTAATTTTATTAAATATAATTTATTAAATCGAATAAATTGATATAGAAAAAAACTTAGTTTCAATGAATTTTGAAGTTTGATGTAAAAAAACACAATTTGTTTCCCACTTTTTTCTTAAATTAGACCTAAAATTAAAAATACCATAAAAACCTATATTTCAAAGCTTTTTCTATATATTTTCTATCAAACCATCTTCCTCAATTCTATCTGAATATCAGGATAGTCTCCTCACAAAACAAAATCACTATCCTTTTTGCTAATGTAATGGGTATATTAAGTCCCCATCCCCTTCCTTTCCAGCTTTTTTACTATTTTTCTTGCTTTTAAGCTTAACAACAACTACAGTCTTTTGTTTTGGAGCCTTACAAACCTTGAATTTGGGCAACAGAGAGTCTCAGGTTCACCTATAAGAGAGCTTGCTGAACAGATTCAGAAGGTCGCTTTGGATTGGAGATTACATGACTATTAATGTTGTGGAGGAGGGATGTTCCGTTGTAATATTCAAAGAAATTTGCTCATTTTTTATTATTACCATCATATTTTTGTTTAAATAAAAAAGTCAGATTTATAATCGCTTATATAATGAGGAAATGCTTTTCCAAAAAAGCAGTTTTATAATATTCAAGTCATTTTTGTTTATACGCAAAAAACTTAGAAAAGGAATCGCAAATAAAACAAAAGGTTAAAATTCCTAATATTATATATGATTATCTTGGTTAAATTCTGATTTTCCTTTTGTTGTAATATATAAATAAAAAATAATTTTCAATATTTAAAATCCCTTAATTTTAATATCAAAATTTTTCGTTCAAATATAAAACTTCTTTTTCATTAAGAATTTCATATTTTCAATGATCCAACAACTCAACGATAAGCTTCAAAAAAAATCAGAAAATGTGAATCCACAGGCCAAACCAAAGAACCTAGCTGAAATGACCCCCCCTCGCAATGGGAAAAATTATATGCCATCTCGTTACAATGTGAATGAAAGGGTGCCTCCTATCACATATTCTTCGAAGATTGTGTTGAATGATTTAGAAAATAAAGTAGAAAGCTTAGATGACAACTTAGTGAACATTGATGAAACCAAGCTCAGTAAGAAAGTGGCAGAATCAAAGGCGATTTTGCCTCTTGTGAATAAGATCACAGTGCCGAATGAGTTCAAAAAGAAGCCTTTGAGAAGACATGAAAACGACTTTATGTTGTATAAGGAGATTTTCGTTCAACCGAAGGAGAAAGTCCTTATTGAATTGAAAGAAAAAGAGAAAAATTTCGAGAATTTGTTTTATGAAGGAGCCAGCAAACAGTACGATAAAATTTTGAATATTTACGATGAGGAGAATGAAAAACAAAAGGAAAAATTAATGAAAAGCAAGAAGAAAGATTCGAAAAAAGTTAATGATGATAGTAAATTGATCCTAAAATCCAGGAGTGAATATTATGAAAAGAATTTGAAGGAAAGCAATGTCATAATGAGTGAGGAAAAGAACAAGAGCACAGTTCAGAAAAACGACTCAATGATGATAGTGAACGAAATGGGTTCACAAGACAAAAAGAACTTGGAAAGGAATTTTTTCGACCAGCAGATCCAGGTGCAACCACCAGAAATGCCAAACGCAACAATAGCTTCTCCATTGACTCCCGGTAAAAAAACATTTTATTATATATAGTTTATTTAATGTTTTATATTTTGTTTTTTAGGGAATGGATGGGCTCCTTCGATTCCTTTAACCCATAATTTGAAGGAAGGCAAAATCAATATAAAGGATTTACTTGTGAGAGCAAAGGCCGGAATGCAGGCTGGAGACATTCAAAAAGAGGCGCATCTTTCATTTTATTTAGGAATCGTTCACGAGAACAATAAAGCTTTCAAGGAGGTCTCTTTTCCATAAGTTTCAATCATAAAAGCTTTGATTTTAGGCTATAAAATATTACAAAAAGTATTTTTCTTGCGCGAAGTTAATGGAAGATAAAATTGGAATGGCTCTGGCCACAAACCGAATCGGAGTGAACTACTTCAACCAAAAAAGATATGATAAAAGCGTTGAGTTCCATTTGCAGAACATTTCCCTTTCCGATATTGAAAATGCATTTGCTGGGTATTACAATTTAGGGATCGCGTATCGAAAATTGAAAGAATATGATCTAGCAATGGAAAATTTCCAAAAATCCCTCGATTGGTCACAACAAAAGGAAGTATTTTTAAAATGATTGTTATTACTAATTAATTTGTTTAAAGGAATTAGAATCAGAATGTCTTGCTACTGGACAAATAGGGGTGACATATATTGAATTGAATTGTTTTGATGAGTCTTTAGAGGATTTATCTGTAATAAAAGAAATTTGAATGACATTTTTTCTTTAGATTGAATTTTAGAAATGCTATGAATTGAGCAAAAAAATCAAAAACATCAAACTTCAGCTAGATTGTTTAATGTTTATAACCAAAATCACGGGGAAAAACATAAGGGAGGAAAATCATGAAAACACTTTAAACATTCTTAAAGATGCCTTGGAAGTTTGATATATTTTTTATCGTTGTTTTTTTATTTGTCCTAAAATAGTGTGCCAAAAGCATCGGAGATAATAAAACAGCTAATCTCTGCATTTGCAATATGGGAGTTTTGGAAGGCAACAAGAAATTTTCAATTTCTAGTCAAAATTATGTTTTGGACAATATAGAATTAATTTAGTTTTTGATTCCTTTGAACTAGTCAAAAATTAACCAATACTAAGAAAATTTTGTTACCTCTAAATTTTGGGAATTTTTAATTTTCATGTTAAATATTTAAAATGCAATTAAACAGTATATAGGGCCATAAAGCAGCGATTTTGCAAAAAATTAATTATAAAATATTTGAACTCCCAGAATTTATCAGCATTCAATGGAATCTCAATTTGAAGAAATCAACTTGGATGAGTTAACTCTCCATGAATTAAATTTAAAAAAATCAGTCAGCTCTCCGCCTCCTGGCTTGGTTCTTCCATTTTTAAATTTTTTTACTAAATTTTAATTTTTATAAAGTATCAGGATTCCAGTGTGATCTTCAAAGATGGTCAGATTGTGGAATCTGACTTGCAAACATCGAAAGAGATCTTGGATTTGCTAAAGAATCTGAAAAAATATAACCCAAGAATCGTGAATTGCACCTTAGAAAAAAATTGGAAGGAGAAGGAATCAAAAAAATCTGATAATTCAAATGCTGAAGAATAGTACAATAAATTAACAATATTTCAAATTATATTGGGTTTTTAAGCTTCCCAGCTGTTGTTTCGTTGAACGATTTAACCAAGAATATGAAAAACCAAGAAAACGAAACAAACTTTTTTAAAAATATGGATAGTAATTTGCGTTTTTTCTATATTTTTAAAATTTTTTAATTTCTCTAGGAAAAAATAATAAAAGGCTGAATTTAAATGCGACTGTCTATTCCAATGAAAACAAAATTTTCCCTTTCAATCCGAATCTTCAAATGTATTTTTTTATTATTTTTGCTATCTTTTATCTTTTTCATTTGTAGAATGCACTGCGAACCCACTTTGGCACCGAACCCGTTCATTATGGGCTATCAAAGCGAAGATAAAAATGAGAAATTCACCAAATCGAAAAACATTCAAAACCAATATGAAAATGGCGACTTGTTTAAGAAAAACGAAATTTTTCAGTTTTCTCTCACTCATATGCATGAACTTATTTTAGACACCTATTACAATTACATTATTCAAAAAATTTTAGAAATAGGTTTTCTGAAAAATACATATTATTTTTAATTTTTTTATTTTTTTATCAAAGGACTTCCTGAACACAAAGGTGGATTATTCCAACAAATAAAACTAAGGTTTTTAGAATACAGCTATCAAAAGTACGGATGTCGTGTGATTCAAAAGACTTTAGAAGTATAAATTTTTGAAAAAATAGTTAAATCAATGTTTAAAAAATTAGGCTTTTCAAGATCGTTTGTCCTATGAATACAATTATATGTTCGACATCATAAAAACTCAGATATCAGAGCTGTTTTTTCATGAAAATGGAAACTTTGTGATTCAAAAATGTTTGGAAATTTACCAAGGGGAGGATTTTTATTTTTTGCTTCACCAAATAAATTACTATGTAATAATATTTTTTTCTTTTCAATATGCAAAAGTTTTAAATAGCTTCCACAATTGTGCCAACATAAATATGGATGCCTCATCATACAAAAATTAAGTGAAATCTATAAAGACAAGGATCAATTACTAAAAACCAAAGTAATTCTTTTCTTAATGATAAAATATTATCACTAATAACCTTCAGATAAATGAAGTTTTGCTCAAAATTCTGAGCATGTCTTTTGACTTGAGCAAAAAAGAATACTCAAATTATATCATTCAACATATTTTGGAGGCTGGACATATAGATCATAAAGAAAAGCTATTATATAATTATATAAAGCCGAATTTTATTCTTTTGAGTTGTGACCAATTCGCCAGGTAACTTGGAGAAATATGCAATTTTTTATATTTTTCATTTAGTAATGTTTCTGAAAAAGCCATTATTTTCTCAGACAAAGATTTTAGAAGAGCTATTTGGAAAGGCCTTAAAGATTTTAAGTAATTAAAAGTGTTGTTTTCTCTAATAACTTGAAATTAAATTAGGAATTTAAACGAGAGCCTTTTAAAATTAGTCAACGATAAATATGGAAATTATGTTATGCAAAGAGTATATGAATATTCAGAGAGTGACATACAATTGGAATTTGAAAACATTTTGGAACAATATATAGGCAGTCTAAATACCCAAGGTTCTTCTTTATAGAAATCATTCATAAAATAATATTTTTATTTTAGGACAATTTGTCATGAAATTCATTCAAAAACTAAAATTTAAATGAAAATTGCCCTTTCTTAACTTTAAAATATAGTTTTTTTAATTAGTTCATTATATGTAAATCTTTAAATTATTTTAAAACTTAGAAAATGAAAACGAAAACTAAAATTTTAATTTTATTTTTATGTTTTGTGTTTTGTTTTACAACAAAATCACATTTAAAATGAGCTTGAATTTTATTATATTTTTAAAAATTTATAATTTTGACTAAAAATTTTTTTCAACTTGTTAATTTATTTTTTATTTTTTATTAATTTTGTAAAGTTTTTAATTATTAAGCCTCTTCATTTTAAAAATAAATTTGATTTATTTTTATTTTATTTAGAATGCCATTGTTTTTTTAATTGCATCATAAACTTTGAATTTATCTGGGAGGTAAAGCTTTTGAAATTTTTAAGTGCAAACTGTGACTAATAAAAAAATTACATATTCATGCACTAAGGGGAATGGAGTGTCGTACCCACACACTCTCAAAATCGGTGCTTCCTAATTTAATGATAAATTGATAAGTTCATTCGCTCAAAAATATCGAAAATACTAAATGAAGAAAACATTTTTCTTGAATTTTGGCTGAAATTTCCGCTCCTAAACCAGAAGAAATCTATATTGTTTTTCCATTTTTAATTTGAAGGCGAAAAATGAAAAATTACAGGAGCTTCATGTGAAATGATGACTCTTCCAGTTTTTTTTACCGAATTAACCAGAGTATCTACATCATATGGGTATAAAGTTTGAAGGTCAATGATTTCACAAAAATATCCATCTTTTTCAGCCATTTGGGCTGCCTTTTATTAGTTTAACCATTTATACTTGATATTTTTTCAATAAAAACCTCTTTTAGAATTCTAACTTGTGCCCCCCATCCTATTAAAGTAATATCTTTTCCTTCTTTCACAATATCAGCAACATGCAATTGTAGCTTAATTAAAAAATTTATGAGTCTCGTTGTAAAAAAAAAAAAAATTTATACTTCATAATCTTCCACTGGAACTTCATCTTCCGCATTTCTATACAACGCTTTAGGTTCCAAAAAAATCACAGGATTTTGGTCATTAATAGCCGCTCTCAGCAAACCTTTGCACTGAATCGGATCACTTGGGCAAACAATTTTTAAGCCAGGAGTGTGTGCAAAATAGGCTTCAGGAGATTGCGAATGATAATGAGCTCCATGACCTACAGCTCCACATGGTGTTCTAATTACAAGAGAGCCACAATTAAATTGATTTCCCGATCGATATCTAAATTTTGCTGCTTCATTAACAATCTAAATGCAATTTTGATGATTTTTTTGAATTTTCTAAAAAACCTGATCGAAGGCTGGGAATATATAATCAGCAAATTGGATTTCAGCTATTGCTGTAATGCCCATTGAGGCCAAACCAATCCCAAAAGCTGCAATGCCTTGCTCGCATAAGGGAGTGTTGAAAACACGATTGGTTCCGAATTTTTGATTTAAATCAAGGGAACAACGAAACACACCACCAAATTTCACATCCTCTCCAAATAAACAGGCTCTTTAAAAAGAAAAAAAAGGGGTATGAGTTAAAATTAAAAATAATAAAACGTGGGATCATTTTGTAAAGTGATTTCCAAGGCGTTATTGACCGATTGAAAGAGATTCATTTTCTTGCGCTCTATGGAAGATGGGATATCTTTCGCCGTGCGATATTGGATGGGTATTTTTTTTATCGTTTTCTAGGGGAAGAAAAAAAAATGAAAAACTTGGGAAAGAAGAAACGAAACTGATAAGATATTGGCAGTTCCCTCAAGTGTTTTTTTCATTTGATTCAAAAGATTTTAATAATAGTTTATCCGAAAGTTTTTCTCGCTTTTTTTCAAGATTTTGAATTAGATTCAAAGTTTTCCATTTTCCTTTTTATGTTTTTTTTTAATCGAAAATGGAAACATTATATGCATTTTTCTTTGTTTCAAACCAACTTCTCTTTTATTAATTTACAATAAAATTTCATTACTCAATGTAATTTTGATTTACGAATTTTTTTATTTAAAAAATCGGATTTGAAGTGCTTGATGAAAAAAATTCGTTTTTTAAAGAAAAACGGGTCTCTCTATAAAATCTCTTCCCTCTTCTGAAAAAATCAAATAAAAATAAAACAAACCCATAAAAAAACTCACCCCCAAAATTTTTTCGTTCCATGACCGATCACGAAGCCCAAGGCCAAGACGCTCTCCCAAAAGCAGAAGCCTCTCAATCCACCAATGTCACTGCTGAGTTTTGCTGCAGTACGCTCTCCTATTTGGTTTTCGCAATCCTTTTCGGATTATATACCTCTGATGTCAAATACTTTGAAAGTGATCTTTGTGTTGACCTGCTGAAATGGGGCAAAATAATGTATTACCTGTGTGCGGCAGGCACCATTTTTTGTGGCGTTATCGCACCAATTTTCTTTTGCTCAGCAGCTTGTTCAGGAAGCAGTACTTTCAAGGCAGTTTCAGCCTTTTCACTATATTCAATTCGTGTGTCGTTGGGAGTTGCCAATTTGGTGATCTTTATAGCTCTTTGCGTAGTTTATGCAGAGGGAGAGAGTTGTGGTGATTTAAGGACTTTGACTTTAGTATATATTATTTTGGTTGGAGTTGCTATTGGATTGGCCTTTGTTGTTGGTTGTTGCATGTGCTGCTGTATGTTGATGGGAGCTGGAGCTGGAATGGCCATCCTTGGAGGCGTGGGTGCTCAACAAAACAATCAGGGATATGGCTCAGTTAACGGCGGCCAGAATTAGGAGATGTTTTATAAGAACATTATTATATTTTTTTAATCGAGAAAGAACAACACTTGATAAATCTCCTAAAATTTATAGACTACTAAGGATGTTTTTTTATTATTTGTGAAATTTTAAAGCTTTTAAAAGTTAAAAAGAAACATTTTAAAGGCAATGTATTATGTATTTGTGTTGAAGTCATTTGTGGTACGTTTATGGGGATTATTTATGCTTCTCTTTTTGGGATATTTATATCAAGCCCATCATACCATAATGATGATAAATGTCGAAACTTGGTGACATGGGGAAAACTCATAATACTATATCTATTTTAGATAAGAACAAATAATTTGAAATAAATTTTTTTTCAGAAAGCCCTTTAATTTGGAATTTAAAAAAAAACCCCAAAAAATAAAATTTAAACTTTTGATTTAAGAGAAAAAATTTCATAAAAATAAAATAAATTGTTCATATCGGAGTTTTCACATTTAGCCCTTAATTACTACTAAAAAAATGAATTTAACGAAATAAAAATTTAAAAGAAATAAAATTTTCTTTTTAGGCACATCCAAAATGAATTATGCGCTGTTGCAAGGGAATGAAGGTTCAAAAAAATCCAACACCCAACGTGATGTTTGCGTCGAAGCCGTTTGCGGTTCAGCCATGGGGATTGTTTTTGCGACTCTTTTTGGAATATATACCTCAGACTCATCATATCACAACGGTGATCAATGCGTAAACCTGTTGACATGGGGCAAAGTAATATGTTATGTTTCAATTATTGGTTCAATTAACTCGCTTATTTTAACTCCATTGTTTTATTGTTTGATGGTGAATTGTGTCTCTATGCTTTCTGGTATTCTGTTAATAAAAAAAACGATTAGTTCGTTAGTTGGCCTGGCGGGTTTAGTCGGATTTATAGGATTATGTGTTGCTTATTCTGACAAAGAACCTTGCGGACAGTTAGAAGATTTGGCCCTTGGATATATTATATTTCTTTCTATTGTTCTTGGGCTCGCATTTATAATTCTTTGTTGTGTGTGTTGTGTTGCAATTTGCATGGGAGGAGCAATGATAGCTCAAGCTACTCAACCTCAAAATCTAAACATTGTAGATCAAGATCAAGGACCATCCCAAGTTTAAGAAAAATAATACAGGATTTAAAGAAATTATTCTATTTAAAATTTCTATGTTTTTTCATAATATTTGGGAATTTTTTTTTCCAATTTTTTTTTTTTTAAGTTTGCAAGAGGAATAATCCAGATTCAATTAATTTATATATTTCTTCTGCAAATATAAAATCTTCTCAAAAAAAAAAATGAATTTGTGTCATAAAGCATATAAAAATTATAACAAATTTACATACAAAAAATATTTTATTTTTTTGGGTAGAGAATTTAAATTTTGTAAAAAAGAAAAAATTCAAAATATAATTCAAATAAATTATAAATTTAGATTCTCTCCTTTTTCATCGTTTAAATGGATAACGCTCCTTTGCAAGGTGGTGGTTCTAAAAAACCCACAACTACTCGAGACCTTTGTGCTGAAGCCTTTTGCGGTTCTATCTTAGGGATTGTCTTTGCCGTATTGTTCGGGCTTTACACTTCTGACCCATCATACTATAATGGTAAACATTGCGGAAATTTGTGGACATGGGGTAGATATCTCTATTATTTTTTCATTGTAAGTACGATTAGCTCGCTGATAATAACCCCCTTGATTTATTGTTGTGTGCAATCCAACCCAACCGCCTCAACTCTCTCTCAGGCTCTTTCAATCAGAAAATGTATCAATTCCATTATGGGCATTGCAGGTTCAACAGGCTATATTGGTCTCTGTGTAGCTTATTCCCAATATGAACCTTGTGGGGAACTGTCAAAATTGGCTTTGGGCTACATCATCTTTGTTGCAAGTGCTCTAGGGTTTGCTTGTCTATGTATGTGTTGCGTGTGTTGTATGACTATGTGTGTGGGGGCATCCGCGTTGGCTGGAATAAACAATATAAAAGCAATGGAACTACAACAACCCCTTCAAGTTTAAATTTTATGAAAAAAAAATCACACCATTAAAAGAACAAATTTGTTTCTGAAAAAACCTATTTAAAACATTTTAATTTATTTTTTTATGGATTCCTTTTCTTTTCTTCCCTTTGATTTTCGTTATTTTTTAGCAATTAAAAATAAAAAATCACAAAGAAAAATTTTTTTTTCTGTTTTAAATGCAAAAAATTCAAAATCAATTTCGAACAAAAAGATTTATCCTCAACAGAACATTGTTATAGCTATAAAAAACTCACATTCCTCTTAATTTTTCATAAACCATAAAACGATTTAGACATTTTTAATAATCTTCTAAAAACTCATTAAATACAAAATTTATTAATATAAAATGAAGTCTACATCTTTAGAGAACGAGTCTCAAAAGAAGAAAAATTCTGATAGCCAGATTTCTGAAATTTGTTTCACAATTTTTCTTTATTTGATAATCGCGGTTCTTTTCGGGTATTTCACATCCGAGCCCAAATACTATGGCGGTGATGGTTGTGTAGAATTGCTTCGATGGGGGAAAAATATGTTTCACCTATACTTATTGGGAGTTGCTTTAACAGCAATCGTAATTCCAATTTCTTTCTTTTGCTCATCCCTCTGCAAATCCTCTCCATTTTGCATATACTATACAACGATGGCCATGATGGCTCTTAAATTTGCTCTCCTCATAATCTCCATAATATTCTTTGTATTATTGTGGCAGGCCTATGCAAAGAATGAACCATGTGGGGATTTAAGAACTCTTTCTTTTATATATATTTTGTTGGTGGCGATTGGATTGGGAGTTCTTTGTTTTGTTTTGGTTTGTTGCCTTTGTTGTACATGTTGTCTTGGAGGAGCATTTATTGGTTTTTCGAGTGCAGCCCAACAGCTAAATTATGACTCGTTGAACCGCGAAGAAAATAATAATAATTCTAATGCATTATAAAGATTAAAAGAGTAAAAGAGCGAAATGATTTAACGAAGAAAATAAAATGTGAAATTGGCTTTTAAAGAAATAAAAAAAAAAAAATTGCTAAAAAAATATTAACTCTTAAACAAAGAATTTATAACTATAAATTTTTCATTAAGAATTGCAAATTTTTCTATCATTACGGAATTATTCATGGGTAACTCAAATAAGAGTCCAAAGAAAGGAATATCTGGGGTGGATTCTCCAAACGCATCCAAAATATGTTTGTAAACACGAAAAATTAAACCTTTTCTAATTTTTTCATATAAGGACATTGAAATGCTTTACATGGGAAAAGGAATCACATGGTTTATTCGATTATGAAAGTAAAACAACGATCAAAAACACTTACACTATAATGGATCCTGGTATTTGCATAAAATCATTAATGTTATAAGCAAAATAATTTCTTTTCAGGTAGAGTGCTTCGGGAAAAAAACGAAATCAAATTCATAAAACAAAATATTTCATATGTTTGATTTTTTTCTGGATGTTTTAAAGAGTATTGATTTTAGGAACCAGGCCCTGATCATAAATTCCTCTTAGATTTCGAGCACAAAAACGGAGACTATTGGCTAAATTCGCAAGCCTTTAACCAAAAGCAATCAGAAACTGAAGGTTTGGGTGAATCGGCAATTTGGTTCGTGGTAAAATCCTTGAAAGTCAATCAGGCGAGCAAGGTTCTAATTAAAAATTAAATTTAACTAAAAATTTATAAAAAGGGATTCAAACTCAACATTGGTAAACATTAAAGAGAAAAAAAGGAAAATATCGAATTTTAATATCTAGGTGACTATTTCAAATTAGGTCGAATGAGGTTTAGAATCAAAGATTTGAAATCCGTTACAGAAAATGAAAAAAAAAAGGTTTTTTAACTAATGTTAATTTTTTGAAAATTTTTCTCAGTTGGATAGCAAAGAAGACAAAGATTTCAATTTAACTGATATGGATGAAAAGATAGTCAAACCAATTATGAATGTCTCTTGCAGTTCAACCCCATCAAAAACCGACCTCAAGACAAATGTTTGTAGAATCTGTTTAGGTGATGACAATGAAAGTGATAATCCTTTGACAACTCCTTGCAAATGTGCTGGCACCATGAAATTCATCCACATAAAATGTCTTCAAAAATGGTTGAAAAGCAAGCTGCAGGTGAAAAAAACACCATTGTACGTATCTATGATAATCAAACCTCTGCTTTGTGAATTGTGTCAATCTCAATTTCCAGGTAATTTTCAAATAGATAATATGAACTTAGTGTTTTTTTAGAAATTGTGGAACATTCAGGCAAAAAATATGAGAGTTTGGAGGTCCCAAAGCCAAATAATCATTACATGATGTTGGAAGTGATGAGTCGAGATAAAAACATTTGCAAAGGTATGATCGATTTTTTTAAAAGAAATTTAAAATATTAATTTTAAGGCATGCACATCATCGACATGGGGAAGCAAAATCAAATAAAATTGGTAAGATTTCATTATGTTACTATATATATAAATTAAAAAAAGGGGAGAGGCCACGAAGTGGATATCAGAATTAATGACATTTCCGTTTCTCGATTCCATGCACTTTTGAAGCTTGAAAAAGGAGAGTTTTTTCTTGAAGATAGCAATTCCAAGTTCGGAACCTTGGCATTGATAAGAGATCCGATTTCATTGACTGAGAACAATTCTTTTGCTCTCCAAATTGGCCGAACAGTGTTTAGTTTATCTATAAAGAAGAAGAAGAAGATGAAAAGCACTTGTTTCGGGTTTCATAATTTAAAATGTTTGAAAATTTGTTCAACTATATTTTTTTTCAGAATAACCACAAAAAAAGAACTTAATGATCTCCCTTCGAACCGAGGTAAAGCAAACTCTGTGAATGAGGAAATCAAAAAAAATGAAATGGAAATCGAAGAAAATAATAATCAGGTTGAACCAGAAGCAGATGAAATTGAAGTGGGGAACAATGATGCCAATGAGCTTGATAATGTCATTTTCAACAATGATGCAGTCCCCAATCATATAGATATTATTGATTTCAATGACGGAGATGAAGAAAATATGGAGCCAGAGGTGATAATGGGAGGCGAGAATGTGAACAATAATGTAATGTTTATTAAAAGTTTTAATTTTAGTGAAATATATTTTTACTTGATGAGAATGAGCACGAAAACGGACAAAATCAAAATATCAACGTAGTGAATCATATTCCTATGATGGGACCGAGGGAAGAAGGAATTAATTAAAGACAAAGAAATGAATAGAGTTATTTAATAAAAGCTTATGAATTGACAAATATTAAACTATATTTGTTCATGATGAATATTATTACAACTATATTTGAATTTGCAGAGTATTTTTTTAAAATTTAAAAAAATTATAAGGTAAACATTTATTCTGTTTTTTTCAAATTTTTCAAACCTGTTTTGTATTTTTAACATTTTTTCTCAATTTTTTGCTTGAAATCATTGGGTCACAATTTATTTTACTACAAAATCAAATACCATTTTAATCAAATTTTTGATTTTGTTATGGTGGTTTTGTAGTTCCAAACTCTAATAAATTTAAAATAATGCTTCAACGGAATTTTTTAAATTATTAAGATTAAAATTTTAAAAAGGTTCCCATTTTTCATAAATAATCAACTGAATGTCTTCCCCTCCAAACCAAAACCAAAATAATAAAGCAAAATTTTACCTAAAATTGCAACATTATATGGACAAAAAATCTTTAGATATCAAAAAACTTCAAGAAACTGACACACCCCTTCAAAAAGAAGAAGAGGAATCTAAAGATGATGAAGGAACAAAAATAGTCCGTTTTGACAGAGAAATAAGTCAGATGAACCAAACAAAAGAGAAGTTTATGCAAAATTGGGAAAGTTTAGCAGAAAATAAAATGAGAGTCAGGCTAAAATGTCCAAGTTGTGAAAATAAAGCCAAACCAATAGCTTGGAATCATTTAGCATGCGGAACAGCAATATATATTGAAGAAACTGGTTATTTGTCTTGCGAAAAAAATTGCACAAAATTTTTCATTCAAAAGGCGAAGTTTAAATGCAGCCAAGATCATGGTGTTGAATATACACAATATACCAATTTGGCTGATCTTTTACAACCTTATATGCATGGAATTGAAAGTATTAAAAATGGAATTGTTGATCAAAGCAAACTTCAACAATTTATTTTGGTATTAATGGTTAATATTAGCAACAATTGGGAGAGGTTTGCAACATCAACAATTGGGATCTAAAATAATAACTTAATTTTATTTTTTTTGCATTAAAAATTTGTATTTATTTTTGGTATTTCGCACAGGTTTTGGAAAAAACAAATTTACCTAAAAACAAAAATAATTTTAAAATTTATTTAAATTTAAAAAATTATGAAACAAAGACATAAGCAAAGCTTTCAAAAATTGGATGATGCTTTTCAAATTAATATCAATTTGTTTAAAGAATTCACGATGCAATGTGATGGTGTTCATGAGAATCGAGTCGAAATGGATAATATGAAAAATAAACTTTGTTCGCAAATCATTGCTCTTCATTTGTTAATCCAAAGTCTCATTAGGGAAAATAAAAACGATGAAGATTTCTTCCAAAAAATAAAATTAAAATTAAATGAACATTCAGATCAATTCAAAAGGTTTTGCAATTTAATGATGGATTGTTGCCAAAATAAATTACAAGATCAAATCAAAGACCTTAATGAAATATTCGAACTCAATTACAAAGAGATTAAAATGAGATTTATCACCAGTTTAGACCCAAAAGCTGAAAAAATAAATGAAAAATTAATGGAATTGGAGGTGAACAACATTTTGATAAATGCTAACAAATTCCACAATAAAAAATCAGTCCTACAAAGTTATGACAAAGACAAAAAAAAAGTATGCACTTTTTCAAATGGCATTGAGAAAAATATAGAATATGAAGAAAATTTTAAGAAAAAATTCCTCAAGAAAATTAATAATTGTTTAGAAAATATTATTCGATTGATTAAAAGTCATGTATATTAATTATTTCAGTTTGGTTTATTTATCTGAAGTTCAATATTTCTTACTTTTTGATGTATTTTTTTAAATTACCAAAATCTTTGTCTGTTCGATTATCAGTTTTTTTTGTCATTTCTAAATTTTTCAAGTCCCTGTTTTTTAATTTTTGGAAATGATAGTTATTAGAGGCGTTCAAAACTTCGTTGAAATTTGATTGCATTAATTTTTTATCCATTATTTTTGCTCTGGGGTCTTGACTTTTGGCAATCCTTATTCTGATTTGTGAATATTGAAGTTTAAGTATCTCATTTAAGTCTTTTATTTGATCTCCCAAAAATCTCTGGCAACATCGTTTCATTTCTTTGAGAAACTTATCAAATTCCCTGAATTTTTGTCCTAATATTTTTTTAACCTCATCAGGAAAGGTCGCTTCTTTTTGTTTATCATTCATCAAACTTTGTATCATTAAATGATATACAATGATTTGGGTGCATAATTTATTCTTTGAATTATCCTTTTCGACACAATCATTATGATTTCCATCACATTTGTTTTGGCGCGTGCATTCCGAAAATAAATTATGAATGATTTGGAAACCATCATTTAATTTTTCAAATTCATTAACAAATTTAAAATTTGTTTGGCCTTCGTTAGTTATTTGCGTGGTTAATTTTTTCTTTGAATTGTCATCTTCTACGCAATTATTAGGAATTTTTTCACATTTATTTTGTTTGAAACGTTCCGGAAACAAATTATTCATAAACTTAGAACTTTGTTTGACTTCGTTATTGTTTTTTAAAGGTGAGGACTTTTTTGTCAAATTCTTTTCATCACTTTTATGGTCAGGAAATTGAGCAAGTGGGTTTTTCTTATTGATTCCTCCTATTATTTGTTTATTTGGCTTCTCATTTTCGTTAGAAGCCTTTGAGTTGTAAGATTTCATGTTATTCAGAATCTTGTTCTTTAAAAATTTAAAACTCATTGAAAAACTCAAAAAAACTTTTGCAGCTAAATATATATTTTTCAACTGTTATCTAACAGACAGACTTTTGAAATAATTTAAAATTATGATAAAATTCAAATTAAAAAAGCATTTCGATTTTTAAATTATTCAATGTATTTACCTCCCGATAAAAAACCTAACTCAAAACCTCTTTCCAGATTGCAAGACTATATGACAAAAAATCATGTTCCAACTAGTCCACATCAAAACAAAGATTCAGATGAATCTTATCAAAGAAGAAGAAAAAACTTGTTATCCAAATTTCAAAAAAAAATTCCAAAAAACTGCAGTACTTCTCAAGATAGTCCGACTGGTCTTTTTCGTTATGATCGGGAAGATAAACAGTTTACAGAAACCAAGAAGGAGTTTCTGAAGAATTGGGAGAATTTAGAAGACGATAAAATGAGAGTGAAGCTGATTATAAAATGCCCAGGTTGTGAAAAGAAATCAAAACCAACACCATGGCAACATAGAACATGTGGAACATCTATTTATATTGAAGAAACGGGTTTTTTATCTTGTGAAGATGGCTGTAAGAAATTCTTTATCCAACAAGCAAAATTTTATTGCAATAAAGATCATGGTGTAGAATACACTCAATACACAGATTTGAGTGATCTGTTGCAAGCTTATATGCATGGGATTGAAAGCATAAAGAACAGCATTGTAGATCAAAGCAAAATTCAGCAGTTTATTACTATATTAATGGTTAATATCAGTAATAATTGGGATAAATGGAAATGACTGAGACTATGAATAATAGAAATTTTAATATTTAGAAATTTATTTTAAGAATGGTTAATTGTTTTTCTTAAAGATTTTTAAAAGGAAAGACAATACAAAAATTTATACTGCTGTGATTCACTTATCAAAACAAAATATATTTTTAAAAAAAGAGAATACATTGAATCCATTTTTTTCATTAATATGTTTTTCAATTTTTTTAGAATTTTTCTGTTTCTCATATGCTTGTATAATATTTTGATAGTGATATCTGTTGGAATTAGCGATTATTTTGTTGATCTCAATTTCCATTAATCTTTTGTCTAAATTTTCACATCTTGGGTCAAAACTTTTGGAAAATCTCATTCTGATTTCTTTATAATTGAGGCTTAATATTTCATTAAAGTCTTGAATCTGGTCTTCATAAATTTTTTTGCAACAATTTTTCAATAAATTACAAAATTTTTTAAACTCTTTGGCTTTTTTTTTTAATGTAATCTCAAATTGTTGTTGGATGTCCTCATTTTGATTTTCTTTAATCAGACTTTGAATTACCAAATGAAAAACAATTATTTGAGAGCACAATTTATTTTTTGAATTATTTCTTTCGACACAATTTAAATGAATTCCATCACATTTGTTTTGGTTGGTGCATTCGAGAAAGGAATTTATTACAAGTAGATAGCCATCATCCAATTTTTGAAAGACTTGTTTAGATTTTAACGAATCCTCATGGATTTCATTGTTAATTTGAAAATTTGTTTTCTTCATGTTTTCAACGAATATATTTTGAATTTTTTCAAATATATAACTTTATTAATTTCTTTAATTATTTGATAAAAATAGATGTTTTGGTTTAGTTTTTTGCAAACAGGTCTTTTCTATTCAGATTAATGAAATTCATCATATTTAATTATTTTCTTAATCTTGACAGATATTTTCTTTAACATTCAGTATTTTTAAGTAATAAGTTTTTTCTAGAGCAAGAAATTTTTTTCCTTATGTATATCATCCACCCATTCACAAAACAACACAAGAATTTCCTCTCTATTTCCATTCGACTGCATAACCCCATTTGAGTAGTCTCTGAAGTCACTTAAATCTATTCTTCCAATCAAACTTATCATGAAATCGTAATAATCATTCAATAATTTTTTATTAATCAATTCTAAAAAGAAAGGCAAAACATCTTTCACTTTAAAACTATAATCAACATTTTTTAATTTCATAGCTACTCCCATTTTTAAATCATTAATTTTTCTCCAAATTTTGCTTTCATCACTATTTTCAATGCTGGCCCTCAAATTCTCTTCTATTGCAATACCATTGATAAAGTTACCCATAAAATCGGAAAGTGACTGATTTAACTCTTGCTCTGAAATATCATTTTCTTTATTTAATTTCTTCAGCTTTTTTAATGATAGTATATTTTCCAAGCCAACTTGTCTTCTGATGATTTTTTCAAAATGGTCTATTTCTTGTTTTAAAGAAAAATCTCCTTTTTTCTCAAGTTCTTTCTTTAAAATTTGGAACAAACCCAAAATCTCTTTTAAGTTTTGTGTCAAATTTTCCTCTAATTCTCTTTTATTCTTGCTTTTGGGAAAATCAACTTTAAAATAAGCGTTCAGATATAGCAGGAATTCATTCAGCATGGTGATAAGTTTATTATTTTCATTGATTTTTATGACATCTGGTATCTCTGGAGAATGAAATTTGGCTGTTTTAATGAAGGAGTCCGTTATTTTGTCAAATTGTCCGAACACATTATGGGTGATTAACATCATTTGATTTTGTAGTTTTTTGTCTGTTAGTTTCAGCTGATTTTGAAAAGAAGCTTGCTGAGCAGAAAGTTCTGATTTTTCTTCAAAGAAGTCAAGAGGCTTGTTCTCTTTTTGTGATTTTTTAGGATATCTCTCAAATTTATTCTTATTTAATGGAGCACTTCGTTCTAATTCGGAGATCTTCTGGTCTTTGATTTCATTCAAGATGTCGGCTTGAATATATTTTTGTTGGAGAGGTATGATATTTCCCTCCCTATCAGGAATTTTATTCTGATATTTAGAAACAAATACAACAGATTCAATCAAACTTAGTAATTCATTGATATTATCACTCTTCAAAGACTCATTTCCATTGAGGTTTTCTTTTAAATTTCCATCATCTTCTATATTTATATCATTTTCTTTTTCAAAAATTTTATTCTGATCCAAAATAATGGATCGAATCAACCTCTCCAATTCATTTATAGAGTAATCATTTTCATTAGTATTTTCCAAATTGAAACAATTTTGAATATTATTTTCGAAAGTTGTAATTTCTCCATTCAAATTCTTCTTGGAATTTTCTAATTTTTCGTAAGTCTTGGACGTTTCTTTGTCATTATTTTCATTTATAACAATGGAACGGGCCAGATTATACAATTCATTGGAATAATCATCAAATTCATTTTCATTAGTATTTTCAAAATTCAAATGATTTTGAATATTATTTTCGAAAGTTGTAATCTCAAAAGTCTTGGACGTTTCTTTATCATTATTTTCATTTATAACAATGGAACGGACCAGATTAGACAATTCATTTATATAATCATCAAATTCATTATTTGAATTTCTTTTGGTGTTAGTTTTTGATTTTCTTTTTGTGTTCCAATTATTTTTATATTTTCCAAGTATTTTTGGCTTAAATCCATTGGAAGCCTTTTTTGTTAATTTGAAATACTTTCTCTGAAAATATTGAATATTCTTACCCATCAAATTCAAACAGGGAATTTTAAAAATTTTCGATTTAGCAGTTAAAACTAATTTATTAAAAAAACATTCTCAAAGAAAATTTTCCATACATGAATTCCGTTAAAACAAACAATAAATTTATATGAAATTAAATTTGTTTTATATTTTATAAAAGAAGAAATTATTAAGAAAAATAACTCCAAGAACAAAAAACAGGAGAGATTTATTTTTTAAGAATTAGATAAAAAAACAAAATTATTTTATTATTGTACTAAACAAAAATTTTAAAAAAATTTATAAATAAAAATCTGGACTCTGTGTTTTTTAAATTTTTTACTATCTTAGAAAATTCACTATTGGAAAAATTTACCTTTCATTTTTTTTCATTTGATTTCTTCATATTATGAATTCCTTTACCCTAAACTTTTTCGATGCTAACATGGAATCTCAATACCAAAAAGAAATTTCTCAGCAAAGGCTCATAAAATTAACTCGCTTCATGTTTTTGGAAAATTTCTTCCTTATAATTTTTGAAATTCAGCAACTATTAGTAAAAGAGTTTTGTTATGTGTATTTGATGATTTTGGGTCTTTGCACACTTCTAATTTTGATTATTGTCTTTTTGAATAGAATCAAATCCCATTTATTGCTTCATGTTCTCATAGTAAATTATCTCGGTCTTATTGTTTTTTACATTGAGAATATTCGTTTCTCAAGTTTAGAGCTGGAAAATTCAATGGGTCTTGAAAATATTACAATTGTATTTGTCATTCCTTTCCAAGTTTTGCAATCTATGATGATTTTTGTTAAATGTAAGTGGACAAGAAGTTCATTGTTTTATTTGGCATCGTTGATCTATCTGTTCTTAAGAACCATGGACACGTTAAAAAAAAACGATACGATGACAATGATCATTTTAAGTTTTTGCACAGGCTGGATCATCCATTCCTTTGTTGCCTATGACCAAGAGAAAAATTTCAAGAAGTTTTTCAAAGGGATGGTAGAAAGTTATGAAAAAGTCAATTATTTCAAGCTAATCCTCAAAAATGTTATTCCTTCCCCAATTTTCATCATCGATTCTGAGAAATCACAGATAAAATTCACGAATAATTCAGGCAATCATATAATAAACCCAAAGAAAAACGATCATAATGAGAATGCTTCGTTTGAAGATTTGAAAAATTTCCTTAAAAGATTGTCCATTCTTCCAGAAAACCCTGAAATCATTGATAAACCCAAAAAAAAACAGGAGGACCAGGAGGAATTGACTTCTTTATTCAACATCTATTATAATGACATCAAAAAGCAACCTTTCCTGACAAATACCTCAAACGAACAGGAAGTTGATCAATACTTTCAAAGAATTAATGTATGGTCTTCTAATTTTCTTGAAAAAGGCCAAGATGAAGAAACTTTTTTTTTCACTAATAATAATCCTTCTAAATGTTATTATGAAATAAAAATTATTAAAGTTTATTGGGAAGAAAGTATTTGTCTCCTCTTATTATTTAATGATAACACGAATGCATTTCGTATTTCAGAGCTCATAAATCGTGATCTTTATAAAAATCAGCTCTTGGCCTCGGTATCTCATGATCTAAGGACTCCTTTAAATGGGCTTAATGGAATGTTGGAGCTTTCAATATCCAAAACTAATGATCATGAAGTAAAGCACTATCTTGATTTAGCTAAAAAATCGTCTATTTTTCTAAATTACCTGATTAATGATATCCTCGATTTTTCATTGATGAATTTTAAAAAGATTAGACTCAACATTGAAGAGATAAACATAGAACAAATCATTGAAAATATGATTGGTCTAATTGAATTTCAAGCCAAAGAGAAGAAAATTGATTTTAAATTCATTAATTTTTGCAAGAAACAACTTCATTTTTATTCAGACTCCACCAGAATAAAACAAATCCTTATAAATTTATTGTCCAACGCTTTAAAATTCACACCCAAAGGATCCATTCAAGTGATTTTGGAGGATGGTACAGACCATGTTGAACATCCCTTTTATAAAATATCAGTGAAAGATACCGGTATTGGAATTAAAAAGGATGATATATCCAAACTTTATCGCCTTTTTGGGATGTTGGAAGATGAGGGAAAAATGAACAAAACAGGAATTGGTTTGGGGTTGACAATTAGCAAAAAAATATCTATTTTATTGTGTCCTGAAAAGCCTGAGGGTTTGCAAGTGGAAAGCGATTTCGGAAAAGGCTCTACCTTTTATTTTTTTTTGAGCACCTTGAAAAAAATTGAATTCTCAGAAGTAGAGGATCTTGAAAATTTGGAAGAAAAATGCACTTTGAAACAACCTTTAGGATCCTTTCCTACTCGTTTTTTTGATGACACGAACAGTTTAATGGAAAATTCGATTTCAAATAAAAAGATTTTGGTGGTGGATGATGATCTAATGAATTTAATGGTGGTGGAAGAATATCTCAAAATTTTTAATATCATTAGCATCCGAGCCATGAATGGTTTAGAAGCGTACAAAATCATGAAAAACGACTTAAAAATGACGAAACAAGAAATCTGCATGATTATTATGGATTGCAATATGCCTGTTCTCGATGGGTTTAAAGCAAGTCAGAAGATTCACAAATATTGCTCAAAAAAAGGAAAAGGAAAAATCCCAATCATGGCTCTCACAGCTAATATGACTGCTGCAGATATTTTGTTGTGCAAAGGTTCCGGAATGGAGTATTTTTTACTAAAGCCAATGAAAAAAATTGAGCTGAAAAATATGATCGAAAAAATGTTAAATATTACTATAAACGGGAAATATTAAAAACATAATAATTATCACTGAAAATTAAAAAAAAACAATTAACTGGACCTTTTGAATCAATTATATTAAAATAAAAGAATAAATAATAAGAAGAGAACTAATTTAAAATATTATTTTAAAGAAATATGAAAATGAAAAAATCAAATAAATACTTTTTAATTAGTTATTCAAATGAATTATATGTTTTTATTTTTATTTATCATCTAGAAGAATAGTTTTTGAATACTAAAAATAATTAACACAAAGAAGACTAAAACAAAAATTACCCGATACAATATAATTTGTTTTTCGCTTCTAAATCCATCATTCTGCACACTTTTATCAAAACTTTCCTTCAAAACACTTTTCCGTTGATACCCTCCTTCATTTTCTTTGAGTCCAATTTTCACTTTCAATCCAAAATGATCACTCCCCATTAAGTAACTTATTATCTTTTTGGGAAATATCTTTTTATTTCCAAAAATCAACATTTTTTCAGATGGCAACGTCTGAAAAAAAGTAGCTCCTTCCATGAAGAATATTCTATCTAGTCTCATTCTCCTATTGTCAAATGGAAGGATGAAATTTATTAAAGAGTTATTTGCTGTATCCCATGAATAACCATCTCCTTCGTTTGTTTCACTCCATAAATCAATTAAATTATTTTCATAAACCAAAGAATTTTCATGCTTCAAATGAAAATTGAGGTCCCCCATTAAAATCACGTTTTTATTTAAAACAGCTGATTGAAAGTCTTCAAAAAAAGGGTCATCTTTATTCGAATAAGATTTCAAGGCCTCAAGAATTTGTTTCAATTGTTTTCTTCTGATTGAGTGATTTTTTTCAAAAGCTATTAAATGAATAGACAAAACCAAAAAACTAGGGCGTTTAAGAGGCTTTACCAACCCCACTGCTATTCTTCCATAAATAAGATTGTCCATCGCATAGCATTTCATAGGAAACTTACTTAAGATTAGATTCCCGAAAAATTGTTGAAAAGCTATTTTATTTGGGTTGAAAATGTAATAGTTTTCTTGAACCCATTTGCTTCGCATTAGCCTGTCAATATATGTTTTTGTTACTTCACTTAACGCTAGTATATCAATGTCCATTTGAGGCAAGAGCTCATCGATTTGATAAGTATATCGTTGTTGATCAGATGTGATGGTTTGTGCTAAACGACTTTTTCCTGGAAATAAAACGTTATAACAACCAAGGGTAATATTGGTCTCTGGTGGGAGGTTTGGTTGAATGGAAGGGTCAATAGCAAGCCATTCACCATTTGAATTTCCGAATGTTGGTTCTGCTTTTATATTCAAAGTCATGGTCGGAAATTATCAGATTATTGAATATTTTTTGTTAAATTTGAGTTTTTTAATTAATATATTATTGTTATAATTTTCTCAAATTAAGTTCCTAATTTATTAATTTTTGAAATTATTATGTCATTGACAACATAATCAAAAATTATGCATTATTTAAAAATTATTCCATTTTATATTATTTTTCTTTGATCAAATTTAACCAATAAAATATTTTTAAAACTTTAAAAAGCAAGAACTATCAAAAATCCAAAACAAATGTATATGAAGAAAAATTATCTAAAAATTGGAAAATTACTTATTTTATTAAAATTTCTTTGTTTATTTAAACAAATTTCTTTTCGTTCCATTTGCTTTGTTGATATCATATTCAATATTTTCGTTCAAATACTTTAATTTATTCTCTAAACTATCTTTATTCGTGTCGATTTTCTCTTTTTTTGAGCTTTGTAATCTCATTTCATAAGCTAAAAATTAATTTGTAAAATAAACAAAAATATAAAATTTCTCATTTTTACCTGGATCGGAAGATTGCTTAAAACTTCTTAATGACATATTAGAATTTTGTTTATTTTCTTTTTTCTGAGTAAGCAACTCTTGTAGTTCTTCAATCCCAGATCTAACTTCCTTCATTTGATTGATTAAAGGGTTTAATCTTTTTTTATCATTGGAAATCGCAGAATTTTCACTGAATAAACCACTTTCTTTTGCTTCTTGTTTCAACCAAAAATTAAAAAAAATAATTAAAATTGGAACTTAAAGAGATTTTTCTTTGGTCTTGTAATGGAATAAAATTTGAATCATTTGATAATTTTATCGGAGTTTTGTTGTTACTACTGTTGTTTTCATGGAAAGTCAAAAGCTCATTTTCATATTCGAATTTTCGGAGGTCAAATTTTAACTCATTTATTTCACGCAAATATCTTTGGTTTATGGTTTTCAAATTATCATTATCATTCTTCAATAAACGTGCCTTAACAAAATAATTAGAAAGTGTTTTAAAGGGAAAATCTACCTCAGATTCCATATTTTCAATCTTCCCCTCATAATTCTCATTATTGTTGCGAATGCTGTTCAAATAAATTTGTACTTTATCTTGAAATTCTTCATTTTCTCTTTGGAATTCGTTTAATTGTTTTTTCAATTCTGCAATCTATATTTATGTTAATATTGTTTTTTTATAAAGGTCATCATTAACAATACCTCTTGATCCTTTAATTCCAATCCTGCCGTTTTTTCTTTCAGACATTTATTCAATTCTCTTAAATTTCTCTCCAAACTTTCGATGATTTCACTATTTTTACTTGATTTGCAATAGATGAGTTCTTCATAATCTTGCAGAGATTTATTTTGAGCTAATTAAAATTGAAACAAAAGGAAAAATTGCAAAAGTAAATCAATATAAGGTTATACCTCCCATTTGCTGCTTCAAGTTTTGGATTATAATCAGCAACTTGTCCTTTTCTTTTTCAAAATTTTCAACTTTTAATTGGAAATGTTTAGCACTATTCCTCAATTCATCTTTCAGAAAAGAATTTTCCTCTTTCAGGTGATAATCCATAATCTCATCTTTCCTTGATATTGAACTTTCTCTGAGTTTCAAACCCTCCTAATAAATAACAAATAAGAATGAAATTTGTAAAACTAAATTTACAATAAAGGTCTTGGTTTGGTCTATGATTTTTTTTGATTCCATGTTAAGAGCCAAAGAATTAAAACATTGAGAGATCAAGGCTTTGTTTTTTATGGTAATCAATTGCAAGAAATTTGGGAGGATTTTTTGTTTTAGAATTTTGTTTTTTGATAATGATTTCCAATTCAAAAACATGACAAATAATTTTTTTTTTTCTTTATGCATTTTGCCACTTTTAATTGTCGATCGAATTTTCTTTTCAACTCTTAAATTGATTTTTAATTTTTTGAAATTGTTTCTTTTGACTCTGAGGTTTTTTATATGGAAAAATTCTTCCATAATTTTTTTCCTTAGCTTTTTATATATAATATTAAGTTAAATATATTATTTTTTTAAGGACCTGCAACTCATAAACCCAAGCTTCAAACACTTTTCTCTGAAGTTTTTTATTTAGAAATTCTAGAAAAATTAATAATTTCATTTCTTATTTTGAAAAAATACCTGTTGTCTTTCCATTATTTAGTCTGTTTTTCTTTTTTTCTAATATAAGAAATTTGAGTTTCTGGAAATATTTTTTTGTAAGAAAAATGTTTAGTGCATTTTCCTTTTCACACATTCTGCCTTTGATAAAGAAAAATCTTTTGATCTGATAAAAAGAAAAGATAAAAGATTCTGTTTCTTTTTTATGGAATATATTTTTTAAGCAGCTTGAAAACTTGGCTCGTTTTTTCCATAAAGTAAAAAATTCATCCAAAATAAAAGAATTTTTCCTTTTTGTCTTTGATTTTAAATATTTCCCACTTTGATGCCATTTTTTCAACGCGTCATATGCTCGGGTTTTCAAAAGAACTAAAATATTGGCTTTAAATTTTGAGGAGAGTAAATCTATCATCTGAACAAAATTTCTAGATATTAAAACTTTAGTTTGATGATAAGTGTGATACTCTTGATTTAAAGACTGAAAATTTCAATTTGCGGAAAAGTTTCCTTTTTAACAACCTTTCCCAGAAAATCGTCGCTTCTTCAAATTTTATTTCATTATTCGCATTCAACTCAAATTTTTTCTCATAAGTTTTTATCTTTTTATTTTTTCATTACCAAATAATAATAAAATAAAAAAATGCCTTCATATGAATTTCCTGAATATCAGCTGGATCTATTTGAGTTTTCTTTTCTTTTTCCTCATAAAGCCCCATATTGTCAAAAGCCAACCTTTTCACTTCACTTTGTAAGAATTGCTTTTCTTGAAGAGCCTGATTTAATAAATGTGTCAATTCTTGTAATCTTCCTTCCATTTCTTCCTGGAATGTTTCGGAAATGTTCTTTATTTAGTTTGATTTTTAACAAAAAATGTCAAAAATCCAAAACAAACTTGGTAATTTTGAATTTTCTCCTGGAGATCCTGGTTAACTTTCTCCATTTTTTCAAGTTCTTTCACTTTCGTTTCTAAATTATTTGCGATTTCATCGATCAACGGTTTTTCTTCTCGTTCAAAATTCATAAAAGAATCTAAAATGGCAAATATTTATTAAGATGAATATGTCGAAAAATTAACAATTTTTCATTTTTCTTGAAGGTATTTTAGATGCGCTCTTGAGATATTTGCTTTCTTTTTGCGCAGAAGCAACTTTTTTCTTTCCAGACAAATCACTGGTGTTCTTGTAATTTTGTGATTGAAGAAAAACAGCACATGTATTTTTCTCAATTTTTTCTGTATAAGCTCCACATTTTATAGAACTTTGCAGAAATTCCTATTTTTTTTTTTAATTATTTTATTTTCAACTTTTATACAAAAAATAAACATTTCCGCTTTTTGAATCCTTTGAATCCTTGCTTAAAACATTTTGAAATAAATTTATTTTGTTTTGAATAGAATTCGTAATCTTCATTATTTTGTTATTTTGCCTCTCATACAGGTCCTTGAAAGCAACATCCAAATCAGGTCTTAAATTTCTTTTTTTATCAAGTAAATTACATTTTTAGAAAATCACCTGGGGTGTGTTTCGTATTGGATCGTCTTGATATCTTTTAATAAATTCACTCGGAGGTCGTTTTTTATTTTGTCACTTTGTTGTTCGATGAATTTGTACAATTTAGTCATTTTTTTGAGGTCCGGAAGGTTATAATATTCGTGAAAACTTTGGTTGTTTTTGGCAAGATCATGATGCAAATCGATTTTTTGATGATACTATATTATTAATTTCACAAAAACCTTCGTGACAATACAATACTGATTGTAATTGTATCAAATTGCAATAGTTTTCAAGCATTTTCTCTAATAATTCATATTGCACTTTTAATTTCTTTTGACAAATTTCTTTTTCTGAGCTTGTCAGCATCTTTTTATTTATTAATAAATATTAAATAAAATTTTCAAGATCAACATGTTTTTCTTTTACTTTTGAATCCAAATACTTCAAATTAGGTAATAATGAAATCACAATGCTCTTGTAGTTAGGCAAATTAACAAGAGGGTTTCCATCTAAAAGCAAACTTTCCAATTTCGATAAATTTTTTAATTCGTTTAAGCAATTAATGTCTTCCAACTATTTGAAAAATAAACTTTTAGATGTGAAAATTAAAATTAACCAACTTTATTGAAAGAAAGGTCCAAAGATTTCACTTGAGAAAATTGTTCTATTCCTGATAAATTCGTTAAACTGTTTTTGGATAAATTTATGCTTTCAATCCTTTTAAATATTGGATCTATTTCTCCTATTGAGTTTATTTCCATCAGGGGACACTTGATTCTCGCGTTTTCAACATACATATCTGGATTGTTGGCCAATAATATTGAAAGCTTTTTCACAATTAGTATAAATTAATGAAAAATTTACAGTCTTATTGATAACTATGGCTTTTTGAGTCATCTTTTGTGGAAAAACAATTTTAGTTTTGGGCTCGAGTTTTGACGACTGTCCAAATTATAAACTATTTTATAGAAAAAGGAAAAAACTATTGAATCGAGCTTTCTTGAATTCATATTGATGACCGGATTTTTATGGTATTTTTATTGTAATTATTTTAACAGTCAGATTTAAAAAAAAAAAAAAAAATAGAAAATTTTATTTCATAATAATTACAACATTAAAACTAAATTAAATTAAATTATAAGAACAACATTCTTTGGAACATTTTTAATTTGCGTCTCATTGGGGTCGCTCCCCAATTTAAAAAAAAAAAAAAATTACAACATTTTTAAATTTTTGGTCTTAGTAAGAAATTTTTTTCCTTAATGAAAATTAAAAATTATCGGTGCGAAATTCGGTTGAAAATTGTTTTAATTTAATTTTTTTTTGGGAAATTTGGGGTTTTGCTGAAATTTTCCGAGGCAAAAATAAAGGGACTTTCAATAATAAACATTTACCTAAAATTAAAAAAAAAAAAATAGAGAGAAAATCTCAAAAAAATGCCATTTAAAGAAAATTTTCAAAATTATAAAGTAAGACACGAATAATTCTTATTAGATAAATGTTAAGATTCCCCCTTGTCAGGAGAGGAATATGATAGTTTTGATTTCAAATGCGATATTTTGCTTAAAATATCCCCATCATTAAGACTTTCATTGTATTTATGAGTCTTGCTGATAGCTTCAAAACTTTTATTTTCAATAGTGTTCACTTTTTCCTGCATAATCTTCAAAACCTTCGAGTAGACATCTAATTGATTTTGATAATTTTCTATTTCGTTTTGAGATTGAAGTGCCAATTCTTTGTATTTGTTTAATTCTTTCTCCAAAGCCAGGTTGTTTTCATGGATTAATGTCATTTCTCTCATCAGATTCACCTTTTCTTTATTCAAAATGGCCAAACTGTCATTCAAACTCTTAAATTCCAAATTCATTTGTTGCTCTTTGTCATTCATCGCTTCGAGATTCTTTTGTAAATGATGGTTTAAATCCTCAAAAGAAGTGATTTGAGCCCAAGAATCTTCAAGAGAGGACTTTAATTTTTGGATTTCCATTTTTAATTTGTTATTTTCATTTTTCAAATGATTGTTTTCATCAACATACTATAAATATACACAAAAAATATCGATTAAAACAACAGTTGAAAAAATATATTACTTTTGCTAGGTTTGCGTCTTGTTTCTTCATTTTAGTTGATTCCAGATGTTGATGATCTTGCTTCAGGTCACATATTTCATTTTCCAAATTTTTGTTTTTATTTTCTAAATTAACGATTGTGTTTTTTGCGCTTTGCAAATTTTCTTTTAAATTTGAGATCATATTCTATAATTAATAAATTGTAATAGTTATACTATAAAATGTTTATGCAATGCAATTACTTTCACTTCAAACTTCTCTTCATTTAAAGAAATAGCTTCCTTCGTCAGGTCCATATTAAGTTTTTTCATTTTTTCATTTCTTTCCATAATTTGTTTGATTTTTTCTTCTAATTCAATTTTCTCTTTTTGAACTTTTTCAAATTTCATATTTCCTTTTTCTTTGTCTTTAACTGGTTTAATCGCAGGTGATTTTTTGTTCATGTTCATCATATTATTTTCAGCTTCTTCATTTTTCTTTTCGAGTAATAAAATCTATCGCCAAATTGTTAAATTTTTAATTTCTAAATAAAGAAAGAATTTACTTTTTTTTCTTGTAGTTTCAGAGATTCAAGCAATTTCTTTTTTTCATTTTCTGAAATATTCATTGCATTCAAAATTGTTGTATATTCATTTCTTAATTCATTAAGATTTAGCAATGATTCTTCCAATTTTGAGAGAAGATCCCCTTTATCCTTTGCCAAACAATCTATAGCGATTGTTAGTTTTTCAACATCATGTCTATGTCTCTCCTCTATTTACTTCTTTTAAAAAAACTAAAATTATCGATAAATTACCATTTTTTTTAAAGATTTCTTGATTTTTTTCGGTTTCTTTTAATTGCTTTTTAAAACCCTCTTGTTTTTCAGCCAATTGTTTTTCAAGAAATTGGTTTTCCTTTAAAATTTTTAAATTTGACTCTTCTTGAATCTTTTTGTTTTTTTGAAAAGCAAGGTTTTCTTCATTTTGTTGTTTCAAACTCTCTTGGGAATCTTGCATTAGTTTTATCATAGAAGCAAAATAGATTTCCAGTTCTTTCTTTTTTATTTGGAAATAATCCTTAACACAATTTTCATGAGTTATTAGCTTCTGCTTCATCCTGTACTTTTTCATTTCCTTATGTTTTTGTATCATTTTTTCGATTTTTTGGAGTTTTTTGGAGTTTTTATGAGATTTTTCTGGAAATAAATCTGGAATTTGATTTCGAGTGTTTTTTATTTGCAAAAAGCAGTTCAAAATGAACTTATAATTGAATTTCTCAACAATATTAAAAAACTGTTTCATTTTAGTAATCCGAGAACAAAATTTCTTCATTTTTCCGAAAGCACAGCGTTTCCAAGAAATTTGGATGGTTTTTAAAAATTTGGCAAAAACTTTGTTTTTTTCTGTAATTCTTTTTGAATAGTTTTGGATTTTTTTGAAAAATGAGAATCGCAGGGAATTTTGATTTCTGGGAGATAAGAGTGAATTTAATTTCATAAAGAAAATGAGCACTTTTTCTCGAAAAATATTTCTTTTTTGCTTCAAAAAGTTGAAAGCAAAAATCTTTTTTCTCTTCGCATTGAAATCAAATGTCTTGCTCAATAAAAACCCCAAAATTTGATTTTGATTGATTTTTTGAGACTTAATTTTTGAATGAGATTTCCATATTTGTAAAAAATATTTGTGAAGTTTTTTCCTGTAAATAATCTTATCGACTTTTTCAGAGAAATAAAAGAGCTTAAATGCTGCAATTTTATTAAATTTATGCTTCAAAGATCGGCTTTTCGAAAGTAAACATGCTTTCATTATTCGCAAAAAAGCATAGGATTTCCTTTTATCGATTTTATTAAGAATAGTCTGCAGGTTTTTTATGCCCATAAAATAGTTTTTTTCATAATTTTTCATTAATTTGAAAGCATGTTTCAACTTTTTCCAGGCTTTCTTTAATATTTTGGAGTCATTTTTCAAAAAGAGCTTCAAAATGTATTTGCCTTTTTGGAGAGAAATGTTATTTCTATTCAAATTTTGGAAAGCATTGAATTTAAATTGCAGAGAAATTTTCATTAAACAAATAAAGAGAGGCTTGGCATTTTTAAGCATTTTGCCTCTCAATTCTTCAATTTTTTTCTCTTTTTTTGAAATCAAGGCTAAGAATTTTTTTTGTTGTTCATAAATTTCAGAGTTTTCTTCCTTGAGCTTCTCATTTAAATCAATTTGAACATCGAGCAACTCAGTTAAAGTTTTTTTCGACTTTAATTCCTTGTCTTCGATCAGAGAGGCCATGAGTCAGTTTTTTAAATTTTTTTAAATATTTAATTTTGAAAAAAATGCTTTTTTATTAAATTCAAAAACAGAAAATAAAAAGATCTTTTTAATTTTTTGGATACACCTCATGTTCAGAACCTTCGGAAGATTTTTCTCGACTACAGCTTCTGCTGCCAAAAACGCCAAAGTCTTTTTCGACATCAATATCGAAGGAGCTCCTGCAGGTCGTATTGTTTTCGAGGTTCCCTTTTTTTTTATAAAAAATAAAATCATATTTATTGTTTGGTTTAGCTTTTTACTTCAACTGTTCCAAAAACTGCTGAAAATTTCAGAAGACTTTGCATTGGAGACACTGTTTCACCGATTTCCAAAAAAGCTCTTCATTTTAAAAGTTTCACCTAAAAATTCCCAATGAATTCAAAATTTATTTATAAGATTCATCTTTCCATCGAATAATTCCGGGTTTCATGGCACAAGGAGGTGATTTCACTCACGGAAATGGAACTGGTAAATAAATATTCATTGGATTCTTTAATTAAAAATATATTACAGGTGGGGAATCCATTTATGGCAGAAGTTTCCCTGATGAAAATTTTGTTCATAAGCACAATGTCCCAGGTTTGATGAAAACATTTTAAAATTGATAACATATAAAAAATATATTTATTAGGATTGCTGTCAATGGCAAATGCTGGCCCTAACTCAAATGGATCTCAATTTTTCATAACTATTGTGCAAACACCTTGGCAAGACATATTTTTGTCTAATTTTTAAATAAAAAATAAATCAATGTTAGGTTGGATGGAAAGCATGTGGTTTTCGGACAAGTCGTTGAAGGAATGAAGGTGTTGAATGAAATAGAATATTGTGGGAGCAACAGTGGGCGCCCAAAAAAAATTGTTTTGGTTAGGGATTGTGGAGAATTAAAGAAGGAAGTTTTTTAATAACATTTGATATTTTAGAGACCACCCATAAAATTTTTATAAAACCATTATTTAAAAAGGAAGACCTTTTTTTTATTCTTAGCCTGAATCAATAAGTAAGGAAAATTAATTAAGATGTGAAAGTCTTAATTATGATCTGATGATTTACTTAAATCTCAGATCTCCAATTTTGCTGCGGTTTCTGACCAAGTACAGATATTGCTCTACTTCAGCAATCATACTTGATGTTTTGAAACTGCTCCTTTAATCAACCAAAAGAAAAAATGAATAAATATTTTTTAAATATAAGACTTTTTTAAAAAAAATATAAATTAAAAAAGTTTTTTTTCTTCTTTTAGATATCAGTCAACTTTTCTTTCCAAATAATCCTTTTTTTTT
>Ga0302186_10000496_pt1 | contig 35240 bp, 25 predicted proteins | sample II_Bog_E1_2_FD_198782 | JGI IMG/M metagenome (GOLD analysis project Ga0302186, IMG submission 198782) | Peat permafrost microbial communities from Stordalen Mire near Abisko, Sweden - II_Bog_E1_1 | ecosystem: Environmental > Terrestrial > Soil > Wetlands > Peat | place: Sweden: Abisko... | reverse complement strand
GCAATATCTTCTACTTCTCTCTTTGCTGCTACCGACCAAGGCGTTCTCTTTAAATTTAATTATACCACCAATAGAGAACTTTACAGCGTAGGACCTATAATAGGCGGTACACCCTTCTCTACTTTAAACCAAGTATCATAATCTAGTGGATATCTGGATCCCTCAAATTGTTCAAATGGAGATTATTATCATAATAACGATAACTCCGCGCTTAGAATGTTTACGATATGCCAAAGTGGAAAAAACAAGCCACTTTTTGAATATACGCAGGTTAATGCTATCTATTGTAAGTTTATGTGCCCAGCAGCAGCTGGATCTTTCGTTAAGTAAAATTTTATTCGCCGCTGGAGTAATGCTACACAGTGGCCAAACGGAACAGTTCCTCAAGCAGGTGATAATGTAACTGTAAATGGTAATTGGACAGTGCTGATGGACGTTGACCCCGCCCCTCTTGCTTATCTGATTATTGATGGAGATCTAGTATTTGATGATACACGCAATGTGAATATTACAGCTAATGCTATTTTCATTCGAGCGGGTAATGTAACTGCTGGTAACCCGAGTGTTCCCTTTCAACATACTTTTATTATTCAGATTAATGGACTTAAACAAGATGCCGGATATGTTATTGATCCAATAGTGGCTGGTAATAAATTTTTTGTTGTTACAGGTTCTCTTAATCTCTATGGAATTGCTCCTAGAACTATTACAACCTATCTTACACAAATAGCCTCAAAAGGTTCATTAACAATATATGTGGCAGCCAGTCTAGACTGGGCAGTCGGTGATACCATCGCCTTAGCTCCTTCATTCTCTAGTGCGCTTGAATATTAATCTGTTACTATTCAGTCAATTAATTCTAATGGTTCACTGACTATTACCCCAGCTCTCAATTATACCCACTTTGGTGCCAGTTCTATAACCATTAGCAATAGTTATGGTCAACTGGATACCAGAGCGCAAGTAGGCCACCTTAATCGTAATATTCAAATAGTTTCTGGGCCAGATATAGGATGGGGATTTAACATGATAGTTTACGGTTTTATGGATGGAACAACACATAGAGTGGGAAATGTTAATCTTATGGGAGTACAGCTGCTCAATGGAGGACAGTATGACACAACAAATTCTGCTCTTGTGTTCCTCAACACTGTAAACGGAAACTATACTTCTACGATTGTTGGTACCTCCTTTGTCAACTGCAAGGCCTACTGCGTCAACATAAACAATGCCAATAACATAACAATGACAAACAACGTTTTCTATAACGGATGGGTGTTTGGAGTTCAAGCCCAAAATATGCTTTCTTTTACTTTCACTCATAATTTGTTCATAGGTATTGTTGATAGACCTAGTATAGTTGCGAACTAGGAACTTGTAGCTTGTTTTGCAGCTTATACCTACATTGATCCTGTAAATGACCAAGTTTTTATCAATAACAACATCTGTCAGGGATCTGTTGGTCATGGTTTTGCACTTCCACATATTAAGTGTACTGAAATCAATAATCATACAATGGGAAATAATACTGTTGGTTCTTGCCTCATTGGTTTCATCTTCGCCAAAATAAGCGGAGACTGTCAAGCTGCTTCTTGGATTCAAGTTTATGCTTGCCAAATCGGTCAAATGGCTGCTCCTCCAAATACTAATACCCTCATCTATTCTAATTTCGTGATGGCTGATAACCAAAGAGCAATGAGTTTAAAATTTGGAGCCGATTCGTCAACCAAAAATCATACAGCATATCTCTACAATTCTTACATCACAGCTGTGTCTCGTCCTTCTTGTGCTGTTTGCTATGGATCTTCTGCTACTATTTGCTCAAACGTTGTGGGAGCCAATATGTTTTCCGTTACTGCTAATGGATAAATTTTGCCTGGCAAATTTGGAGTTAACTATGATGTCTTTTGCAAGTAATAGGTCTTTGACTGTAAAATATACCTCTACAATGTAATTTTTGACTCTTATCGTCAAAATTATTCAGGAGCATTAGCTACAGTTTGTTCGAATAACTTTGTCTTTCGTAGTTATGATGCTGCCTTTGATTACACTGCTGATCACAATCTTTTTAATTGCACCTGCACTAACTGTGATACTGATAGCTATATTAACTGCACAAAGAATTTGGCAAATCAGTTGGGCTGGCTCGGCGGATGCGGAGATATACTTTGTACTGGCAAATCAAACTATCTTGTGCATGATTTCAGTGGTTCTTTCTTCCCTTTCAAGGGTGTCATCATTCCAAATAATCCAATGATCGGTAATAATGAACTTAACTGCACTTATTCAAGCATAATGAATGGACACTTATGCGAACGCTAAGATTTTGCTACTTTGGAGTATCAGTCAATCGCTACTGATTATAATACTCGCATAATGTGGCCAGTCAATTTAACTTACGATGGAGCCAACTATACTACCTAAACCAATGGCTATCGTGAGTGGAATTGGGTTGGATTATAACCTCAAAATACTCGAATTGGAAGATTTTACTCAATTGTTAGACTACAATCAGTTTATAACATGACTTTTACTGCCTAGCCTCCTGTTGATATGTAATTCCAGATAGAAAGACGAACACCACTTGGTAACAACTCCAACTACGTCGTTATAAAACTCTATTATCCTCTTCCCAATTCTATTCGCTCTCAAGTAAATGGAGTAACAATGACACCTATATTGATTACAGATAGTGGTCTTTCTCGACAGTTGAATACCTCGTTATGTGGTGATAACATCTACTTCTATACAAACTACACTATCCATTTTGTGGTAACTGAAGATTTAAACTGCGTAGTTAGAATTTCTTTGACTGACAGCATTCAACTTACAACCCACTTTGCCATGAGCGCATCTCAATTTTACACAAATAGTATAATGTCTTCCTTCATTGATAACCTTTGTGCTCTTCTCCAAATCACAGATACTTCTCGAGTTAAGATTGTGGGTGTCTTTACGGGGTCTATTATTGTTACAACAGTTATCTCTCCTCCCGCTAATTCAACTGTCAGTAATGGCTCAGATCCTTCTTTATCAGCTACTTCTGCTGCCATAGCTTCAGCAATAAGCAATGGTTCTTTAGCTGCAACTCTTTCATCAGCTGTAGGAAACTTTACAGTTCTTTCATTATCAAGCGTCCATTCGACTCCACCAACAAGCAACAGCAATAGCAGTTCTAATTCTAACAGCATTACCAGCAACAGCAACAGCAGTAATTTCCAAATTATGGGAGTAATTATTGGGGTTATAGTTGGTGTAATTTCAATTGGAATGATTCTAACAATATTTTGTTGCATTCGTAAGAGAAGAAAAATTACGGAATATGTGAGAACAAAGGATGAATTCCATCAAGAAGAAGAATTTTAAATAGAAAGGTCGAAAAACGTTTATAATTTCAGTAACGATCATAAAAAATAAAGCAAAATCTCTAATTAGATAAATAAGCTTTCAGTTTAGAACCTCAATATAGTGCGGCCCGATGATATACGTCTTGATGTGTGAGTCGCCTTTAACCTATTATCCATTACTATTATTTATTCGATCATTGTTGATATAATTGCTATTTTTTAAGTTTAGATATTTTCAATAGATTCGAGATTGAGAATATTTTATATTTTTATCGATATCAATGCAAGATAGCTAAACGCAACAAGTTACTGGAATTTACGTTTGCAAGGGAAAAATTGAAATTGTTTTATACTAATCTTACACTGGGAACATTCCGCCTAATGTAGATTAGAAAAAAATCACTGAACAAATACTAAATCGCAGGTTTGGGATCATGGAAAGAACACATGATACTCTAAAAATTCAAACTGAAGGAGGTGTTATTATCAACTTAGTGCATTCATGTGGCAGGAAATGGGAGCAAGTTGGTACTTTTACTAGCATTGACACTATTTTATAAAACTATCCTTCAACCTCATATTAGTACGGAAGTAAAAATAACACAAGAGCATTAATATAAAATATTAATGTTACCAAATGGAATAGAGGAACCAGAATTTACTTTCCATTGATGCAGCCTCATGGAGATAATCCAAAAACCTTCCATAAAGGAACTTCCATTTATACTCGTGGGACAGACGATTAATAAAGCAAGACCAGTAAAACCTTTACACATCGATATGTAAACTCTGATTTTAAAGAATGTTGTGGGTGTGTATGGAAAGATTGCGAACTTCCGGTCTATGTTAGGAAACTGTGAGTGATGGGCAGCATTATTTGTACTATAATTATACAAAAAGAATTAAAATATGAATTTATTAGGAATTTGTTAATATATTAAGATCAGCAAAAGACAGTCTTAGAAAAGACAATCAACCCTTGATAATATTTATCTTGAATTATTTATATTTTTTGTTCAATTTTCGATCCTTTTTTGACTTTTATATTTCATTATAATTAGTGATGGTGCAAACTTAAAAGAAAGACGTAGTTAGACCAGAAAAAACAAACAAAATCCATAAAACACTGAGAGAAAAACTAAGAAAGCGAAGATAAGTGCAAAAACTCCGCAAAAAAGAAAAGAGTGAGCAGAAGAAACAATACAACTCTGAGGAAGAAAAGTTGAAATTTTTCAGCAAGGCATAGAACAAGTAAGATTGCTATAAATAACTCAAACTCAAAAAGATAAGAAAGTATATTGAAGAATTCATTAATATCTACGAGGACGATCTTGATGAATTTTATCAAATGTTTAAAACTTTCGATGACGGAGGCTTCATTGATATCTCTGAGTTAGCAAATAAAGCACTCATTAAATGCTTAAGACAGTTATTCACCTATTTGCCTTTGAAAATTGAAAAAGGATAGTATTCGAAAATTAAGGCATCTGAAATAAGTTTGGAGAAATTCATGAAGCAAAAGGTTAGTGAATCGATTTAAAATTATTTATAAAATGGGAGCAACGCTTAATTTTAATTGTAATCTTCTAACGAAGATAATGTCGAGAAAAAGGGCAAAATTTCTCATAAGAGAATCGTTCCCAAAATATAAGAGAGTAATTAAAATTATGAAGAACTTCAACTCTATAAATAAATTAATAATAAAGATTAGCCAGTAGCTAAGACACTAATTTCTGAAGCATAAAAATGTAAAATTACTTAAATATTGATTCAACAATTGAAAAAAGCTACTCAATTAAACCAACATCATATCTCAAAAGAATAAAGATAATTGTCTCAAATGTTTTAAAAAGAATCAAAAAATAAATAAACAATGACAGCTGCTTCAAAAATTAAGTTGAACCTCACTCAATTTAAAAAGCCAATAAATGATAAATCAATGGAAAAGATAAATAATGCCTCTACCTTATAAAAGATAGAATAAAGAATTTTAATAAGCAAATAATTAATCGAGCAAAAATTAAAATAATCTTCTCAAACAAAGAAAACCCGGAAAGGAGATGTGTAGAAATCAAAAAGTTCATTTTTCAATTTTAATAGCAAAAATTATCATAATTTGACAGGAAATAATGAATTTATATGATAGTTTAACAGTTCTGTGCTTCATAATTTTGTATGACTTCATTATCAATTATTAATTATTGCTTCAGATGAAAACAATCAATAAGATTGGATAATCGAATGAGGAAATTGTATTAATTTCAATAAAATGTATCTTATATGAGATAATTAGATTATTGATACAATTTTGCATATTGAGTTAAATTTCCTTTAATCTAATGATAAATAGTTTATACTTAAGGTGAATTTTTCAATTGAATAATTTAATTGATGCTTTGCTTTATTAAATATAAATTATTTAGCCCTTTAGTATAAACATTATTATTAGAATTGATGGGTAATCAACAAACTGCAAAGGACAACATCACGAAAGAGGACTGGGAAATAATCAAAATAGGATTAAATCAAAATGAAATCTGGCGAAACCGCAAAGATCATCAGCTATACATTGAGGAGTATCATTTAGAATCTTATTAAAGATAAAAATTGGATGCAATTAGAGATCTTTATTTCATACGTAAAAATCATTCAAGATGGGTATCTGCTTATTTTTTCATCGAGGATTAGTCTGATTAATATTGTGCCTCTAGATTCAGTGTGAAACTGTATCTTGAGAGGATACAGAGGAGGCTCACTGAACTTCATAATGTTCCTTTTTCTGACTCTTTACACTTATTCGATCAGGCATTGCATGGTTATTGGGAATTTGCAAGGAGATTTGGCTGTTTTGAAGTGCAAAGATAATATATGGGCATAAACGATCGTGGAATACTGAAAACATGGGCAGGACCTGATTGGAAGTAAATGAGCGTAATTGGAGGTAAAATAAGTCAATAAAAAATGGTTAAAAGTATCATATAATCCGTATAGGCTAGCATTGAGCAATCAACTTTGCCTGCAGCTTATCCAACATTTAAAAATTATCTTTATCGTGCGAATAGTAGTGTAAATTTTTAACAAGCTGTAGAATAACTCTATAACTATGCAAAAATTACTAATGGAGGAGTGATATCCTCGTCATTGAATTTCAAATTATTTCAACCTTATCAAACTGTTCAAAATTATACTACAACTCCACCGTTGAATGGAAGATAATTTTTATCATCCAAGATATCAACTCCATCATATCGTGTAGCTTCGAGTATTCAGACTACCATAAATCAACGACCTCAGCTGTCCTCCTCCAATGTGTTTTCTGTACCAATCCAACAAAAAAAGGTAAATGTTGGTCGAACCTAGAATTATAAAAACTAGGCACCAATTCGAATGACTCCAATACCTCATATAACAATTTCAAATAAAGTTTCATAATTTAAATAGTCACCTGGAATACAAAGACAAAGTATTCATATACCTGCTAAACAAGATAGAGTGAATAGATTAATACAATTTTCTACAAATCAGAGACAGTGGCCCATGAACGGTCCTCTTCAAGTACCTCCATCATCATCAATTTCTCAAAGGTCTCCTCGATTTTAAAATTAAATAGCCACACATTCTATCTTAGTCCCTCAAGCCCCTCCTTCTGGAAGCATTGTAGCATTCAGAGCTTCTAAATAGCACTTAGCATCAAACAAATCAATAAAAGGAAATTTTTCTGAAAGCAAAAGTATAATAATGCAGCTTTACCTTTCTCATGACAATATGAAGCTAAACCCCAATGATATTCCTGAGGAAGAAACTAAAAGTTTTGGAAATATTAAAAAATCATAAAGCATTAAAGATGAAACTGAAAAGCAATTAAATCCTATCTTTGAAGGAGACATCCCATAAATCTAATAATCTCCTCACAAACAAAAGGAACCAATTTATATTGCTCAATCTCTGAAGGATGACAACAAATTAATATTTTCCAATAAACCAAAGATTACTTATGAATTCAATAAAGATAAGAGTAATTATGCCTCAATTAGTCACGATGATGGCAAATCTTCAGAAGATTTCTTAAAAAAGATTAGAGATTTTGGCACATACTCAACTGTTTACAATAAATTTTAAACCAATGATCATAGATTCAATTCAAGTTAATTTAATGGCAATATTTCGACTGAATTTGGAAAACATAACTAAAGTAGAACAGGCAGCTCTTTTTCTCCCCCAACTCTCACCCCCCAAAAATCAGATTTTTAACATCCAATCGAGAGTAAACAATCTTAACCTCCCCCATATTCCACCTATAAATACGATTTGGAATTCCCAGGTTTGCAGCAATACAAAAAATGATGCTTTGTATATTGCAGTTATTATAAGAATATCCATTTAATTAATTCATAAAGTATCATCCTATTTTGCCCTCAAGAGTATTGATTTCAGACCGAATCACTGTAATCTAATTCGTTATCTTTTAGAAAGTCTTTTCGTTGCCTTTGACTCGCTGATTCATATCATCAATCTCCTCTGATAATTTTTTAATGCGGTCTCCATTGATTGAATTATTGGAAGCATTACTTTCAGCTCTTAAACTATTAATTTTGATAGTTAACTCATTCAATTGCTCTTATATCTCCTTCTATTTTTCTACATTTTTGGTTATATTCAACTGCAATTTGTTTTCAAGGTTTACCAGATCATCCTTTTCTCTCCTCTCTAAATCCCCAACATTTTGCCTTAGCTCTCGAAATTCATATTAATTCTCAGTTTTAATATCCTAAGTAATTTTTTTCACTTTATTAATCCATAGTTACTTTCGAAGACAATTTATCTAAGTCTTTTCAACTCTTCTTAGTTTACTCCTTCATCCTTCTCATCCAAACCGGTTATTTTTTTGCTGAGTAAATCTTTATTATCTTCAATTCCTGCTTTTAAAAGCTCAAAATATTGGTTGGTATATTCCTACAATTTGCTAACTCTGACAGTTAAGTCATTATTCTTTTTAAACACCACTGTTTCAACAAATTACTTTTACTATTTTAGTCTTGCTTAAAGGTCGGTATAAAACTCGTCAATTTCTCCATTCACTTCGTTTTTCAATTTTTAAAAATCTTATTCAATTGCAGTGAGTCTACTTTAAACATTTTTTCTATTTTGTTCGGTGTTTTGTAAATGGTTGCGAAGCTGTTCTGCTAATTTGGTAAATACACTTTTCATTTTACTATATTTTTCAGTTACCACGTCCACAACTTTCTTTATTTATGCATCAACGTAATGACTCAGTTGCCCTGCTCTTTAAGCTGATTCAGTCGATATTTCTCGTATGGAAAAGCTTAGTTTTTTATTGGAAGTAGAAAGTGCTTCCTTCAGATTGTTTACATCATTCACAATCTAATGAGCAATACTACTAGTTAACTTCTTTAAATCTATTTGCGTACTAAGTCTTACCTCAATCTCGGATTTTATCATCTCAGTTATTTTTTATACTAGCTATCCTTGATGGTTTTTGTAGAGATCATATTCTTTTCGTAAACTCTATTGAACTCGCTTGATCTCTCCTCGAAACAAGGATTATTGTTCCTTGCGTCTGCCTCCTTAGGCTTGTAATTAAGTCATTAAACTTCTGAACTGATCTTCCATAGCCATATGAAGTGAGCGAATGCTTTCTTCTTTTTTAAGCAGCTCTGCCCTAACCAAGGCATCCATTGTATCGTATTTAGCTTTTGTTTCCATTTTTTCACTCATCTGTTTTTCTGATGATATTCTCTCGCGAAGGTCTAAGTTTTTTTTAATTTATTAATGAGATCTTATTCTTTCCTCATGCTCCATCATTAATCGGTTGACAGTTTCTTGTACTCTATTCTCCAGCTTGCTCTGGAAATCTGCCTGCATATTTCTCAGCAAAAGTTGTAAATCCTCACCGAGCCTATCGTTCTGCGCCATCAGTCTTGATATTGCCTCCTTATCTTTTACTTGTTCTTTCTATATAATTGTATAATTACTCCAAGCATAAGAAGATTGGACTCTGAAGTGGTGAGTCTCGACATGACTTTATCTCCTAATTAATTTAAAACATCACTTCCAGAGGAAGTTCTTTGAGACATTATCATTAAATTTTTCTAAGAATTAGAGAGTTTATTTTCCAGTTATTGATATTTTGTTTCATAGCCTCTGCCCATACTTCCAATGTATTCTGACATTTTTTCGACAGTATCTCCTAATCTTACCATTTCCATGAATAAAACAGTACTCTTTTCCTTTTATTTACTCAGTTGCTGGAGAGCATCTGAACTATTCCTTTCGCTGGTTAACGATTTAATTACGTTAATCTAATTGGATTGATATTACTGCTGCTTTCTAACATCTTTAATTATTTCCTTTAGACTCATTACATCAGTAGAGATCATATTAGAGTTATCAATTTTAGGTACTTATTTCATTACGAAATTTTACAGCTCGTTTAGTCTAATCATCATTTTACTTTATAAATTGTTATGTCTTTCGTCATAGTATCTCACAATTTGATCCAATCGTACACGAATTGACTAGACTTGGGTATCATCCTATCGATTCACTCCTCTAGTCTCGTTATTGAGGGGAGTTCTTCTTCTTGGAATTCTTTTGTCCAATTCTTCAGGAGTAAAAACATCTTCAATCGGAATTTATTGTCTTTATCTCGAAGGTGGTTTGGGATTTGTATTTGAAGAATTAATAATTGGAATAATTGGAACATTTCGCTTTTGAGGGTTTAATGGCTAGAGAGCTTAATGGCGTAAGAGATTTGCCACATTGCGGCTATTATTACTGGCGAAGGACATGCTTTTAAATTAAAATTATATAACTTCTAAGGATTGTGCAATAAAGTTACAAATTAAATATTCAAAGATCAATTGCAAATTAAACAGCTCACAATCTAAAAGCAATACTATATAAAAGAAAAAAATAATTAAAATACACCAGAATACTTAATGATTAATTAATGATTTAAATAAAGTCAAACTTATAATCACAATCAACGTCTAATTTGACGGAAGGTCATAAAAGATTTGAAGTCGTGTTGAGAATTTACTTACTGCTATTAAATTGTATGTGCAGTTTTTCCTCTTGCTTGTTGTCGGCCTTCAGATATTTTGGAATTGTTAATATTTGATACTTCTTTCATTTCCATAACTTACAGATTTGTAGTCGTTTTAGCTTTAAATTTTGATAATTTTAAAGAGTGATTGTTGGAAGAGTTTTATATGTTATGGTGCAAAATTATTACATGTTTTTTTGGTTTATTGTTGGAAGTTTATTATTATTTATAGGCTTTATTCTTTTTACTTTCTTGTATTTTTCCTCTTATAACAATATAAATAAAGTGTATCTTCTTGCAAATGGAGCTTATCATTTCATGAAGTCCCTCGATAATAAGGATAAATACTGCAAAGATTGATATTGTTAACTTGGCTCCGTCGTTGTCAATTACATAGAGCAGGATAAAGCAGATATGAAACAGAATGAATAGTAATTTTTGGAAAATATTGTTCTTTTTTCTTTTTGAGCTGTGAATTAGATTAATCAGCGATAATATGTGAATTACGCTGACAACTATAAAAAAATATATGGGTGAACTATTACAAGCCAGCAATGGAATTGAAAAAGAAAGCAAAGCATACAAAAGATTTTATATGTTTTATTCAATGAACCATATACTTGCATTGCTATTAATTTAAGATTTTAGCAGTATTTCTTTGGTTTTTTTATCGTGAACATTTGTTATTTTCATATTTATTTTCTTCGGCCTTGCTTTTTTTAGATTCAAATAGAAAAAAGGTATAATTATGACCATTCCAAATAAGATATAAAAACAAAAAGAATTTATCCTATCTTAAAATTTGTTAAAACCTGAATTTGGGCCTGAAATCATGTAGTAAATAGGAAGCAATGTCGTTGTAAAAGTAGCCACGAACTATTATAGAAATGACATGATAGGATTATCTTCAAAGATCTAAATTTGACATTTAGAAAGGCCATAATTAATGGCCTTATACACTGTTAAAATGAGAACAACAGAATATATATAAAGAATAAAAGCTTCACTAGTAAAAGCAAAAAAATCTGTGGTAACGTTTCCTAATTAAAATTTATAATTATTCGACCTATCTCCTAAATCCAGTCCAAAAGTTGCATGAATACCAATAGCTTAAAAAACTGAAGAGTTAAAAGCTTTAAACATTATTATGAGAATATTGGACATGAAAAACGGCATGTTGTTTATTGGTAGGAAAAAATAGATGCTTAGTATATTCCAGTTATTTATCAATTTTAGAAAGAGAAAGAGAATGCCACATACATTCAGAAAATTTGCAAAGTTGGATAAAATAACCAGCATAAAATGAACTATCTATGTACTACTTTGCATTAATCCTTTTTCCATTCCAGAAAAACATATATCCATGTAATTAGTCAAACTTTAGGGCTAATAATAGCAACTGAGACAATTGTTATCTTTATTGAAATAACCATCAATGCAAGTCAAGCAACCGCCAGTATAAGGGTCACAAGATGAGCAATTTTAATTGCATGGCATGCACAATTGCTAAGTTTGATTATAATAATTCATATTTAAGCAAACTAGCATTGGATAGCTTGAGTTGAGACTATAATTATTACTGGAGTTGATATTTAAATAAGAAACGATAGAGTTAGCTGAGTTGTACCAAAATAATGTTTATGAACTGCTCATGACCATGGAAACAGCCATATTTGATTTATTGCTCATGTTAGATCCCAAATTTTATTGCGTTAACAATCCGGATGAAAGATTGTATGAAAAAATATTTCCATTGGTGTCAGTTGCTAATAAAAATTGATCGTCAGTAGTACTCATGAATTAAAAGATGCTGATTCCTTCTAGTAAACTACTATATCTTTGGAAAATAAAAGTGGTAGAAGGTAAAAATGAATTAACAGTTGAGTTTGTTCCTGATGAAACTTTGGCAACACTTGAGGAAATAGTTTTAGAAGTATTATAAAGGTATTATTTAATAGTTCCATTTAAATTAGTTGTGTAAATTTTACTCACATTTTAATTTAAGTAGATGTATTAGATGTGAGTCAAGGACAAATTAGAATCAATGATAATTTAGTCCTCAATTACGCCCAAATTGAAATCGTATAAAACCAGATTTCCATTTTAAGTACCTATTAAACATTTGGTAGAGTTTTGAATGCATTTAATGGATACGAAATTATCGCTATTTGAGAAATTATGATATAATTGGATACCAAGTGATTGCGTGATGTAATTAAAAAATTCAATGTAAATTTAGTTTGGGCAGAGGATAATCCCCATTTGCGAGCCATTGCTGAAGACAACAGCATCAAAATCTGTGAAATTACAGTTAAGACTTATATTATATCCCCAATTTTGCAATAAATTATAGTATAATAACTGTTGGTTCGAGCTGATTAGACTAATGTTATCGATTAATTTGATATTTGTCGCTTTCGATAATCCCCAGTACATTTATAGTGTCTTTGGGTAATTTGTTGCTGGTACTGCTGACAAACCTGGAACTCTCAAAAGTGATGGATTTACTACATTTCCTGATGAAGCTGTATAATTATACCAAGAGCCATTGCAATTCTGATAAATTGCTATTGAATTCGAGCTGTTTGTTGGTGAACATGCCAATACATTAATGCAGGACATAGTTCCAGGAAGATGATCTGGTGTCAATGGGCAAGCCTGAGAAATCCAGATAATTGATATGAAAACAATGAGCATTGCTCACAATCACAAAGTCTAAAGAAATATTATGTTCCAAGGCATGTAGCTTTGGTATTAGACGTTGGAAATAGATTGCATGGATATATATTATTTTAAATAACTCTGCATGAAATTTGTCAATGAGATATACATACTTTAATTTGTTTTTCATAAATTTAATACTCTTGGATTTATTTAATTGGTAGCATATCTCTAGATATCGTCAGTATTCAAGTAATTTTTGTACAGATTTTCATTATAAATATAGAATACAATGATCAAACAAAAAATAATATCCATAGTAATAATTCTCTTTCTATTTGGACAAGGAAATTCTGATTCTGTATCATGCAAGGCAATAGACCAACTCACTGATTAGGACATATGGTACACTTATTTTATAGTCAGGACCTTATTTTCGTTTTCAGTATTCGACACTTATTTCATTTTTGCAATTGGAACCCTTTCAATAGTATTAACTGTTCTCGCTTTATTAACTTGGATTCCTCATACAACTTTTGTAATGCCTGCTGACATTGTTTTCATAGTCTTAATGGCCTCATTGGTTGGCAATCTCAGTTAGCTAATACAAGCTAGTAAATTGAATTTAATTTAGTCTACTATGTACAAAATGAAGGTCCATCTCCCCCAGATTCATTTTAACAAGTTTGCAGTGGTTTTGGATTCTTTAGTATGTTAGGAGATATAGTTTCACTTTACTATAATGCATTTTTCTGTATTTCATTAGCCTATTCCATTCATCATACACTTCGAAAACCTCTTCTAAATCAGTTTAGATCTCATATTTTATGTTTTGTTGCTGTGCTGATGGCAATTTTGATAATAGTCTTTACCTCAGATTCTAAATACCCTCTCAAAGGAATTTGTATTTATCAAGTAACTAATACAACATCTCTTGGTCTTTTTCTATTTCATTTAATTATATTCATTATTTGTCTTTATTCTCTAATCAAGTTCAAATCAAGAATACCAAAAAATACTTTTTTTCAGCATCAAAGTCATTTTGGTTATTATTACATATACATGATCATTTTTTCAGGAGTGGAAGTAGTTAACTCTATCATTTATCTAGTCGGGAAAGTCAGTTGCTAAGCTGAAGTTAATAATATATTTCATATTTTAAAGGCTTTATATTCCATAACTAAAGTTATCAGTGTGCTTCTAACTTTTGCAACAATCATTCTCAGATTCAGCCACCCTATTTTTATCATCAAGGTCAAAAGAATTTTAAGAATTAAATCATCCTCTAATTAATAGAATATAAAAGAAGAGTAACTTTCATGGATAAATTCTTTAGTTCAATCTATCAAAGGTTCATAAATACTGTCCTACATTGAGGCGATAATGATTAATTATATCGAGCATTTTAGCAAATAACCTCAAAAGTTAACACCTTATCATTTTCAGAGACAGTATTCTTTTTTACTTAATGAGGATATTGCTGAGGATTATATTCGTAGAAGAATCACCAATCGAGAAAGCCATTTTGCAAGACAACTCTCAGCTGGCTTGAGAACTCTCACATATGAAGTTCTCATTTATACCCCTGAATTCTACAGCTGGTTGTTCAAGGCATAACCCTTGAATTTATTTCAATCTTTTGACATCAGAAAGAATTTATCTATAGTTAAAGAGGAATCTTACGCTGCTGGTGGAAAGAGTGGATAATTCTTTTTTGGGACCTATGATAATCAATTTATTTTTAAGACAATTCAATCTGAAGAAGCTGATGTATACTTGAATAAAACTCAATAATTTTATCAATACTTTTGCGATCATCCTGATACTCTCTTAATAAAAATAATGGGTTTGTATCGTTTTACCAGAAAAGATGTAAAAGAAGAATCATCATACTTAATTTTAATGAGAAATTTAACTATGAGTCCTAAAAAATATAATCTACGAGTTTATGATATCAAGGGATCTGAGTTTAACCGATCTGCTCTGGCTTAAAAATCCCTAACTATTGAAGATGCTAGCAACATGAGAAACCTCACTTTGAAAGACAAGGATTTCTTAACAATCGAGAAAAAGATTTAAATCGATAGTTAGAAAGGAGCAAGACTCAAGAATATACTAACAAGAGATATTTAATTTTTAGGTACAATGGGAGTAATGGACTACTCAATTTTAATAATTAAGAGATAAGGTCCTCCAACTAATCAGCGTGGAGAATATGAATCGGCAAAAGAGTCTGGAATTTATTATAATTTTGGAATTATTGATTACCTCGAGGAGTGGACGTTACGTAGAAAGGCTGAAAGAGTTTTCAAATCTTTAATAACAAATGAATAAGTGACTGCGAACTCTCCTTTAAATTATAGTTCAAGATTGATTAATTTTATAAATTAAATCATTTGATAGTGTTCATCATTGTTTAAATATTATTTATTTGTAAAAAATAGCATTTTACAACAGTGAATTTATAAAATTTATAAAATGAGCAATTATAATTTTATTGAATGGTAGAATAATTCCTAATTTTTATTTACAGAATTTATTATTAATTATATAAGATAATCTCATGACAAGTTACTCGGTAGAATTATAGTAATACAAAAACAAAATACCTGATTTTATCATGAGACTTTATCATATCCTTTCGGTAGTATGAATCTTATAACATAGAGTTAATACAATTAATATTTAAGTTGGCATGGAGACTCTTAGATAGTGATTAAAAACTGCAAAAAATTAGAAGAATAAGTGCTTCCTAATTTTTTCAGGCATAGTCATCTATCATCATTCATACGCCAACTTAATATGTATAAATTCAAAAAGATCAATAAAGTAGACCGGTTAAAGCATCATTTATATTTTCGTAATGACCTCTTTAAAAGGGGGTAGATGTAATTTTTAATATATTTAGATAAAAAATGACCAAAATTACCAGAAATACTGGTAAGAGCAAGACAAAAAATAAATAAGAGTTATTATTTGAAGAAAATATAAGTGTTGAAAATGATGCCCATTCAATTAGCATTAGTCACTAACTTTAATAAAATAATGCTCTGTAAGCTTACAAATAATATGTCAAAAATATAGTCAACAACATTGCACAGAATCTTAAACAAATAGAATCAAAATATCCTCCAGCAAAATAAAATCTTCAATAAGCTATTATTATATGCAATCAATTGATAGAAACGAGATAGTTGACCAACGTTCAAACACCAATAAATGAATCTCTACAAAGTAAAAATATGATGTCAACTATGCTACTTTTTCCCGGAATTGAGTCACTCATATTCTCTTCTCAATGCAGTTTCTATCAGCTAAACTGATAATTTATAAAACATTCATAAAACATCAAGACCATTATTACCACTTTGGATCCCAGTCAACGTTCTTTAGACCTTCAAATTTTTGGAGTAATTTTAGTTGGCTTGGCTTTAAAATTATTTCATTTGAATCATAAGACTATTTATAGTTTTATGTGCCTATAAAAGTAAATTTGAATAAAGTCTTTGTTTCTCTTGCCATCCCTGTTTACTGTTTTCCATTAACTATTTGAGTAATCTGACTTCGTTATCGCTATTCAAACGTTCATTTATACGAATATTGTTCAACTATAATATTTTTTTATTATATTTTCGCTAATTATCAGCAATGGTTTGGTTAAAATATTCGATTTTTTCATTTAATTGTTTTTAAACTGCTCTACATCTTTCTTATTTTGTATGAATTTAAATTGTAAATTGCTCTGATTAATTCTTGTGAATCTGATTGATAAATTGTATCTACTTTAAATTTTATTATTTTTATTTTTATGACTTTACACTTACATTTTTTAATTCCTATTTAAGTTATTTATTTAACTCTTAAAGAATGACTCTCTATTTTTAAAATTTATTCGTTGCACTTATAATTTTACTATTGATACACTGACAAACAGCATCTTTTAGATTATAACACTTTTTATTAACAAATTGTTCATCCTATGAACCCAATGATAGGCATAATTAGAAAGTGTCGCGTACACATTCATTGGCTTTAGATAATTAATTTTATAAAACAAAAATATTTTGATAACTCATTTGTGTTTGAGTCTCAAATTCAATTTTATCCACACTTTTTGTTTGAACCTCGTATTCAACTTTATCTACAATTTTTGTTTGGACCTCCCAATCAATTTTATTCACACTTTCTGTTTGAGTTTCTACCAGTTATTTATTTATGACTTCAACATTTATGGTCAAGTTAGCTATGATTTGTTTTAGAGTTTAATTTTATTTGATAATTTGAGACAAGTTATATTAAAGGTCATCCTTTTATTTTTGAAGATAGTTAATATTATTTTCATTTGTTAGAGATATACAATCTTTCTTTTTATTGTTTATTTTTCCCATATCATTAGTTATTGATTTTTTTAATTCATTTCTTCTCTCTGTTGACATTTTTTAAAAATTCTTTAAAAAATCAATTTAATCATCATCATCAGGTTCGGTTATATTTTATTTACTTAGTTAACCTTCATATTTTTGATATTGATTTGATATATTTCTGCTTCCATTTAAAGGAATTGTTATTTCAGTCTCCTTATTTTTTTAATAAATCTTGTTATTTTTTAGAGGCAAGGCATATTTATTAACTGAGCAAAGAATACTTGATGATTCTCTATTTTATTTTTCACTGATGTATCTCATTGACTTCATGGAGTGATTCATTTTCCCTTTCATTAGATATTTGAAATTACTTCTTACATTCTTTGCGAGACCATGCTTCCTTGCCATTTGCTCAGTCTCCTCAATATTTCTTCTTTAAAACATTAAATTATCTCTTATTATTAAAATTAATTGACAGTTATTATATATCATACTATATTTTGCTAAGCGAAATTAATGAGTATTTTGAGCCAAAAGTCTATAATATCTTTCTGAATGAAAAAGGAAAAGAAGAAATTCAATAAGCTTGAAGTTAAAGTCGACTTAAAAAAAGTTAGTAAATATCATTTTGTGAGTGAGCTTTCTAATGTATTTTTTCCTTATGAACCCTACCCTGAACAAATATCAGTCATAACATCTATTCAGAAGGCAATCGCTAACAAATACAATGTCCTTCTGGAAAGTCCAACAGGAACTGGAAAGACTCTATGTCTACTTGTGGGAGCTCTATCTGGTGTAATGGGGGCGGAGTGTAAAATGAAAATATACTACCTGACTCGAACCCACTCTCAAATTAGTCAAGTGATCAATTAATTTAAGTAAACAGTCTACTCTTGCAATTTAAACGTTATTGCTTCTCGCTAGCAATTGTGCATCAATCATAACCTTTCTCAACTCAAAGGAAAAAATTTATAAAAAGCCTGTGGAGAGCTTTGCCTTCAAAATCTTTGTACTTATAGATAGTTTTCACATGCCCGAGTACCTAAGCCTTTGGAATTACAAGAATTTAAAGACTTTTGCAAAAAAGAACTGGCTTGCCCTTATTTTTATACAAAACAATTAACTTAAAAATGCTAGATTACAATATTACCATTCAATTACCTTTTGGATTGGAATTTATTCTAAAAAAATTTCATTGATTTGAAAGACTCAGTGATAATATTCGACTAAGCTCATAATATTGATGCCCTTTGCTAACAAGGTTCTGACATAAAACTTATTTTTGACAATATTTATCAAGCTATAGGGGAGCTCAAAGCTTTAATCAAAGCTCAAAGTAAAAAAATGTTGCATAGGCAATTTAAATAGTCAAATCAATAATGCCAGTAAGTGTAATAAATGAAACAGCAAGTATAGATCCTTCTAAATCGATTGAAATCAGCTCAAGAAACCACTTATTTATCAAGAAACGATTTTGTTTAAAAGATAGAAGATTATACCACTACCCCATAGCTTTAAGGGTTAGATTTAGGGAATTACACTAATTTCTGTGGAAAAGGAAAACGAATCATCAAATTATTTCATAAAAAAGATATGGTCTGCGATAACTTTCAAATTTTTATTGAAACAATCTAAAGGATATTTTTTATTACAAATAATGAGACTGAATTTAAAAAATTTACAATTTCAGTAACAAAAGGGTAACTTTATCTCCGCTGTCTCGACCCCTCTTTATGTTTCCAAAGAATTGCTGAAGGTAAGCCTCGAACAATTATACTTTCGTCTGGAACTATGGGAAACCTTGACATTTGGCAATAAAATCTACAAATTCCCTTCTAGTATAAGATAACTAATTAAAGTTTTATTACTTGCAACCAACTTTATGCTCAAGTAAAGACTCATAGCGATAAAGGAGTTACATTTAATTTCAGTTACCATGGGAAACAAAATTAACAGCAATTTTAATAAATTTGCAAGGAATTAAATAATATTTAAAAAATTATTAAAGGTGGAATTGTTGTTGCCTTTAGCAATTATTAGCTTCTTTAAAAAACTTTAAAGTATTGTCATTTGCTGCAAAAGAAGATATACTTTTAAACAAAAGGTGGTAATGTCGAGGATATATATAAACTCTATGCCGAACAAACTACAAAAGAAGGGGCATTTTTGTTTATAATAATGAAGGGACGCTTTTCAGAAGGTATTAACTTTGCTAATGAGCTTTGCAGATGCCTTATTATCGTTGGAATACCTTTTCTACCTTTGAAAGATGTTGGAGTGATTGAAAAGATGAAATTTTTGGAGAATAACCGTTCGAAATCTGAGGCTGATTAGTGGTACACATAACAATCATTTAAATCGCTCAATCAAACTTTGGGAAGAGCCATTCGCAATAAAGATGACTATGCTGTTATTCTCCTTTTCGATCAAAGATATCAAAGAAATGAAAATATTAAACATTTATCGAAATGGTTTACCAGTTGTTTGCGACCTTCTGAAAACACTTATCAACATATTCATAATTTTTTAAAAGAAAGCCCTTGGAAAAATAAGCAAATTATTTTACCTATTTAACCATCAACTAAGAATAAAAGTTAGCCGACGCTTTGTGAGAGACTTCAATAATTTTCAACTCCCTCAAAATCAAATCCTAAAAAACTTAAGTTAATAATTTAAAGTGAATAAAAGACATCAAATATAAGCACCATTAGCATTAAACCTCCATCCATTGATTTAAAAGAAATTAAAGTAGTCGAGGAGGAAGAGCCTGGCTATAAATCAATGAACAAAGATCTAGTTGATTTTTTTGTAAAATCTTCAACAGGAGAAGAGACGACTTGCGAAAATAGTTTGTAAAAAACCAATGAAACAACTTAAACGAATGGAGAAATTGACAATAGTAAAAATTCTTCAGAAGTTAAATTATTCCTCTCAGCTCACTCATTCAGAAAAAGCAAAATAATTTATGATTTCTGATATCCCCAAGCATTATTACACAAAATAATTCAAGCAGAATTTAACTCAATAAATTGGTTATTTAAAGTTTTTGCTAAGCATATTTTATAATAAACTAAACTCTTTGAAAATGGTTTCCATAAAGTAATTATGCTTTTTTAATATAATACAATGATATTGCTTGTGACCAAATTAATTAATATGTGCATAGCGGACTTGATGTTCATCACATTAATTTTAAAAATATTATTCAGTTACTTCGCATGAAAAAATAGCATTTTTCTTTCGCTTCTCAAGAACAAGCAAAAATTTTGAATCATCCTGACAAAATTATAAAAAACAATATGCGCATGCTATCCATACATGCTCAAAAGATTGCTAGAGTATTAAAATGAAGCTATATAGTCGATAACTGTTTCAGAGATCTTGGTGATTATAGTCATCATGGTCAAGAGTAGCAAATATGCTGTCATCATATTGTTATCATATTGTTGAAATATAATTATAATCAATCATCATAGATTATTGGGTATTTACTGATATCTTTTAAGCCTATATCAAACTTACCATTCCATAAGCGATATAAACATTTAAGCGAACTAAGGTGAAAGTCACTCACCATGTCTATATGTTTTTTATCACTCTACGTTTCTTATTATTCCAGTTCACCTAAATAAAATAATTAATACCATTTTAATCGCCTTCTTAAGCTCCTATTTTTTATTTTTTATCTCGAAGTTAGACTTTTTAGAGTAAATTTTAATCTATTCCAACGAAATATATCACTAAATCTTCATTGAAGTTAATTCCAGATGACGTTCCAGATTGATGAGCATGTCTATCGATCTTTTCCTCTTGTTTTTTGAACAAATACTTAGATATTTTGATCAGAGAATTAGATAGAGCTTCAGATTTTCTTTTAACAGAAGTTTAGCCTAAAACAAACAAATGCCCCTATTTAATTTAATTTATTCTTTCTATTGTTTATTGACCGATATCTATGATCTAATAATCTTTAATATTTTATTGACTCCCATTAAAACAAATCTTTTTTCCTTCCAGATCAACAAGAGTAAAATCAGAGGGCAGTACAAAGCGATGGCCTGATCCCTTATTTTATAGTTCAATCAATAGGTTATTTATAATTTATTTCTCACTTTTTGAAATTTAGATATTTCCTAATTTATCTAGCTTATTCTTTGCCATATAAAATTTTACTCCTGTCAGTCCAACCAAATAAATTTGCTTTGCAACACTGGCAAGGCGATGAAGGAGAATATAGTTTTCAGCAGTAAAGTCATCACCAAAAATTATCGAAGAACCAATAACTCTCATTGAGAGACCAATATACCTCCACCACTGAAGACCTAAGATCACTTATTTATTGAGATAGGCAGTCGTGCCGCTTAATTGCTCCAAAAAACGATCTTAGCTTACCACTACATCAATTGAAAGGCCAAACTGATCAAAAAATTCTCGAACCTCTGAGTGAAGGAGTTTTCTTTTTGTAACTACTGGTGGATGTCCTTCTTCAGCTGTAATTATTTCTTCTTGAGTCACTTAGTATGGTAAGAAATTTAAATTTTAGCATAAAAAAATACTGCCTTATCCTACTTCTTCGCCTTAAATTCTTTCAGCAAGATTTATAAGTTCCTCATGAGGCATAAACTAGATTGAAGATTCTAGCGTCTTTAAATGTTCCAGTAAAAAATGAACAGAATTCTCAGCTAAATTTCTGCCAGTCCTTGGTCCATAGGTAATGCCTATTAAAATCAAGAAAGGTTGTTTTTCCATGACAGTCCTGAATGTTTAAATGAAGCCATTCCAATTTTCTTAATCCAGAATGCTCATAAAATCGAAAAACAAAGGTTTCTGTTCCTCCTCTTCTTTTTGACCTTTCTTTTTAGGTTTTGCTGCTACTTTTTTCTTTTTCGCACCTTCATTTTTTCGCTACTCCTATAATCTCTTTTCTTCTTCTTTTTTCTTTGACAAATACTATTCCATTTATTTTAGTTTATTTTAACAATTAGACTTTAATTTCAAATGCCATTTTAAAAGAACTTTTTTACCTTACAGAGGATACTCTTTTACTGTTTTCATCCGCTATAAAAATTTGTGATACTCCACCAATGAAAAAGGCGATTTTTTCAAGAATTATCGAGATTTAATGAATTCGGCACTCTCTTAGAAATTAGTGAATCTTTGAAGAATATTTTAGGTAGTTTTTGCTTGAACTCTCTTTTTAAATTAATTTACCATTTCTCTCTACTCTTCCTCGCCCCATTTTTTCTTTTTAGCTTTTTTGATCCACTCAGCTTTAATTTTATCAGTTTATTCTTTTCTGGATTTTAAATCTTCGGGAGTATCAGAGGGCAACGGTTCTCTAAAAGGAACTTCCCACATATCTAACTCCTTCCTCGTGGCATCGACGTAATCTCCCCCCAAATGATAAGCAGCATTCGAAACATATTCATATACAGTATGATAAAGTTCACTCTTATTAGGCAGAGGAGTCATACTTAAGTAGCAATAATGCTCTAGTCGATCAGAGTAGCACTTCTTTTAGACTTCATCCAGATATTAAGCGTTGTTTATTAGCTCTTTAATAGTTTCGACTGATTGATCCCAATAGATTGCTTCTTCTGCAACACCTCCTTTTTTATTAATTTAGATAAATAGTTATTTAAACCACTCATGGAGATACGCATTAAAATACAGATTAAGGTGACTATTTCTTTTTTAAAATTAACTTTCTGCGATCTTCAGATCTGTAACATCTGGTTTTGGAGGCGGAGGCAATTTAACACTGTCAACAACATCACTGATAGTTTATCTCACTTCTTCTTCTAAAATACTTTCCTTTGTTTCATCAATAAAATTTCTACGATCTTCCAGCCACTAATCTTCGATAAAAGCTCTTCCACTAAGTTTTAAATTGGGTATTTTGGTTTGTAAAGGTGGTTGACAATTGATTTAAACTTATTCAGTGAAATTTCCTGGAAATTCTGATAAAAAACTGAAAATGAAAGTAGTTTCTTCTCCTGGTTTAATGACATTATTCTAGTAATGACAATAAAATTTAAGTTTTGTATCTTTAAAACCACTGACGTTAATCTTGGGGTTATTTTTGAAAACAAACTGAATATAGACTGCAGAGTTCCCGATATTTTTAATCTTCACCTATTTTCGTTCAATGTCATGAAGCTTAACTGTGAAATTTAGCTGCAAGCGGTCAATAACTAGTTATTCTCCATCAACTAAATACTGATCCTGTATTTATTCTTGAATTCTGTTATAACCATCCTTTGTATTTTGGGAAATCATGCTCATATTTTTGTCAACAGAATCAATCCCACGAGCTGTTTGTTCCTGTTCCTGCGGAAAATCATTGACTCGAGACTCCTCAGGTGGTACAGTGCCTCTGATATTGTTAGTTTTTCTCAAATTGTATATCTTTTTGATTCTTGACATATGACTTAAGTTATATAATTATACATTTAAATAAATGAATCCATATCATCGTCGCATATCCTTTGTAGTTTCTCTTAAAACTAGCTGATTAATTATTTGTTTAATATTTTGAATGGCATTCTTACATATTAATTGACTTATTAATATAATTGAATCTACAATGGAGTAAGAGTTGAAACCATAAAAAGAAGTATCGAAGTAGGGACGTTCCCACACAATGAATATTCAGAACTAAGCATCTGAAAAGGAGATGACCTCTAAAAATATCGCTTCTTAATTGAATTCAGTTTCTCAAAAGATTGAGTAAGTATCAAGTAACATAGTGAACGTAAGGTGAGCGACCAAGAAATTGATTTTTTAGTGAATGAGTTCGCCATCAATCGAATTCGAGCTGTTAATATCCTCCGCAAGTTGGATCTGAAACAAGCTGTTCGCTTTATGGTTAACTCTTGATTTATATCATATCACTCTTAATTTACCATCTCTACCTAATTCAAAGAGGAGATAATTTTGCATTGTGATTTTTAATTGGGAACGAAAATCGGCAAGGATTTCATTATAATTATTATTATGCATTGCATTAGATTTGCAAAAGGATTGACAAAGCCTTTGAGGTTTATTCACACCAAATACTAGTTTAGCAAAAATAGCGATAACAAAAATACCAGTAATGAGCCTCATAAAAACTAAAATTACCTTAATTCACGAAAAGTCATGCCAGTAAGGAAACACATATTCAGAAAAAGGAAAAATAATAAAGCCAGATCTAAAAAAAGTTGTAGCTATTAAATCGTAATGACGAACTAAATTTAAAGATGTTAATAATGGGCAATGCTGCCCTCATAGGAATTATACCTCTGTGGCAGCCTATCGGTGTCGCTATCACTTTGCTAAATGGGGGATATCTTTTAAATCATTTCGGATATGAATTCAAAAAATATTTATTGATCATCAATAATGATCAGTTGAATTTGATCTCTAGTTTTCGTACTCCCTAACAGTACCTGAGGCTATGTATAATAAAAAACATTTAGTTTTACACAATTTTACAATTCTAGCCGTTCAATCCGTTTTCTTATCTATTTCTTCCTACGGAATGTCTTATTTCTGGACTATGCTATGGTTTGGAGGTACTATCATACATATTTAGTCAATATATATCATGAAGTCATCCCCAAAACTTACATCATCCTCATCCTACCCCTATTGATCGCAATATTATTGAATCAATTTTCAGACCAGATTAAAGGCTTTCTTCTTAGTGACAAAGAAGTTACCGTAGATATACCGATCAAATCAACAGAGTGATAAATACAATTCTTTTATAATTAAGTATTGTATTTCAATGAATTATTTAACAAATTTAATTTATTGTTTTAAAATATTTGCCCATTTATTTTATTATCTTTTATACTTAACCTCCAGATTTATAATATTCCATCTCATTTTCAGGATGGAATTATTTTTTAATGAATTCTGATGCAAAATGGATGGAAATCGAAATATTTTCTTTGTTCATAATTTCATTCTTATTCTATTGAAATTATTAGAGCTTAAGTCTCATTGTTTTTATAAAAAAGCGACGCCTAAGGGATTCGAACCCTCGCTCCTTACGGAAGTAACTTAGCAGGCTACCGCCTTAACCACTCGGCCAAAGCGTCGTAATTACACTTAATAAACTGATCTTCTTGAAGAGCGAATCTGACATATTTAATTCCTGATTAAATTAGGTATTAATTTTAAATTATAAACTCCTTTCATTTCCTTAAAAGATAAATATTTATTTTATAGAATGATAGTTTCTTAGTTTGGATTAGGTGTTCTTTATTTTATCTCACTTAAATTCATAATATTGAATCTCATTATAAAAATTATAAATATGGCTAATTTGTTGATCCAGCAATTCAAGCCAATGACAGGATACGAATATTGTTACTTGTTTAAAACTGCATTTGGTTCCAAAAGCGAAGAGATTCTTAATAGCATATTTCCTAATTTGAAGGAAAATCTGTAATCATCAGCAAAGGCATACATAGACGCTGTCATTAACTTAGATGCAAAGTTTATCTAACAAACATCCACACCTTCTCTACAAAAAATTCTTCTTCCCCAAATTAAAGCATTAAAAAGCAAGCAGGTGACAATAAAATCGTATTCTGAGAAAAGGAATTTAAGCATCTATGAGTCGAGACTATATAGATTTATATCAAAACAATAAACCAGAAAAATGTTAATCTCCCCTTATGTTATTTTTGGATAAACTATGGAAAATCGATTGAAGAATACATAGCCAATCCTGTTGCTACCACTTTTTATTACGACAAATCGATTCATTTCAAGTGCTTCACTTTTCAATCTTAAAAAAATCAGAAATGATCAAGTATATGGCTTTAATGTTTGCCTGTTAAATATGAACAAAGCTATAGAGGTTAAATAAGGAGGAAATATTTAAAAATATCCACCCAGATAGTTTTTCATATCATTCGAAACAGATGCAACAAACCACTAATTTTACGTAGCAGATTTTAATAATATGATGGCTGAAGATGACTCTTTGTTATGATGATTTATATTATATAAAATTTTATTTGGCGTAATCCTGATTATTACATAATAAGATTTGACTCCCATTCTCTTTCTTTTCTTTCTTAATTATATTGTGACCGTCTCCAGATTATTAATCAGTTAATATTGAGAAAGACAGATTTAATAGATAGGAATGTAACTAAAAGCGAAAATACGGACAAATATTCCTGTCATTACGGGAAACAGACTCTTCCCCAATCAAAATAACAATCGGGATAATTATGCCAGCATGATTTCGAACAATTATCCCCAAAACAATAATGCTACATATCGTTCTACTCATACTTCTACCAATGATATTTAACAGAAAAAGGAGCCAGTTAGATACGTACATCACTATCCGAAATAAATTATCAGTCATTACAGCAAAAATGAACATTTAAATGCCAAGCAAACTGACAGCGTATATCACCCTTTGCCTCTTCCCAGCGATAAAATATATATTGGCGATCAACTAAAAGGTTCTAAAAAACCTCCTGCTGTTTAAAATTAAGCCAAAAAAGAAAATTCCTGGCATAATGAGATGTATCTCTTCGAATAAAGAAAACCATAAAATAAAAATTCATCATTCTCGAAGGGTAAGCTTCAAATTGTAAGAATCGATAGTTTTGAGGATAAAGAAGATGAAGAAAGCGACAATAAAGTATCGGAGTCGAAATAGAAGGAAGTATCTTTGAATTTTATTACGGACAGCAGATAGCAAAAATAAAAAGGGAGAGAGCCATTTATGAATAATAGCAAGCATCAAATATTATAACGAAGTGGTCAATCTAAATTTAAAATTTCACAGCATTAGAGCGAACTTTACGAGTTAACGAATAAAATTAAAAGTACTGAATAAGAGAGAAATAATCTTATAAATTAAAATGAACGTTTTATTAAAGAAGTACAACATTTGAAATAATCATTAAAAACTCAAGAGCAAATATTATTATAAAAATCAAACCAGATTATTACCTTGCAGACATCTTGTCAAAAAACTGAAGATTCTCTGAGAATAAGTAGAAGTATTATTTTTAATTTAAATTAGAAGATAAACAATGCCGATAAGAAATATGAAAACATCATGAGGAATAATGAGAAGGCCTATGCTGAAAAGTAAAAAAAACATTTATAACTACTGTGTGAATCTATTTTTCAATAAGAAAAGGCTAAATACGATTAATTTATTAAATCTTTATAAAAGGATAATAAGCATGCTTTAGAATAAAAGGAAAAAGAAGTCCAGCAAATTAAAAGATAATTTGAATTGGCGAATAATTAATACAAATTAACTCTTTAAAAATTGCAAAAATAATTAATTAAAATAGATAAATAGAATATCAGACTTGATCAGTAAAATTTAAGATTTCATCAAGACAACCAACATTTAATCGATAGGCTCACGAATTTAAATCAAGAAATCATTAACTTCTGCAAAGAAAAGGATACATTTTAGCAGGAAAAGAAATAGCTTATTATTGATATTTAAGATAAAAAATTACAAATAATTTAATTAAATGCCTCAAGAAACAAGGCACTACTATAAATATTTGAGCTAAAAGACTTTATCAATACATTTAAGAAAAGAGATGACATATAGGGCAAGATGATAGACGAAAAGCAATTAACATCACAATCAGTAGAATACCTGAATAATAAATATTAAACTCTATTGTAGCAATAAAATAAAAATAAGGCAGTTTTGTAAGCTAAAACCAAAAAAATAAATTAACTCGAGCAAGAACTGAAAAAGGTTTAGCTGCATGTACACAAAAAAACATTTTAGATGTCATCAGCCTAAAATATTAATTTATAAAAAGAAGCTGAAATTATCAAACTAAAAGTAGAAGTATCCCAATTAAAAGCAGAAATCTCCACCTTCAAATCAGAAGCTGCTTTCAAAGAACAATTTAGAAACCAAAAATTGGAATAATTTTCAGTGAAATAAAAAAAGTTCTAGGAGTTTGAAAATTAGTATCGGCAAGTCTTAGAAGATGAGTTGAAAAAAATTGAAATGATTGATTAAGAATCTAATGATAATGAGCAAATGTTTTCGGAATTTTATTCACCGAGCAAGTCATCCTCATCTAGTTAATATTTTAAAACAGAAAATTTTAGTGATTAATAAGGTGACGAAGACTCTTAGCATGGAAGATAAAGGTTAGTGCGAAAAATTAAATAATTGATTTACATAAACAGAACTCTAAGCGCTAAAATTGAAGAAATTAGTCAAATGTAAAATTTTGAACAAATGAAGTAACTGCAATAAAATTTATATAAAAATTAACAATAAAAAAACGATCTTGAGAAAAACTTTATTGAAGTAAATATCAGACTGCGTAAATTAGCTGATAAATGTGCCTTTTATCAAGCTAAAATAGAGTAGTTGTAGTAGAATGTTAAAATTTTGGAGATTAATCTGGAGCATACGACTGACGATCTAATAAGAAGTGGACTGCGCCTCATGGAAATTAAGTTTGCTCAAAAGTTAACCAAATAAGCCTCATAATAAAATTGTATACATGAGCCATGCTTTTAAATCTTTAAAAAATAAACAATTTCTATCTCTGATAAATATATTCCTGTTCAAGCCCCAGAACAAACAAATAAAGGAAGGTATTCTCAATAAATAAAAAAATTAACCTCATAAAAACAAGGTTGCTTTTAATAAGAAAAAAAATGTATTCCTCCTTTGAATAATATCATTCCATAAAAAAATTTGCAATTAAACATATCTACTGAAGGTACTCGAAAATAAAAGAATAATAAAAATTCATAAAAGGAAATTCAATCGATTATATCGAAATAATCACAGTTCACATCTATTCCTACCACTGAATTATCTCAAACTTTACCTAAATAGGAAAAATATAATTTTAAATCTAAATAAAAAAATAAATTAACAGACTATTTCTTAGAGAAAAAAACCAATAATCCAGCATTCAATAGATTAGGATCTTTGCCCTTATAAATATAGAGTAAAAATACTTAAAGTGAAGACTAAAGACGTCAATTTTTTCAGCATTTGGCCGAAACCGCTGCAATGGCCGCGAAATAAAGTCAATCTTATAGAAGTTTCCTGGATAGAGAACTAAAAAAGATGAGAGATTGATGGAAGAATAAAATGATGCCTTGATATTTACTTTTTTATTATATATAATTCTAATGATGATAAATAATAATTAAACCAATTTGCAAACTTTAGTTTGTGAGGCTTTGCTGAACATTTTGGGTATTAGAAATTTATAAAATTGAATAGAAATACATCAGAATTTACGAAGGTATTATTAACAAAGTAATCAATTTTTAATTTTTCAATTAAGTAGTTATATCAATCAATTAATACTAAAAGAATATTTATTTGATATTTTTGAATAAATAAATAACTGATGAGTTTTATTATAGCTTATCATGCGAAGCAATAGTAATTCCAAAGTTCGAGCAACATCATTTAAAAATGGTTAAAACAGCAATATGAAGAATTCATCCATTAGTCGAACTGGACTTAGCCCTGCACGAAGCTCAGATAGACTAGATAGATCATCTGAACTTTACTCTATTAGATTTAAACGTAAGGATTTACGAGAATTTAACCCTCGTTTTTATGTCACTGGCACTATTGGCGAGCAAGATGTAGTTTAACTCAAAGAAGTGTTTGATTACTATGATTCTACTGGCATGGGTGTGCTGCTGCCTAATGATTTAAAAATTTTATGTGCCGAGAATGGTTTTAATCCTATCAAAAGGACAGTATATGAGATGATAGCTGAGTTTGATGCTGATTAAACTGGAGGCATTTCATTTCAAGAATTCATGAAAGCCATGGACACCAAACCATATATTAATGAGAGCAAAAAAGATATTATGACTATTTTCAAAAAATACGATCGTTTGAGCAAGGGTTATCTAAGTATAGACGACATTAGAGAAGTAAACCGTCAAATAAAATAAAATATGGATGAATAAATGATAAAGCACATGATTAATTACGCTGATCGTAATAAAGATGGCAAGATTAGCTTTGAAGATTTCTATTCGGTTATGATTAAAAACATTTACTGAATGATTCAAATTTATCTTATGTTGAATATTCAAATTAATTAAGGAATCAAACAGATGGGCCAATCTAAGATTTGAGAGTAAAAATGATATAACAATAATAAAAATTATAATTCAATTTATTAAAAATGAAAAATAACATCCTTAACCTCAACAAGGACAACTTTATCTCTATCAAAAAGGAAAATATCAATAAATATTATGAGGTTATAACTGAGGTAAACTACCATTAATGCAGGAACTAGGAAAAGGAGCATATGGCATTGTCTATAAAGGCAGGATTAGGGGAACAGAAGGGCCTTGGAGAGCCATTAAAAAAATTCCAAAAACAGCATGTTAAGATCCGACCATTATAAGAAATGAAATATAAATTTTAATCAGTCTTGACAATCCCAACATTGTGAAGCTTTATGAAATATATTAATACAATTAATCGATGTACTTGGTCACAGAGTAAATTGGAAATAACACAGTCTCTGCGAAGGGGGAGAACTTTTTGATCGATTGGATTTGTAGGGAAACCCGACGTAAAAAGATGCGAGAATAATCTTTCGTCAGATGTTAGAAGCAGTTAATTATCTTCATTTGCTCAAAATTGCCCACCGAGATCTAAAACCTTAAAATTTCCTCTTCTTAAAAAAGAAATCCAATATTCTCAAGTTAGTTGATTTTGGGCTTGCCAAACGTTGGAAAAAAAATCTTAAAGAAGAACTAAAGGCTGAAAATAATAATCAAATTGTGGGAACTGTATATTTTGTTTAATATAGTCTTATTACATTGCTCCTGAAATGATTAGGCATGATTATGATTAAAGATGCGACATTTGGTCTCTTGGTGTCATTCTTTATGTTCTCATCACTGGAGCTCCTCCTTTTGATGGAGCTAATGACAATTAAATTATGTAGTGTATCAAATCCATGAAATACTCGCTTAACAGTATTAATGACACAATTCAGTTCCTGAGTTCAAGGGAGTCAGTCGTGAGGTCAAAGATCTGATTTTTAGAATTTTGATGCCTGCAGAAAGGAGAATTTCAATTTAAGGCATTTTTGCTCATCCATGGATGAGAGGAGATGCACGTACTGTTTAGCTAAGCACTCAATTTAAAAGGATGTGTGAATTTAGTAAATTTTCCAAAGTAATCAAGGATAAACTTAGATAAAAAAATTAACAGCAAACTTTATTGCTTTTCAAATGTCATAGCAATAGGTATAAAAATTAGCAAATTTATTCCGTAAAATAGATGCTAATCACGATGGATTTATAGATTTAATAGAGTTTAAAGCTGCTTTAGCTGATGGAAAAAGTGTGAATAACTCAAAATAGCTTAAATAGCTGATGGAATCAATTGATGTAGATCAAAATGGAAAAATCAATTATACTTAGTTCTTGGCTTCTGCTCTTCCCCAAGAAGTTCTGTTTACTCCTTCCAATTTGGTTAAAATGTTTAAATTGATGGACAAGGATGGCAATGGACAGATAGACAAAGAATAACTTAGTCATTTTTTCAAAAATAATTAAATGAGTTAATTCAAAGGAAAGACTGTAGATAGCATTATTTAAGCTTGTGATAAGGATAAAAACGGAACCATAGACTTGTAATAGTTCAAATTGGCAATGATGTGAATTACCATTATAATTTAAAATCTTCGCTCCATTGGCCAAATAATGCATACTACTAATGATTGTAAATAGGCAGTATCTGTAAAAATAATTTAATGATTTGTTATCATAAAATTTGATTATAATTGCTAAAACTGATTTTTATCGATTTATGACGTCTTAAGATTAAGTATGATAATTCTAATATTTTTTCAACTTTGGATATTAAAGAGATGATTCACTAAGATTGGAAGTCAGTTGTCATCACTCTTGTTTTGACCACTCTCATTCTCCATTACTTTGTCAACGTTCCTAAAGATAATCAGGTCTTTTAAATTAGTGCTAACCACATTAAATATCATTCCAATTGGACAAGCAAATTTACAGATCTAAAACACATCAAATAGTTAAAAAAAGCCTACACTATTCCGGGAATTAAGCAACTTGATTTGTCCTTATCGATGTCTTCACTTAGTCTAGATTCAGTGAAGCAATTACTACCTGCTCAGTTTCAACAATATCAATCCATAAAGCTCAATCTCGCTAATAATCCAATAGGATCTGCAGGAGCGGATTACGTCCTATCAATAATTCCAAACGGTGTTGAACATCTTTAAATTGCTTTTGATTCTATCGAAGCCGATCTAAATTTGGGAGAAATTCTTGCCAAAAGATTGAACAATCTTAACTCTCTTAAAACTTTGAAGCTCTCCCTTATTTTGGCTGTAACAAATGATTCAATTATTGATACTTATTTGAGGTATGGAAGGTTAGGAACTAACCTTGAGAGTTATTCATTAATTTTAATAGGAAATGGTCTGTCTTCAGGTGCATTTAGGTATATCTAAGCACATCTCGCCAGAGCCAATCTGAAAGCTCTTGATTTGAATTTATACGCCAATAAACTTGGCGCTGAAGGAGCATAATATGTGTCTAATGCAATAAAAACTCAAAAACAACTAAATCATTTATCAGTTGATGTATATTTCAACAACGTCACATAAGTAGGAACTGAGCATATTTGCAAGGGAATCTAAGCAATTAATCATAATGGTCTCAAATATGTCAACTTAAATCTTGACTTTAATTATATCAAAAATGATGGAGCCAAATCAGTTGGAATTCTCCTTGGACAATTGAAATCGCTTGAGTCTCTCCATTTGGGAGTTGCTTCCAAGAATTTTGGCTATCTGGGTTTCAACCATATCGTAAATGGTCTTGGACAGCTCACTCAACTGAAATAGTTGGCATTCAGGTGTGGAATTAACCGAGTAGGCGCCAATGGTGCTGAAATTACAAGAGACTTGCTTTATAAGTTGTCAAATTTAACTACTCTTAATTTAAATTTCTATGAGAATTATGTTGGTGATGACGGTCTGATTTAATTAAGCAAAGGGATTGCCAATCTTAAAAATCTTAACAATCTCCACATCAATTTTGGTTTCAACGATGCGAAGGGTTATGGTCTCATTCGATCACTTGAATATTTAATAAAAAATGCATATAAATCTCTGTACATTGGTTTTTCAAGCAATGAATTTCAAGATACTGAGGTTGAGTTAATTAAAGATGAATTAACCAAATTGATTAAGAATTCAGAACATTTCTAATTGTAGTTTATGGAAACAGCCATTTCAAAGTCAATGAAGAAGTAACTCGAAGAACTATTTGAGAGAGTGTCACATTTGGTAAGATCTACGGCTAAAATACGTGTCAATTCAGTCATTTCTGATGATCAAGAAGCTAAATATAAAGAAAGTTCAAACGAAAGAATTGAACAGTTGACAAAAATAGCCAAAAACAAATAATCATAAGAAAAATAAGGATAGATCAAAATAAAAGAATAAAAAAATGTTGCTTAGAATAATAATTCTTAAGATAAAGAAGAAAACATAAATGAATAAGTTTCTACAACAATTCCTTAAATAAAAAAATAAAAAATTAATGAGGAGAAAATTAAATATTAAGATTAAACGAAAATTATTCCTGAAGTATAAAATATAAATGAAAAATTAAATTAAGTAGTAATTGAAACTTAAACTGTTACAGAAGTCGTAACAGAAGTCGTACCTTAAGTTTAAACTATTGCCTAATTCGTTGCAGAAGTGCCTTAAACTAAAACCGTTTCAGAAGAAGTCATAATTTAAGTTAAAGCTGTTGCCGAAGTGGTAGCAGTAGAAGTCGTACCTTAAGTTGAAGCTGTTGCCTAAGTCGTAGCAGTAGAAGTCGTACCTTAAGTTGAAACTGTTGCCTAAATCGTACCTTAAGTTGAAACTGTTGCCTAAATCGTAGCAGCAGAAGTCGTGCCTTAAGTTGAAACTGTTGCCTAAGTAGCTGTAGAAGTCGTACCTTAAGTTGAAGCTGCTGCCTAAGTCGTAGCAGAAGTTGTGCCTTCAACTTAAACTGTTGCCTAAGTCGTAGCAGTAGAAGTTGTACCTTAAGTTGAAGCTGTTGTCTAAGTGGTAGCAGTAGAAGTCGTACCTTAAGTGTAAACAGTTGCCTAAGTCGTAGCAGAAGTTGTGCCTTCAACTTAAACTGTTGTTTAAGTCGTCGCAGAAGTCGTGTCTTCAACTGAAACTGTTTAGGTAGTTGAAGAAGTAATCCCTTAAGTTGAAGCTGTTGTTTAAGCAGTAGCAGAAGTTAAAACTGTTTCGTAAGTCGTAGAAGAAGTCGTATCTGAAGTTAAAACTGTTGTTTAAGTCGTAGCAGCAGAAGTTGTACCTTAAGTTGAAGCTGTTGCCTAAGTTGTTGCAGAAGTGCCTTCAACTGAGGCTGCTAGCGACATTGTTGCCTAGGTGGTAGCAGTAGAAGTCGTACCTTAAGTTGAAACTGTTGCCTAAATCGTAGCAGCAGAAGTTGTACCTTAAGTTGAAGCTGTTGCCTAAGTTGTTGCAGAAGTTGTGCCTTCAACTTAAACTGTTGCCTAAGTCGTAGCAGTAGAAGTCGTACCTTAAGTTGAAGCTGTTGCCTAAGTCGTAGCAGTAGAAGTCGTACCTTAAGTTGAAGCTGTTATCTAAGTAGTAGCAGTAGAAGTTGTACCTTAAGTTGAAGCTGTTGCCTAATTCGTACCTTAAGTTGAAACTGTTGCCTAAATCGTAGCAGCAGACGTTGTACTTTAAGTTGAAACTGTTGCCTAAGTCGTAGCAG